>Ga0209536_100007199_pt1 | contig 16904 bp, 16 predicted proteins | sample DeeMarSeWOR28_12_FD_187461 | JGI IMG/M metagenome (GOLD analysis project Ga0209536, IMG submission 187461) | Marine sediment microbial communities from White Oak River estuary, North Carolina - WOR-2-8_12 (SPAdes) (version 2) | ecosystem: Environmental > Aquatic > Marine > Intertidal zone >... | reverse complement strand
AGATCTTTCATTTCCATAAGCCCCTCCAATGCCTGTGCAACGTGAAGATCAAAATGTATTCAGCATCCAAAAAAATCCAACATACGCACAGTTTGAACTGCAACCTTTTGGAAACTGGCTTTGTTAATGCATTGAAATAAGGGTACCCATCCGTTGCAGATGGTAGAATCTGGTTCAGCTTCAATTTAAAGGTCTAAGCTGTCTTCGCGATCTGATTGCACTATGCCCTCTTGGTACGTTAAATACTATTTTACGCCGGTTTTGTAAATTATAAATTTGTGCGTCTTGTTTTTTGATTGTTTATGTCTATTTTCGGAAAGAATTTGCAGGCATGGCAACACCGTTCCAACATCAACAGCATCTTGTCAGCGTTTACTTGGCAAAAAGGAGCCATTATGGATTTTACAATTCCTGATGCAATTTCAAAGAATCTGGCTGGATTCAAGCAATTTCTTAAAGACCGGGTCCAATCAAAATTGCCTGAATGGTATCAGCGCCAGGAAATACCGGCTGATTTCTTTCGTGAAATGGGTGCCGGCCGATGGTATGGAATTGTGTCAAAGTCGAATAAATTGGTCAAAGGCAGCGCCTTAAGGGAAGCATTGATTGCCGAGGAATTGGCCAAGATCTCACCGGGTTTGGCCGTAGCGGCATTGGTGCACATCGACCTGGGGCTGATTGCGCTGCACCTGTATGGCTCTGACGATCTGAAGTCACGCTATGGACCATCTGCTGCAACGGGGCAAACATTGATGTGCGTCGGTAATACCGAGCGGATGGCGGGCAGCGACTCGGCCGGTATCAAAATGACCGCCCGTAAAGTCAAAGACGGCTGGCTGCTCAACGGCACCAAGGCGTATGTCACCAACGGCTATATCAGTGATCTGGCGGTGATTACAGCGGTCTCAGATCCCCGGGCTTCAAGAAACAATCGCATCTCCATGTATCTGGTTAATTTGAATGCCGAGGGTGTTCAGAGAAAAAAACTCAACAAGCAGGTCTGGATTCCTTCAGATTTGACCCGCCTGCAATTCAACAATGTATTTGTCCCGACAGACCATCTCCTGGGCCGTCAGGGTCAGGGACTACAGCAGGTTTTGACCGTGTTCACCTACAGCCGGGTTCCCATTGCCGCCATGACGCTGGGAACGGCGGTCGGTGCTTTTGAACTCGCCCTGGCACATGCCAGAAAACGCAAGGTCTTTGGCCGGCCTATCACGGAATTTCAAGCAAAAGCATTTGAAACAGCTGATTTTTATGCAAAAATTGAGGCGACGCGGTTGATGCTCTGGAAGGCTTGCTGGAAAATGGACCGCAATGAAAATTTCAGGCAGGAATCTTCGCTGGCCAAATATCTGGCGGTGGAGGTCACCCGCAATGTCACCACCTGGGCTGCAGATATTTTCGGCGCCGCTTCCGTCATCCGGGAGCATCCCATCCACAAATTCCCCATGGACGCCTGGGCATCATCATTGGGTGAGGGCACCCAGGATGTTCAAAAATTGGTAATCTTCCGGGAATTGATGAAGCAATACGCGCAGGGTCAGTAGTCCGTCGTTAGTTGTCCGATGCAGACAATATGCAAAGTGCTTTGCGGCTGTTCCGCATCATTTATCAACAACAACCAACGGACCACTGACAACGGGCTGTAAGGAAAAACCGCAAAAGTCAAAATCACCATCTATATTATATGTAACTATTTAAGGCGTCAAAACAATCTTCCCTAACAACTCCCCTCTTTCCATTTTCTCGTATGCAGCGCGCCCTTCGCTTAGCGGCATCACGCTATCGATCACGGGTTTTAGTTTGCCGGCCCAGAGCATGCCCACCACATTTTTAAAATCCTGATGACTTCCCATGGTGCTGCCAATCAGGCTGATCTGTTTACCGAAAATAAAACGGATATCGATTTCCGTCCGGGGCCCGCTGGTGTTGCCCACAATGACGATGCGACCGCCGCGTGCCAGCGCCTGCATGCTCGCAGTCAGGGTGGCCTTGCCTACATTATCAACAACCACATCGACACCGCGCTTTTCGGTCAGTTTATAAATCTCTTTGCCCCAGTCGACCTGGGAGCGGTCCAGGACCACATCGGCCCCGAGTTCCTTGGCCAGCTGCGCTTTTTGATCATTGCCGGCGACTGCATAGACAAAGGCCCCGGCAAGTTTGGCAAGCTGGATGGACATGCTGTTGACGCCTCCGCCTGAGCCTATCACCAGCACGGATTCACCGGCCCGCAGCCCTGCCTGATGGATGAGCATGCGCCAGGCGGTGAGGGTCACCAGCAGGGGGGCGGCCGCTTCCGGGTAATCCACATCATCCGGCATGGCGGCCAGACCGTTGGCCGGCAAGACCACATATTCGGCAGCACCACCGCGCTGATGCTCGCCAAGCACATGATAGCCGGGACTCAAGCTATCCTCACCCCGGGCGGTAAATTCGTCTTCAAACAAGTTGATCCCTGGATCCGCCACCACCCGCTGCGCGACCTGCCATTCGGTGACACCCTCCCCGAGCTCAGCGACCTCACCGGCCACATCGGCCCCGCACCAGTGAGGCATTTCCAGCTTTAACCCGGGCCAGCCGCGCCGCACCCAGATATCCAGATAATTTAAAGCCGTTGCACGCACCCGCACCTTAACCTGCCCGGGCCCGGGTTTTGGTTCCGGCACATCCCCATACTGGATGACATCCAACTCACCATGCTTTTCAAAGTACAATGCTTTCATGGTGCCCCTCCTCTTTCTTTATGGGTTCATGCTCCAACAATTTAGTTTCGTGCACTTAGCGAAATGTTTGCAGGTTGAGCCCGTTACCCGGTATAAATATGAGAGCTAATTTCCCGTGTTCAATCATTTCAACAAACAACACTGCAACCTCACAGCCATTTGAGAAGTCCAAATTTTATTGGAGCCCGTATCAAATGCCTTTCGGTCTTTTTTCCCAGGATAGATGTTTTCACCCGGAAAGAATAGCCAACTAAAAAAGGGCCATTTCCGACAGCCCGCTAAATCGAACCGATGTCAAAGGCCTGCCCCCATGCCTCAATCAGTTTATCGGTCCGGTTGCGAAGGCGCCCGGCGACAATGTCGCACAGGCGCTTCATGATGGCATAGCCCAGGGTGTGGTCCTTGGCAAACATGGCTCTCAGATCGTCGGCCGGTATCGCAATGACGCGGCAGTCTTGTGAACATGCGGCGGTGACGGTGCGCTTTGGAGGCCCCACAATCGAAGCCCACCCGAAAACCTGCCCGGCGACAACCGTATCGACAATGATCTCCTTTTCTTCATCGACCATGGTTGCCTGGATGGCTTCTTCGTATTCGATATCCGTTTTTAAAATTTTGTTTTTGAAAATAAGAATCAAATCGATTTCGCCTTCCAGAAGGCCGTAAAAATGCGTTGCCGGCTGGTCTACTTTAAAAATAGTATCCTGCGCTTGAAACTCTAACACTTCGCCTTTTTGGGCAATGGCTTCCAACGTCTCTGGATCGACATCGGAAAAAAAAGCCAACCCGGCCAGCAAATTTTTCTGCGGCATATTTATCCTCCCCTATTTCTTTTTTGCTTTTTGTTTGACAGCCCGTTTGATCTGTCCCAGACATTTGGTGATGGGAATCTCTTTGGGGCAGACCTCGGTGCACCACCACATGGTCTTACAGCCCCAGACACCGTCATCGGAATCAATTTTTTCAAGACGCTCTTCTGTTATGGAATCACGCGAATCAAAAATATAGCGAAAAGCACGCAGCAATGCGGCCGGGCCCAGATAATCCGGATTGGCGCGGTTAATCGGGCAACCGGCAGTGCAGGAGGCACACAGGATGCATCTGAGCGCCGGTTCGATAAATTCCTGATTTTCAGCCTCCTGGATAAATTCTTTATCCGAATCGTTTTTGCCGGCTATCAGATAGGGCTGTACCTGGCGATATTTTTCAAAAAAAGGCTCCAGATCTACAATTAAGTCTTTGACCACTTCAAACAGCGGCAGCGGTTCGATGACAAAATTATTGCCGGATTTAAAATCACGCACCAGTTTTTGGCAGGCCAGCTCTATGCGACCGTTGATCATCAGGGCATCAGAACCACAGATCCCGTGGGCACAGGAAGATCGAAAAGCAAGGGTCGCATCCTGCTCCCACCTGATTTTGTTCAGACAATCCAGAATCTTGTCGGTCGGTTCGGCACTAATCTCATATTCCTGGTAGCGCGGTTTTTCATCCGCAGCGGGGTCATATCGATAGACGGTAAAATGGCACTGCATTTTAGTATTTCCTCTCCTTGGGCTCAAATTTGGTAATCGTAACCGGTTTGGTAAATATTTGCGGCCCTTTGTCTGCATCGTGGCGGGCCATGCTGTGGACCAGGAATTTTTGATCGTCACGCTCCGGAAAATCTTCCCGGGAATGGGCACCTCGGCTTTCTTCACGGTTTAGCGCACTGCAGGTAATGACTTCAGCCAGATCCAGTAAATGACCCAACTCGATGGCATCCAGCAGATCGCGATTAAAACAGTTCCCTTTGTCCTGCATGGAAAGATTTCGATATCGTTTTTTCAGCTGCGCTATTTTTGTGAGTGCTGTGTTCAAAGAATCTTTATGACGGAAAACAGAAACATTTTCCATCATGCTTTCCTGCAGCTCTGCTCTGATGGGCCCGCTGCTTTCTTTGCCGCGACTGTTCATCAGGGCTTTAATTATGTCTGCGTCTTTTTTCTCCGGTCGGGCCGGCAGCTTGGGACGGGAAACCGATGGTATAAAGGCCTTGATGGCGATACCGGCCCGCCGACCGAAGACCAGCGTATCGAGCAACGCGTTGCATCCCAGCCGGTTGGCGCCGTGTACAGACACACAGGCACACTCACCGGCGGCGAAAAGCCCCTCAAAGTCCGTATTTTTCGCATCTACGATCACACGACCATCGGCATCGGTGGCGATACCACCCATCATATAGTGGCAGGTGGGCTGGACCGGAATGGGCTCTTTAATCGGATCGACGCCGGCATAGGTGCGTGCGAAGCTGGTGATTTCGGCTAACTTTTTATTGATCACATCTTCCCCCAGGTGCGTCAAATCCAGATGAAAATAGTCTTTGCCGTCGATGCCTCTTCCAGCACGCATTTCCTCGAGCATACACCGTGAAATCATATCGCGCGGTGCCAGATCTTTGATGATCGGGGCATATCTTTCCATGAAGCGTTCACCTTTATTATTCAGCAAAATGCCACCCTCACCGCGTGCCGCCTCACTGATGAGAATGCCCAGCTTATAAATACCGGTAGGATGAAACTGAACAAATTCCATATCTTCCAGGGGCGCACCGGCTCGATAGGCAATGGCCATGCCATCGCCGGTACTGGCAAAGGCATTGGAGGTGGTTTTGTAAATTTTGCCGGCCCCGCCGGTTGCGAGCATGACGGCTTTGCTCTTGAATACATGCAGTTCTCCGGTGGATAGTTCATAGGCCACCACACCGTAACATTGTCCCTCGTGGACGATTAAAGACAGCATCTGGAATTCATCGAAGAATTCAATGCCTCTGCGCAAACTTTGCTCCCAGAGCGTATCCAGAATAACTCTGCCGGTGCGGGTCGCCGCATAGCAGGCTCGCTTAACCGGTGCCTCACCAAAGTTGCGTGTGTGCCCGCCAAAGGCCCTTTGAGCGATTTTGCCCTCCGGAGTCCGATTAAATGGAACCCCCAGATTTTCCAGCTCATAAATCGCACGCGGTGCGTCATTGGCCAGAATTTCGATGGCATCCTGATCGCCCAGGTAATCACTGCCTTTGACCGTATCAAACATGTGCCATTCGCAATGGTCTTCTTCTTCATTGCCTAAAGCAGCACCGATGCCTCCCTGAGCCGCACCGGAGTGGGAGCGGGTTGCAAAGACCTTCGTCAGAACGGCAACACGCGCATCTATTCCGATCTCAACCGCCGCGCGCAGCCCGGCCAGCCCCGCTCCAACGATAATCACGTCATACTGGTGTTCCATATGTCACCTCTTTATCAACCACTGGATTTATAATATTCGAATTTCATATGGTTATAACCATTTTGGTCATCATCTGGTAGAGATGCAAAAGGCAATAAACGGTCACGTTTAAAGGTTTGAGTGGCAAAGAAAGGAGCTGAACCGATACCATTTGCTTATATACCGCTTGCCATAAAAATGTTCCGAAAAAAGAAGGATGGCGGCATAAGTGTTGTAGCAAAAAAACGCTCCGCAATCGGAACGTTTTTTTGACAGCCACTATAAATCAGCTGGGTTTAGATTGTAAAGAAGTTTTTGGCGGTCATATCGGCCAGACATATCGATTGATGCCCGTCGGGTTCTCACGGCCCTGGCACCGGCAGATATTGACACGCTCATATGCGCGTATCGATGTGCCGCCGGACAGTTCTATTTTCTGATTACAAGATGGTGCTTGACTTTGTCGCTCCAATAGATAAATTTAAGAGAGTAGTCGAATGTAAACGCTTAGTACAGCTTGCCTATTGCAAACTTCATTCATTATTGCGGCTCATCCAATCGAATCGACACGATTCCGAATCTGATTTTAGCTGATGGTTCCGGGCACTGGAAAACAGCCACAATTGTTGCCATCGGTTTAACTTTACAATTGTTGTTCCCGCAATCAGCTTTGGTTGCTAAGGTGGATAATGCCAAGGTCAAAATTATTGCTTGGGCCATCAACGGGACAAAAGACAAACGCATAGCGGACATATTCAGTACTGCAATGGGCTTTGAGGAAATTGAACATACGGCTGATCATGCCTTGAAAGTTTATGGTAAAAACCTCGAGGAGCTTTTCATCAGTGCGGCTCAAGGAATGACATCCCTGATGATGGCTGATATATCCGGCGTTTCAGGGGAAATTGTAAAGGACGTTAAGTTAGAAACGATCGATACGGAAAGCCTGCTGGTAGAATGGCTCAGTGAACTGGCTTACTGGGCTGAATCGGAAATGCTGGTTTTTAGCAAATACAAAATCCATACGATAAGCGCTACTGCTATTGATGCCTGCGCTATGGGTGCGAGCGTAACAGCACTTGAAAAACTCATTAAGGCGGTGACCTATCACAATCTCAATATTGTGAAGACCCGCAAGGGGTTGGAAGCTACGATTGTCTTTGACGTCTAATCCGTGAATCTTGCATGAAAATTAATGAGAAGCTTAGATTCTTTTATATCCAGCCAGTAGGTGGATAATCAGCATAAATTTAAAACCGGAGCCCCTTAAATGGATTAAAATCGTAGTTTATCTCATTAATTTTCACCCTGCAGGCGAGCCGGAGGCTTCCATCTGCTGCGTTATTAAGGCCGAGGCATAGTTGACTATAACCTCGCCCTTAAGTGCCTTGCACATGAAAGCCTCCGACTCGTGCAAGCTTCACGCAAAGAATTTGCGATCATTTTTAATGTATAAAATTTTTTTGTCCGCGGCAATTAAACCCGGGAGGTCAACATGGTTACGAAGCATGAATTCAAACAGCTCGATGAGTATCTGTTTGAAGTGCCTGCCGAATTCCGCGCCGATATGCGGGTGCCGGCGCGCTTCTATTCCGATCAAGCGCTGCTAAAAGGCATTATGACCGACAACAGCCTGCAGCAGCTCATCAACACCGCGACTTTACCCGGAGTCGTTAAATACGCCCTCGCCATGCCCGATATTCATCAGGGCTACGGCTTTCCCATTGGTGGCGTTGTGGCGACCGCGTTTCCGGACGGCATTATTTCTCCGGGTGGTGTGGGTTATGACATCAATTGCGGCGTGCGCCTGCTGGCCACGCATTTGGATCATGAAGAAGTCGGTCCCTTTGTAGATGATCTGGCGACAGTTCTGTATACCAACTGCCCCAGCGGCGTTGGCAGGGGGGGCAACATTAAATTAAAGGCGCAGGAGCTGGATCAGGTGCTGTCAAAAGGCGCCCGCTGGGCCGTTAAAAATGGATTCGGTTCGGAGGCGGACCTGGAACGTACCGAGGAAAACGGCTGTCTTGACGGAGCAAATCCTGAAAAGGTGAGTCCACGCGCCAAGGACCGCGGCCTGAAACAGGTCGGAACGCTGGGTGCCGGAAATCATTTTATTGAACTGGATACGGTCGAAAGGATACTGGACCCGGAAGTTGCCCGGCGGATCGGGCTTTTTGAGGGCCAGATTGCGGTTCAAATCCACTGTGGATCACGTGGCCTGGGTCATCAGGTTTGCGGCGATTACGTCAGCCGTTTTCAAAAAGCCATTTCCCGCTACGGATTCAATCTGCCGGATCGCGAACTGGTTTGCGCACCGCTGAGCAGTCCCGAAGGCCAGGATTACCTGTCAGCCATGAAGGCCGCCGCCAATTATGCGTTCGCCAACCGTCAGGTGCTGGCCTTTCACATCCGGCGCAGTTTCGAGCAGGTTTTGGCCGGCAAGGTTTCCAATCATCATATTTTTCAGATTTATGATATCGCTCACAACATTGCTAAGGTCGAAACCCATCGAATCGACGAAAAAGACATGCAGCTTTGCGTTCACCGCAAGGGCGCCACTCGCGCTTTTGGACCCGGCTCACCGGAACTGCCGTCAGTTTATCGCGAGATCGGACAGCCTGTTTTAGTCCCCGGATCAATGGGCACCGCTTCCTGGGTTCTGGTCGGTACCCGTGAATCGATGGCCCGAACTTTCGGATCGACCTGTCATGGGGCCGGGCGCACAATGAGCCGCAAAAGCGCCAGAAAAAGCGTCCGCGGCGTGGCGCTGCGTGAAGAACTCGAGAGCCGCGGTATCCTCATCCGCGCGGGCAGCATGCCCGGATTGGCGGAAGAGGCACCGGCTGCATATAAGGACGTGGATCGGGTTGTGAATGTCGTACACTCGGCAGGCATTGCCAAAAAGGTGGCCAAGTTGAAGCCGATCGCCGTTATAAAGGGATAATATTTGCAAAGAGCCAATCAATTTTAACAATCAGGGGGCCTTGGTTTTTCGCGAGGCCGAAATTAGGGGGGCATGCCATGAGAGTACAAATGAAAAATATCCTTTGTGCCACGGACTTTTCCGATTTCTCCAATTACACCATACCTTACGGAGTTGCTCTGGCCAAAGAATTCGAAGCCAAATTGTACATCTGCCATGTGATCGATTTATCTTCGATTGCCATTTATGGTGAGTTTCAGCTCAATCCGGTCGACCAGCAAAGCCGTATCAAAAAACAGGCCGCCGAGCAGCTCAATGAGATCATCGGCAGACAGGCCGTGCAATGGGAGCCTCTGATTACCGTCGGCCATGTCGCCGATGAAGTCTCCCGGATCGTTGAAGGAAAAGAAATTGATCTGGTCATTGCCGCCACCCGCGGCCGTTCCGGCCTGAAGCGGTTGATTCTCGGATCGGTTACCGAACGACTGATGCGTGTGCTGCCCTGCCCTTTGCTGGTGGTCCACAGCCCCGAACACAAGTTTGTGGACCCGGTCAATCAAAAAATAACCCTCAAAAAAATCCTGGTCGGCTGCGATTTCTCGCCTGATTCCGACCTGGCCTTTCAACATGCGCTCAGCCTGGCGCAGGAATTTGAGGCGGACCTGCACATGGCCCATGTCATTGAGCCCTCCGCCTCCAGCGCGCTGCTCAAACCGGATAAGGTGCTGAGTGAAGAAATCGAACAGAAATTGCATCAACGCTTAAAAGAAAAACTCATGGGCATGGTTCCGGAAGACGCCCGCAACTGGTGTACACCGGAAACACTCATTTTAAATGGGCAGCCGTATGAGGCTCTGGGAAAATACGCAGAATCAAATGATATGGATATGATTGTGCTGGGAGTTCGCGGTCATGGACTCGTGAAAACGCTTTTTCTGGGATCAACAACAGACCGGGTGGCGCGTCAGGCCCCCTGTCCGGTTCTTTCGGTGAGCACAAAAGCGCAAAGCGATTAAAAAGTGATCACGCGCCGCTGCGCGTCGTGAAAGACTCCGGGCGGTTGATTAGAAATTCAAAAAGCTCGATGGATGCCCGATTATCCCATTCCCGGGGACCCAGCGCCACACCGATAATCCCGCCTTCTTTATCCATAAAATAAGTCGTTGGAAGCGCAGTGACGGCCATTCCCGCTGCAACTTCTCCGCTGGTATCCAGCAGTGCGGTAAAGGAAAGCTGCAGTTTTTCGAAAAACGATTTTACCCGCATTGCACTCTCTTGCATATTAACAGCGATCATCACAAAGTCTTGATTTTTGAACCGGTGATGCAATTTTTCCATCGAGGGCATTTCGACGACGCAGGCAGGGCACCAGGTGGCCCAGAAATTAAGAAATACAATTTTGCCACGGAAATCCGACAAACCGACCGTGTTACCGGAAATATCCTTAAGCTGGATTTCCAGCGGTCGGGTCGCATGGGGCATTTTTAGGATCCCCATGTTGCCAAACAGGCGCTCCAGCTCCTGTTCCGGGGAGCCGGCTACGGCAGCATACTGGGAATAAAAAAGATAACATCCGACGCCGGCAACAATAACCAGGATCATTGACAAGACATAAAACTTATATGAGAGCGTCTTTTTGATCACAACATTCAATTTGCCAGAAGCCTGCCCGAAAGGGGTTGATCGGCAACGATCTTGCCATCGGAAACCTGCATCAGCCGACGGGCATACTGGGCACATGCCTCGCTGTGGGTGACCATAATAATGGTCATACCATCGCTGTTCAAATTTTGAAGCAATTTCATGATATCCGCCGACGTTTTGCTGTCCAGGTTGCCGGTGGGCTCATCAGCCAGTAAAACCGGCGGTTCGTTGACAATCGCCCGGGCGATTGCCACGCGCTCTTTTTCACCGCCGGAGATCTGGTTCGGCAACCGCGCCGCCTTTTCCAGCAACCCCACCTGCGAAAGAGCGCTTTCGACCATCTGCTGTTTTTGTTTGCGGTTTTTTTTCACAATGGTCAAGGGCAGCATGACATTTTCAAAAACCGTCAGGTAGGGCACCAGACAAAAATCCTGGAATATGAAACCCAGAAATTCGCGTCGAAAATCTGCCTGTTGCTCCGAGCCGAGGCTGTAAATGTCGATTTCATCAACAACGAAGGTGCCGGAAGTCGGAGCGTTCATGGCCCCCATTATAGAGAGCAGCGTCGATTTGCCGGCGCCGGATTCACCCATCAAACTGACAAATTCACCGGCTTCGATTTGAAAACTGATGTCACTGACCGCAGTAACAACTGCATCGCCGCGTCCGTATGTTTTAATTAGATTCTGTGCCGTAATGTAACTCATTGATCACCTCATATAAAAATATCGAAGCTCGAATATCGAAACTCTAAACAAATGAGAATATCCAATTCTTAAAATCTTAAACATTGTCTCCTACCGATAGTGATCGCGTTGAATTCCATTTTATAGATAACTTATCGTTTACGTTTATGGATTTTGGTAATTCAATATTGTTTCGGATTTCGAATTTCGGATTTCGTATTTTTGTTCAAAAGCTGTTTGATTATGCGATTTCAAATAAGTGTAGGCATCTATTACTGATCATAGTGCCTATAATGTCCTCAGCGCTTCGCCGGGATCCAGCCGCGCAGCCATGACCGCCGGATAGGCGCTGGAGATCAGACCGATGAACAGCGCCAAAAGGAAAGCGCCGGCCGCCAGTTCGGCATTAAAGGGCACAATTCCGGAATGCCCTTCAATAAAAAAATGGACCGCCGTCTTGGTGCTGCCCCAGCCCAACACATATCCCAGGATGCCGGCCAAACCGGACACGATTGCAGCCTCTAAAAATATAATCTTCATGACATGGCGTTTGCGAAATCCGATGGCGCGAAAAATGCCGATTTCATCGGTTCGCTCTCTGACACTGCTCATCATTGTGACCAGAACCACAAGGCTGCCGATCAGCAAAATCACACCGGATATGCCAAATGAAAATTTTTTAAACTGTCCCAGCGTTTGCATGCGGCCTTTGACCACCTGTTGAATGGCCATGACCTTGGCCCCCGGCAGGGCATCTGAGATCTGGCGGACCATATCATCAATCGGGCAATCATGACATAAGGCGGCCACCTCTGCCATGGAGACCCGTCCGCCTTTGCCAAACAGTGCCTGGGCGGTGCTCAATCGCGCAAACACCAGCTGGTCGTCCTGCGAACCGGTGGGCTGCAGGATACCGGAAACCACAAAATTTCGGCCTCTGGTTTCGAAGTGATCCCCTTTATTCAACTTGAGAATGCGGGCAGCCTCGGTGCCTAAAATGACGCCGTTCTCATCGGGCAGCCGACCCTGCAGTTGCCACCAGGGTTTTAAAATTGCAGATGCGCTGAAATCCACACCTGCCAGCAGGACCTTGTGCGAATTCACATCCACGACCCCCAGCACCAACGGACCCAGGGCCGCAATATTGCGTGCATTTTTGATGGCGCTCACCCGCGCCAGCTCGGCTTCACGTATTTCCTGCATTTCAAAGGAAATGCCGCCTAAAGAAAGCCCGCCGTAAGTGAGGGTTAAATTCTCGGTCCGGGGGACAATTAAAATATTGGCGCCATATTTCTCCAGTTTGTGATTGATGTCGCTGGTCATCGCTTCAATATAGCTGATAATTCCGACAACCGTTGAAACACCAATGACCAACCCGGCCAGAACAAAGAGTGCTTTGCCTTTGCGCCGGATCAGGTTTTTGATCGATATCTGTTTAAGTGTCATCGCTTCCTCATAAATAAAACTTCATTTGAAATTTTGGGTTCAATCGCTTTTTCCCTGACAACACGCCGCCAAACACGCATGGCGCAGTTGGACTTATTAAACTTTTTGCTTGCTTTGCGCCTTAGCGTCTTTGCGTGAGACCATTTTATTTTCCATCAAGTTTATACTTTACCTGAAAAATTAAAATACTGCCTACCTTCCCAGATGTCTTTGACGTCAATAACAACCTTGCCATTTTCGACGCGGCGATTCAGAGGCGCAGGGTTGCAGCCCCCTTTGACTTCATTGACGAGAACTGACGCAAATTTGCGGCCGCAATTGCGGCAGACCATATAATCGCCTTCCTGAAAATAGCCCCTGCCCGCCGGCCAGCAGACATCACAGGCATCAAAGGCCGCCCGTATAACGCCGTCGGAGCTTTTCAAAACAAAGTATTTGATCTTGAATTCGCCGGCAACATGTTCAAAATGCCGGGCCTTGCCGTCTTCGAAAAGACTGGCCGGCAAACTGACCTGTGAGGCGGTACTTTCTGATGCGACGCTGGCCGCCACCGGCGTGGTATCCTCCTGATCATAGGTGGCATAGTAAACCCCGCCGCCGATAATAAGGACGGAACAGACGATGGCAGCCATAAGGGGCAGTCGCCCTTTTTTTTCGGTGCCCAGAACAGCATCTTTTTTGGCCTGTCGTTTTTCCTGTGTCAATTGTGTATTGCGCTTTTCCCGTGATGGTGCACTCTTTCTACTTTTCTTAGACATGATATGTTTCTCCTTAATTTTTTTTATTCGGGATATTCCCGTCATCCCGCACACAGATCGTTTGCTTTCAACGATAGCATTGCGCAGGAATTATGGTAATCGGGTGTTTGTGCGGTTTTTGGGTTTGTCTGCCCCTGTGGAAAGCAAATTGACGAATTGCGATTCATTGTCCATCCGACAACGAGCGATCAAATAACCGTCACTCCTTTTTGGACAGCAATCGGGCAATTAAACCAGCACCTGGTGGGTTCAACACAGAAGAGAAAGGGTCTGTAGATAGATGGGAGGATCCTTGTAAACTTCTCCAACAGCAGTACGCAGACCGAACCGCAGTGTGCGGTTAAGAGCTGTATCAGCAACGCCTGACATCATCCCGATGGAGGTTAAAGGTGTAAACACCGTCGGGTGACTTGCAATTGAGCATTCCGGAATCTTGACCTCGGGAGCCGTGTTCATCTCACAAGGGCTTTGCATGCCTCCTGAACAGCAATCCGGCAGGCGCAGCCTTGTCGACCCCATGGCGGCATGCGGGTGATCCTTGGCCATCTCGCGCATGCATTTAACGGCACAATCGGAATAGCCCGAAGCGCCGGATATCAGCACCGTAAGGCTGAGCACGGCTGTTAATGTTATGGCAACAATTTTTCTCATGATCGATTTCAAAATTCCTACTGAATTAGTATGATATAAGAGCGCTTTTTGCCTGTCAAGTGGAATTTTGGATCGCCGCTTGAAATTTAAGCGCGTGGTCCGCTGTTAGCGAAAAAAGTTCTGAATTTTTTGATATTTTGCAATACACTACCACATGCCCCGGTTAACATTCTTTACAAAACCCAGGATCATACGTATATTTCCTCAGGTATTTGACCGGATGGAAAAGTGTATCGAGGCCGACGATAAACCAGCGCTTTTCGTTGAGATGAATAACCTCAATGTAAGGAAAGGGAGAAAAAATGAGTTACGATTTCAATGTGGACGAGGTTTTTGAAATGGCCGAGCAAATGGAACGCAATGGTGCCAAGTTTTATCGCAATGCCGCAGAGACCGCCGCAGATCCATCAAAAAAAGAGATGCTTATCGGTCTTTCCAAGATGGAAGAAGCCCATGAGAAAATATTTGAGACCATGCGCGCCGAACTCTCGTCAGCAGAAAAAGCCTCAACGGTTTTCGACCCATCCGGTGAGGCCTCTCAATATCTGCGCGCCCTGGTTGACAGCCGTGTCTTTTTCGAAAAAGATATTGATGTCACATCCATGGTTGAGATCCTTAAATCGGCCATCGAAGCCGAAAAAGATTCCATTGTGTTTTATCTGGGAATGAAGGAGGCTGTGCCGAAAAAGTTGGGAAAGGATCGTATCGAAGCAATTATCAAAGAAGAGATGGGCCATATTCAGATGCTGACCAAACACCTTGTCGCCCAGGAGCATTAGACAGATTTTTTCAGCGTGGCCGTATCGTCGGCTGAAAGCCCGATCCATCGGGCGCTGAGGCCATTGACATTTTAGGGTTCATCCAGGGGGTGTTCAGCCAGGCGTTCAATTCCATCGCGGTCCATCAATATAATTTTCGGACCCTCGACGCGAATTAAATTTTGCCGCGATAATTTGGCAAATATGCGGGATAGTGTTTCGGGAATGGTGCCCAGAAGACTGGCCAACTGACCTTTTGATATATTCAAAACGACTGCGTCCTCGGTGCCCTGCTCTTGGGAAAGATAAATCAGGTACGAGGCCAGACGCGCCGGGATTTCCTTAAGAGACAGATTTTCAATTTGAGCTGCAAATTGCCGCAACTTTTTTGACATAATTCCCAGCAAATTCAAGGCCAGTGAAGGATTGGATGACACCAGGTCGACAATCGCATTTCTTGCGAAAAGAAGAAGATGCGTTTTGGCGAGGGTTTGGGCATGGGCCGGCATTTGCTGCCCGGTAAAAACCGTTACTTCTCCAAATGACTGCCCGGCCTCAAAAATGTGCAGGATCTGCTCTTTGCCTTCTGATGAAACCTTGTAGATTTTGACCCGACCCTCAACAATGACGAAAAACCCCGTTGTTTTATCGCCTTCTGAGAATATGGTCTGGCCTTTATTGTAGCGCTTTTCAACGGCGATGCGACAAATGGCGTCTAACTGTTCGGTCGGCAGCCCGTTAAATAAAGGGATGACCGAGATCAGGTCTGCAAAATTCTCCATACCTTCTTTTGCAACCATTTTTGATCTATGTCAAGGTCAAATGGGTTTTGAAGTGGTTCTAAAAATTCGGAATATTTTTATGACAAGCGGTATAACGGTTTAACATTTTTGTGAGATTATTTTTGCCATCTTGATTTAAGTCAATGTCATCGACAGGCTGATATCTTATCGTTAATGCAAAATGGCTTATAGAGAAAGCATCACGGCTTGGCCGAAACCAGCTTTAACAAAGGGAAATTACCATGAAATGCCCTGGACAAGATACCATGTACTGGAAACCGGGCGCCATTTTCGAAACCAAATGCCCAAAATGCAGCGCTACGGTAGAATTTTTTAAAGACGACACCACCCGCAAATGTGAAAAATGCGGCCATCGGTTCGTGAATCCGGAAATGGATTTTGGCTGTGCGGCGTATTGTCAATATGCCGAGCAATGCATCGGGGATTTGCCGCCGGAACTCATTGCCCAAAAAGAAGATCTGCTCAAAGATCGCGTGGCTGTTGAAATGAAGCGGTATTTTAAAAGCGATTTTAAGCGCATTGCCCATGCCGGTCGTGTTGCCCGCTACGCCGAGCAGATCGGCAAAAAGGAAAAAGCCAGCCTGGCCGTCATATTGCCGGCTGCATATTTGCACGATATCGGCATTCATGAAGCGGAACGAAAACACGGCAGCACGGCAGCAGCATTTCAGGAAGCGGAAGGTCCACCCATTGCCAGATCAATACTGGAAAAGCTGGGCGCCAGAGAAGAATTGATCGAAGAAGTTTGTGATATTATCGGCCACCATCATCACCCGCGGTCAGATGACAGTCTCAATTTCAAAGTGGTCTACGACGCCGACCTGCTGGAAAATCTGAATGAAAAGCAAAAAAAGGCTCCCCGCTCTGAGGCGGAAATAGAGGCCCTTATTGAGCGCTCATTTCTAACCGACAGCGGACGTGAAGCGGCCAGAGAAAAGTTGCTGGGTGGGTAACAAAAGAAAGGCGCTTTGGAACAGCCTCGCTAATCGCACAGACCGTCATTTGCAGATCGATGCCATCGATCTAACATAAAATCCAATTTGCCAATCAATAAAGATAAGAGGAGCAACCTATGAAAACCGTACGTAAAATTATCCAAATCGACGAAGAACTCTGTGATGGATGCGGCAACTGTGTACCTTCCTGTGCCGAAGGCGCGCTGGAAATTGTAGACGGAAAAGCCCGTGTCATCGCTGATATGTATTGTGACGGACTGGGCGCCTGTCTGGGAGAATGTCCCATGGGCGCGCTTAAAATCAT
>Ga0209536_100007198_pt1 | contig 16905 bp, 13 predicted proteins | sample DeeMarSeWOR28_12_FD_187461 | JGI IMG/M metagenome (GOLD analysis project Ga0209536, IMG submission 187461) | Marine sediment microbial communities from White Oak River estuary, North Carolina - WOR-2-8_12 (SPAdes) (version 2) | ecosystem: Environmental > Aquatic > Marine > Intertidal zone >... | reverse complement strand
CGGGGCAGGTCAATTACAAGCTGATCCCATACCCTATTGCAGTTGACGGCGGCCGGATCTTAATTGACGGTTTGCAAACCACATCATTTAATCTGCAGGGCAAAGTCGGCAAGTCAACTTTCACCAATTATTCATCCCTCATGAATTTTGAAGGTGAACCAACCATTGATGTGGAAACAGGCACTTTCCATTTGGTGTTGGATGAGATATTGCCTTGGCTTGCCCAAAATAAAAGGCTGGAAGATGATTTAAAAGACATAAAAACATTGACAGGCACTGCTGAAGTCACTGTCAAAAGTATCAACGGCTCTCTGCTGCAACCGGCTAATCTTCAATACGATCTGCAATGCGACTTACGGAACGTTGACCTGGAAGCAACCACACTTCCCGGGCCCCTTAATATCAAAAGCGGCCAGGCAGTAATAGTTCCTGACAAAATCAGCTTTGAAAACCTCCAGGCTGCCCTGCTGGATAGTTTTTTTACGTATTCAGGTGTCCTGCAGAATTTCACCAGCGGCAGGACGAACGCGGAAATTATTGTGACAAACGCTGAAATAGGCCCGGAACTCAATACCTGGTTTTCCGAAGAGATAAAGGTGCCCAAAGAGTATATCTTCAGGACGCCTCTGCAGATTTCCCGGTCAAATATAAAATGGATCCGAAAAGAACTTTTTGACCTGCAGGGAGATTTCTCCATCAAGGCCGGGCCCATTTTTGCCATTGATATAATGATTAACCCTGATGAGCTGGTCCTGCGCAACCTTTCTCTGAAAAATGGAGATGAACGGGCCAATGTAAGACTTGCTCTGGAACAAAGAAAAATAGGTGCTGAGTTTCAGGGCTCCCTGTCCAAAAACACCATTGATAACATCCTGCTTGATAACGATGCCTTTCCGGAAGCCTGGATAAAGGGGGATATGCAGTTTCTTATCGACATGGATACCCCCGGCAAGTCATCAGCCTCGGGCACTCTTGACGGCGGCGACTTTATCTTTCCCTGGGGTCCAGACAGGCCTATCCGGCTTCACAGCTTCTCGCTCTCTGCTGCTGACAAGACGCTTACGCTCAATTCGGCTAAGGCTGTTTTTGAAGACACTACATATGCCATGAAGGGACTGGCTACTCTGGCCCAGGAACTTATAGCCATGGACTTCGATATCAAAGCCGACACTGTTGGACTGGACAAAATTCTCGGGGCCTTAAAAAATGAAGCTGAGGACGAAAAAGAGACAGGAGAGCGGGTTGGGAAATCGTGGGATCTTGCTCTGCAGGCAAATATCAGCCTCCATGCAGATTCCCTCCTTTTCAACAATTTTACCTGGAACTCCTTTGAATCACAAATTGCCTATGAAAAAAACTCTCTCGGCATCGAGGTCCTGAAAGCTGAACTCTGCAGCATTTCCACACCCGGCAGAATATCCTTCCACGGTGAACAGATAGCCATGGACTTCACAATGGCGGCATCCGAGCAGCAAATCAAGGACGTACTTATCTGCCTGGAAGGAGGTGAGCAGCAGATGACAGGCGTCCTGGATCTGAAGGCCACCATGCGGGGAAATGGTACCAGGGAGACTCTTGTCAAGTCGCTTGAAGGCGACCTGCAATACAGCTCGAAAGAAGGGTATATCTACCATGATGCCCAAGCAGCAAAGCTGTTTTCCCTCCTGAATGTCACCGACATGTTCAAAGGAAAAATACCGGACCTGCGTTCTGCAGGTTTTCCTTATGATTCCCTTATTGTCAACGGCACCATGGAAAAAGGTGTTCTTACCATAGCTCCGGCAAAGCTCGAAGCTCCGATCATGCAAATCGCCGCCAATGGCACCATAGACCTGTCAAAAGAAACTGTAAACCTCCAGGTTTTGGTTGCCCCCCTGCAGACAGTAAATAAAATCCAGGATATGCTGCCTGTAATCAAGGATATACTTCCCAGCAGCATTGCAGCTGTACCTGTTGAAGTAAGCGGCGACTTCTCTGACATCAAAGTCAGGACCTTATCCATGTCAGCCATCACTACCAGGGTCTTTAGCATTATGATGGATGCCCTTTCATCGCCGGTGCGTGTACTGGAAGGCACTCCCCAAAAGTAAAAAAACAGGCGGCACAAGCCGCCTGTCAACTGTCTGAAAATATAATACGTAAATGTTATCGAGCGAGCTTTGTGTACTTTGAGCCCTCCAGCGTCAGGTTGTACATCAGCCCCTTGTTGCTGAACACAAAACCGATGATCGGGTCCTTGATGTTTGTAGTATCAATGGCACCGCCGGCACCCAGAGTAATGAGTGCTACAGAGCCGTCAACACCAGCTTCCCACCCTTGACTCTCCCTGAATTTTTTCAGGGCGTCATCCTGCATAAAAACTATGACTATCCTTTTTGACTGAGCTCCAAGCTGGAATCCGAATGATGCCGCTGCAGTACTGTAATAATCCACGGTTTTGCCGCCTATGCGCAAGGCGCCTTCACCGTATTCCCCACCGATGCCGACACCGGCTTTCAGCACACTCGGGAAAACAAGAACTCCCTTGGCACTTGCCAAAAATTCCTTGCCGCCCTTGACCTGCTGCGCAAACTCATCCAGGGCAACATCAACGCTGACATCAATTTCCTGGGCTGATTTTGCAAATGCCGAACTTGCGCTGATAATCAAAGAAAGACCCAGAAAAAACACCCCTGCCAAAATTAATATGTTCCTTTTCATTTCATGTCCCTCCTGTTGAGATTAAAAAATGAAAAACCTCATATAACCAGACAGCTTAACTTTCAAGCTTTGTTGCAAAATCGTTTAGAGTTACTATATGTACACCGTAAGATTTCTTCAAGGACAAATTAAAAAACAACCATGGTTTACCACATTGAAAGGCGACAATAAAACAGGTCCCAAAAGGGCGATTGTCTTCATGCTTTTGTGGCTATTCATGCCAGGTTATACTGTCATTGCATCACCTTTTCTTGACCAGTTTATTGACCCGCACGACTCCAAATTTGATACCAGCCAATGGCTTTTGGACAAAAAAGGGGCACTGCCTGTTCCCATTATTATTACTGAACCTGCAGTTGGTTATGGGGCAGGAGCAGCCCTGCTTTATTTTCACGTTAAGAAAAAAACACCCACCCTGCAAAAAACCGGGAATACAATTATGAATAGCAGTGAAGCAAAGAGACCTTCGCTGCCGCCCAGTATCTCAGGTATTGTCGGTCTTGGAACAGAGAACGGCACCTGGGCGGCAGGTGGGTTTCATTTCGGCTCCTGGCAACAGGACAGGATGCGCTATCTTGGTGGCCTGATGTATCCTTCAGTCAATCTCACTTTCTATGGTGGGGGAGAGAGCCCCATTCTCAGCAAAGGATTGGACTACAACCTGGAAGGCTGGTTTCTCCTGCAGGAATTACTGTTCCGCTTAAAAGACTCTAATTTCTTCCTTGGCCCCAGGCTTATTTACTACAATGTCGAAAGCTCATTTGATCTGAATCTCCCGGTTGAAGGTATAGGCCCCTGGCAGTTTAACCTGCAAAGCTACGGCTTAGGTGTAAAAGCGGCTTATGATTCGCGGGATAATATATTTACGCCGAACACCGGGATCAGTGCCGGTATTTCAACCATGTTCTATACTGTTGATAATGCAATAAGGGGCAATAAAGACTACCAGATGACTGACGCCAGCAGCAAGATCTACTGGCAGCTCTTCCCCGATATTGTCCTGGGGTGGCGTCTGCACGGCGGTTTCAGTTCAGGGGATGTACCATTCTATGCCCTGCCCTTCATTGATCTGCGCGGCATCCCTGCCCTGCGCTACCAGGGGGACAATGTGCTGGCAACCGAGATCGAAACCCGGTGGAATCTAAATACGCGCTGGAGCCTGATATTGTTCGGTGGTGTGGGCCGCACGGCAGATTCATTGGGCGACTTTAATGAAAGTGAAAACAGATGGGCCGGCGGTGCCGGGTTCCGTTACCTGATAGCCCGCGTGCTCGGCATGTACACCGGCATTGATATTGCCAGGGGACCTGAAGACTGGGCCTTTTACATACAGGTGGGGTCAGCCTGGGGGAGATGAATAATTGTCAGCTATCAGCATGCAGCGGCCAGTATAAGCCTTTTCTGTTTCCTGCCAACTGCTATAACGAAAAAATCCATCACCCCGGCATTGGCATTACGCCTCTTTAGGTTTGAGTTCATTCAGTCATAAAGCTAATCTGCTTTATTGTGAGCCATCGCAGGAGAAATGTTGCTCTTCAGAAAGCTTTGGTATAGATAACTTGATTAGTACTCTTAAAATCATGATGAGATCAAACAAGAGGGCAGATTATGATCAATATCTGGAAAGAGAGGGAAAGCAGGAGAAAATTCCCGGATAGATTCCTCATTGCAGTTGTGTTTTTATTTCTGTGTTTGCCTGTTCATTATGGTCATTGCCTGGCAACAGAATCCCCGAAAGACTCAGCACGGCCGAAAATCGGTCTGGTATTAAGTGGCGGCGGTGCCCGGGGTGCTGCTCATATCGGTGTAATCAAGGTGCTTGAGGAGATGCGCATCCCAATTGATTATATAGGCGGCACCAGCATGGGATCCATTGTCGGAGGACTCTATGCTTCTGGGATGTCAATTGCCGAACTTGAAAATACTGTTACCAGCGTTGACTGGGAAGATGCATTTTCTGACCTCATACCAAGGGAAGATCGTTCCTTCCGCCGTAAGACAGATGATAAAACGTACCTTGTGAAAGGCAAACCAGGATTGAGCGATTCCCTTGAGATCAAACTTCCCCCGGGGCTTATCCAAGGGCAGAAAATAGATATACTCTTCAAGCGGCTCGCGTTGCCGGTCAGTACAATTGACGATTTTGACAACTTCAGAATTCCCTTCCGGGCAGTTGCAACGGATATCGTGACAGGGGAGCCTGTTATAATTGGTTCGGGCGACCTGGCCCAGGCGATGCGCGCCAGTATGTCGGTGCCTTCCGTTTTTTCCCCTGTCGTATTAGATGACAAAATACTTGTTGATGGCGGAGTAAGTAAAAATCTCCCGATAGATATAGTTCGGAATATGGGGGCTGACATTATTATTGCAGTTGACATTAGCACCCCTTTGGCTGGACCTGAAAAATTGAAATCCGCCCTGGAGATTACCAAGCAGTTGACCGGTATCCTGACACGAAGAAACACGGAAGAACAGATTGCCACACTTACTGAAAATGATGTTTTTATAATTCCCGAGCTTGGCAATATCACCTCCAGCTCGTTTGATTTGGCTGACAACGCTATTCCAATCGGCTATAACGCTGCCAAAGACAAGAAAACGGAACTCCTGAAACTTGCTTTGTCGCAATCCGATTATGACGCTTACCTGGCCGCGAAGGATCCCGATAAGGCAGAGAACCGCTCCGTCCCACCGGTAATTCATTTTATCAAATTAGATAACCAATCCAGGGTCAGTGATAAAATGATTTTAGCACGCCTGCATATTGAAACAGGGCAGCCCCTTGATTTGGAAAAACTTGAAAAGGATATTGGTGTAATTTACGGGCTGGAGCTTTTTGAGAACATTACCTATGAGATAGTTGAAGAGAATGATCAAACCGGACTCATTCTGCATGTGAGAGAACGATCCTGGGGGCCGAATTACATACAGGCGGGGCTGGCGCTTGCAAGTGACCAGGAAGGTGACAATTATTATAACTTCGGTTTTGCATACACCCGTACAGCAATTAATACACTGGATGGAGAGTTACGAGTTGCCGTTCAGGTCGGGAGTGCGCCTTTTATTTTTGCCGAAATCTATCAGCCGTTTGACTATGGTTCCCGTTATTTTATCCATCCAAGATTGTTTTGGGATAAGAGAAATGTCAATATTTTCTCGACGGCCGGAGAGATATTAGCTGAATACAGGATAGGGAGATACGGTGGTGATTTAGCAGTTGGCAGGGAGCTGGGAACCTGGGGTGAAACCCGTGTTGGTATCAGAAGAATGCAGGGTGATGCCAAAATCAGGATAGGTGGGGCTGCCTGGCCTGATTATGATTATGACAGCGGCGAACTCTACCTGAGACTCAGTGCCGATAAATTGAACAACTTTAATTTCCCGCGTGAGGGTTTTGACGGCTTTGTGGAATATCTCTCCTCACTGGAGGATATCGGGGCAGACAGTTCATTTGATCAGGTTCTTTTCAATGCCCTCATCGCGAAGAGCTGGGACCGCAACACCCTGCTTGGGGGCGCCCGTTTTTATACAACACTTGACAGTGATGCTCCACTCCAGAACCTCTTTCAATTGGGAGGATTGTTCAACCTCTCCGGATACCTTGAAGATGAATTAAGTGGTCAGCATCTCGGATTGCTCAAACTGATTTATATGAGACGTATAGGTAATTTTAATATTTTGCCGACCTATATTGGCGCATCTGTGGAATCGGGCAACGTCTGGCAGGATAAGGATGACATTGACATTGAAAACTTCATCACGGCGGGCAGCCTGTTCCTTGGTGTTGATACCCCACTGGGTCCAATCTATCTTGGGTACGGACTTGCTGAGGGCAATAGGGACAGTTTTTATTTTTACCTGGGACGGTTATTTTAAATAATAGTGTAATCATTACCAAAGGAGAACTGCTTATCCATCAATCACAAGGATGACAAGCTCAATTATTGCAGCGCCCGAAAAACTCGGGATCACTTTCATAACAGGACAAGGAGCAAATTTTTCCCCACATTAAACTGGGACATTTAAAAAATCGGACTTGATACCTGACGCTGGTCTGGATATGGGGATTTACATTAATAATTTCAAACAATATGAGGTGAAATCATGAATCTCTTACAGCACAAATTCCACTACGCTTTACTCTGGTGCCTGTTTCTTCTGTTGATTTTTTCTCTCCCGGCTCATGCTGCAATGGATGATGATGATACCTGGCACTTCCAGCTGGCCCCCTATGCCTGGCTGGCGGGCCAGAAAGGTACGGTGGCTACGCTACCGCCTCTGCCGCCGGCAGACATAGATATTGATTTTTATGATGACATACTCGGCAACATCAACGGTGCCCTGTTTCTTGTCGGCGAAGCCCGAAAGGGGCGCTATGGTGTAGTAATGGATATTGCCTACTCTGATATCGAAATTGAGGACCCGACACCCGGATCTTTTTTCACATTACTTGATTCAAGAACACAGTTATGGATGGTTTCAGTTGCCGGCCTTTACCGTCTTGTTGAAGAGCAAGGTGCATTTCTGGATCTCATCGGCGGTGCCAGGTACTGGTCAGTTGACTCAACGTTAACATTAACCGAGGGGCTGCTGCCGTCCCGTTCCATTTCCAATGAAGAAAATTGGTTTGATCCGATAATTGGCCTCAAAGGCTTGTCCGCACTGGGCCATTCACGCTTTTTCATCAGCGGTTTTCTGGTCATTGGAGGATTTGGCGCCGGCTCTGATTTCATGTGGGATGCCAATGTGAACCTTGGCTACCAGTGGACGGAAACCTTTTCCACCACCTTAGGGTATCGCTATCTTGATGTGGATTATGACGATGGTGATTTTCTGTACGATGTATCCCAGGATGGTCTTACTCTGGGGCTTTCCTGGAGATTTTAAGAGTACTGTTTCTGCGCCGGACAGGGGCCTGTCAGAAAAAAAACAGAAGACAATTATGCTAAGAACCCTCCTCATGAAGACAGGGTTGCCTGTCGTGATGCTGTTCTTATTTTCATTCATTCTTGGCGGCTGTGCTTCACAACAGGGACGCCTCCTTAAGAAACAGCAGCAGGATGTCCTGAAATCATACCAGCAGCAGGTAGTCAACACCATCGATGATCCTGAGCGGGCCCGAGAATTGATCAGGATTGGTGAGAATTTATATCTGCAGATCCGGAATGATACAAAAATTCTCCTGAAAATGACTGAGGAGCTTAAAGACCTGAATGGGGCATACGATACGACCCGCGAAGAACTGGAAACCGCTTTCCATGCCCTTAACACTCACCGCAGAAACATGCGTAACAAGATCCTGGCTGCTCGCAATGAAGCCCTTCCGCTAACAACGCCTGAGGAGTGGCAGGCACTCATGAGCCGGCGAGGAACATTACTTGAGTTTATACAGCAAAACCCGGGAATACTTTAACCTGTGATGAATGGAGGAGGGCTTTATGTTCTGGGCCATGATGTACGTGCTTTTTTTCAGTGGTTCTGCTGCTCCGGAGTTGTCCCTTATTCCGGACGAAACAGCATTCCGCAATGCCATTGCCGACCCGCAGCGGCTTGAACAGGTTCTTGCTATTCACGGGGAGGTGACGGCAACAGAACAGTTACTCGCCGAAGTGCAGAGTAACCTCTATACTGAAGTTGCCCGGCTTTCACCCTTGTACGATGCTGACAACGATTCATTCGCCGCTCTTTTTGCTGAACTGGACTTGGCCCGGGTTGAAGCCCAGGAAACATTGCTGAATAAGCGATTCCACCTGAAAGAACAGATGAGCGAAAAAGAGTGGCGAATGATTTACAGGAACCGCTGACAGATTACCCCGATATTATGATTTTATCTCGGGGTACAGGCACCGAAGACAACAAAGGCTACGCTATCTCCCGAGGCACTCATTACGAGCCGTCCTGTGTCCTGGGAAATGGATATGGACCAGGCCAACCCGTCGCGCACCCCTTCAATACCATCATCAGCGCCCTGCAGAAAAAGTTTGTTGTCAAGCATTTCCATGGACTTGATCTTGCTTGTCCTCTTGTTTATTGATTCCGTAATTGCCGAGAGATCCTTGGCGGGGAAATCAATCAGGAAAAAATTGGGAAGGTTGACACTTGCAGCCATCGCCTGTTCACACTTGCCATCTGCCCCGCACTCGATTACAAGCTGCGGCGCACAGAGCAGGTTCTGCGAGCCGTCGAAAGAAGCGGCCTGGACAAAACAGGGAAGACACAATAAACCTGTTATTGCAAGAGTTCTCCAGAAGTATACATTCAGTTTTTGCATGTTGCCACCCCCCTATTTCACTGTGTAACCCCGGCCTTCGAGGCAGGCGCCGTAGGCACGGTTGTAGTTGTTGCGCTGGTTGGCATAATTGGCTGCCTGCTCCTGCTCCCACTGCTGTTCAGCATGCTGCTGCTGCCGCTGCTGTTCACGCCTGCGCATGCCACCGATCAGGGCCCCGGAGGCGGCACCGATCGCAGCTCCCTTGCCCGCATCACCAGCGATGGCACCGGCAGTCACACCAACAAGGGCTCCTCCGGCCGCTCCCCTTACTACACCGCCCTGTGGCGCTTCCTGCCCTGGCGGGGGAGCTGTGGCAGTGGGCACCTGCATGGGGTCAAAACCTGTCTGGCCCTTGGCCCAGGTATAGCATTCAAACTTATCCTTTTCCTGCTGTTCAGGACTTTGTCCCTTATTGGGATAGATGATAGGGTCCTGCGCTAAAACAGGAGGAACTGTCAACAGGATCACAACAAAACATGTCAGTACCAACTGCAATTTTATCATTTTCAGCACCTCCATTTAGAACGATTCATTTCCTCTTGGAATCGAAGACAAAAGTGTCAACCGCGAATAAAAAACGATAATCGACAAGAGCATCAGACTGCCGAAGCCCGATACATCAGTGTTACTGTTTTTTCATGTCAAATGTTGCTTTCCTGAAAGGTAAAGAGGGGGTACAAACTCTTCAAGCATGTACCCCCTTCTTCACCATCAGCATATATCCTTTATCAGATTAATATTGGATGTTACTTTGCCCCGACGTCCTTTAACGCCTGGGTGCAACGCTCACTGATCTTATCGGAATTTTCATCCAAACATTTCAGCAACCGCCCTTCGCCGGCAACCACGCCTGAACAGAACTTGTCCAGATCGTCGTTACACTCGTTGGCTACATATGCAAGCGCCGCTACAAACCGTTCAAGCTGGACGGCCGCATCATAAAGTGCGAATTCACACTGGCCGGAGAGCTTGTCCGAATGGGCATACAGGCATGCCAGGATACGTCCCTCACCAGGTGTTACATCCTTACAGTAAGATGTAAGTTCCTTTTCGCAGCCCTTGGCCACAGTTTCTACCAAATCCTGAGCTGCTACTGCGTTTGAAACCAGCATAAAAACAGACACCGCCATTACCAGTACAATTGTTTTCGCCCGCATATCCTCTCTCCTCTTAATTTGTATTTTTAAAAAAACTAAATCCGTATCCTTGAAACCTCGACTCCTGGAACCCTCAGCCCCTGTCTTCCTAGAACCTCAATATGCCATAGGCTTGGACACCCCGGAAGTTATAAACAATATTAGAACGCAGGTTTCCATCCACCACGTCAACATCAATATCGAAAAAATCATATCCGACACCAAGGCCAAAGGTCTTAGTGAACTGGTACTCCAATTTCGCACCGAGGTTAGTTAGTCTGCCGTCAATATCACCCACTTCCAACTGAAAATACCCGCCATTTACAATAGCAAGCCACTTTGGTGTGATATAGTATTCAAAAGATAAGGCCAGAAAAGGAAGCGGGCCGTCAAAATCAGTGGTCTCTGCAACACCTGTCACTACATTATTGTTTATATCCAGAGATGCTGCTATGGAAAACGAGAGATCAACCCAGTAAACGCCCAGACCACCTGACAACTCCCATTTCTCCCCCTGATAGAAGGAGTACATGTAATCTATGGTGTAAAATCCAATATCCAATTCAGAGCTCGTGAGGAAACCAACTTCAAAGATCTCATCGCCGATACGGATTTCCTCATCCAGTCTTCTGGAGCCATCAGTATTGAACCGATAATAACCGAATTCCAGGCGGTGTCGTGTAAAAAAGCGCCAATAGCCGTCCAGCCGGAAAATGTTCTCATTGTCGCTGAAACCAAGGATATCCAGATCGACGATATTACCTACCTCGCTTCCATCAATTTTTAACTGTGAGTCGATTGACGGGAAAAAACCGCCCAGGGCAAATTTCCAGCGGTCCTGCCCTGGCCCGTAGCCTTCTTCTGCACTGGCATTGCCCGGTAATGCCAGTCCTGCTGCCAGCACAAAAACCAATAATGCACACAAGCCTGTCAATACAGACTTCACTGCATTCCAGTGTTCTCCCCCATTCTCTCCTTTCCCTCGCATCCCTTTCTCCTTATCAATAATTTAAAGTAACAATTTCAGCCCTTATGTTTATACCTATTTAAAATATTGAGAAAAATTTTCAACCGAAATCAGTCTGCACAAAAACATATACAAATCATTTGAATGTTAAGATGTTTTTCTTTTTATTTTTTCCCGTTCCTGCACCATTTCAGGAGTTGTCTTCCAGCGATTATGCATCCAGACCCACTGGGTGGGATATTTTTTTATATATTTTTCAATCACAGCATGGAAACGGCGTGTGTTCTCCTGCATGTCATACCGCCTGTTGCCGGTCATGATCAGTGGTATTTCCTTCTCGATAATGAATTCATAGGTGTCATCATCTTTTTTGAGGTAAAACATGGGAAGAACCGGAGCGCCTGAGTCCATGGCCAGCATGGCCGCGCCGATGGGGGTGTAGGCCGGCCTGCCATAAAAATCCACAAAAACGCCCCGAACGTCTGTATCCTGGTCAATAAGGATGCCGATGACATTGTTTTCTTTTAATGTCCGTAAAATTTTCTTATACGATGAACCCCTTGCCAAAGTCGGCACCCCTTTCTTGCCTCGGGATTCAAACAGCAGATCATTGAGTTTTTCATTGCCCAATCTCTTGCCGATGGCATAGGCCGGAACACCCAGCATGGGGATCCCCATGGCTGTCCCCTCCCAGCAGCCCATGTGCGAGATGAGGGCCAGAATACCTTTACCCTTCTGGTAGGCCTCCTGCATATATTCATTGCCCCGGACTTCCAAATCCTTAAAAAACACATCCGGGTCTTCCTGGCCCATCTTGATGGCAAACTCAACACCGCTCTTGCCCAGGTTTACCCATACCTCTTTTGCCATAGCTGATATTTCAGCCGCAGTTTTTGTTGCACCATAGGCAACTGTTAGGTTGTTTATGGTTTTAAGTCTCTCCTCCCTGATCAACCGAAACGCCAACGCACCCAGTCCGGCTCCAAGCCGCACGGAAACATTCCTGGGAAACAGGCGGATCACTACCAGGAGAAACTTGATAGCTGCCACCAGCAGGGTGTACTTGATGCTCTTGCGGATTTGTTTAAAAGAGGCCATTGCAAAGGTTCCTGGGATTCACGATTTCAAGATTTCAACGGAACAATCTGAGGAAAAAAGAGTAACATGAAAAGGCATAAGTCAGGAAATTATTTTTCAGAAAAAATTGGCATTTGATTGCCGGCCGGAGGGAATAATGAATATTTTTTTATTCTCCAAAATGGTATATAATGATCACATACAATTTTTTTACTTTGAAAGTTTCAGATTTGAGGAGGGCACAGGCATGAAAACTCATTGGGCCTCGATGGGCAAGGCATTGGCAGTGGTCATATCTCTTGTTGCTATCATGGGTGTTTTTTCGAACTCGTATGCAAAGGATAAAAAATTCGGCAGAATACAATACAACCCGGATGTTATTCCCGTATTCGGATCAGCAGCTCCGCTGCCAGCAAATATGGATATTTATTTCAGCGGTCCTGCCGACAGGCCCTACGCGGTTATTGGAATTATTAAGGGAACCCCTTTTGACCCAAACATCTGGAGGCCGATCTCTGAAGAGGCGGAAAATATCGGCAAATGGCGCCAGATGATCCACGATTATAATGACATGCTGGCACGGCCTTATTTCGGCTACGACATCCTTGATCCTGACGGCAAAGTTGTCGGCAAGTGGATATCATACCAGCGGGAAACCGTGGTCAAGATGACAAAAGAGAACAAGATAACCGTCTATACCCCGGACGGCCCAAGGCGTTTCAGTGACGATCCGCAGCGGATAGGCCCATAAAGCGTCATTAGTTTCTTGCCATCGGCAAGCCTTTCTACATTGCAGGTTTTTGGGACTTCAGAATGCCATGCCAAGGCTGAAATGAAAGGCCCAGTCATCTTCGTTCCACATCTCCTCTGGATCAGGGTTGTACGCTACATCTATGCGGACCGGGCCGACAGGCAGAAGGTACTGAAAACCTATACCTATGCCGAACTTGAACTCGCTGAAAAAATCTTTGAGCGTATCATCAAGCAGGTCTGATCCGCTGTTATAAGGTACAAAATTATTTGCCAGCAGCGACCTGTTGGGCGAAACATTGCCGGCATCAACATAGAGGGTTGTGGCAAAATTCTTGTAAAATCTCTTGCGCAGCTCTATGGAGAAAACATTATAGGCCAGGCCGCCAATCGGTTCATTGTTATCGTCTTTCGGGCCAAGTTCAGAGTGTTTATAACTTCTGACCGTATTGTCCCCGCCGTTGAAGAACCGCTCGCTGATGGGGATGAAACTCTGGTCCCCCATAGGGATTATCAGGCCGGTTGTGGCCCGCAGCCCAATGATATATTCCCTGGGCAGGGCAATGAAATAACGACAGCCCAGGGTAATACGGCCGAAGTCAATTTCACTGCCAAGTGGTGGCAATGAAATGTCAAGACCGGAGGCCAGCCGCAAGCCGTCAGAAGGATAGAAAATATCATCACGGCTGTCCCAGACTGCCTGGATGCCGACTGTACCCTTATTGTAATCATCCTCACCCTTCTGCAGGGGTGTTTCATCGGTCAGGTCCAAAAGCTGGGTCATCTTGTACTGGTAGCCGGTGGTAAGGGTAAGGTTGTTGCCGAATTTCCTGGAAAAAAGGACTGATAGAGCTGTCTCCTCAGAGGTGTAAGAAGGCTCATCCCTGCTTTCGTAATAAAGCGGGATATTCATTGATATTTTGGTTTGCAGCAGCCAGGGGTCAGTGTAGCTCAAGCTGACAGTTTCCCCCTTGGTCGAAACCAGACCGTCAATCCTGCCATTTTTTCCGGTGCCCAAAAGGTTCTTCTCAAATGCACCAACCTTGAGCCGCAACTCTTCGTACGAACCCCAGCCCGGTTCAATATAATATTCCCGGGTCGGCAATTCCTCTACTTTAACTTCAAGGACCCGGTTCCCATCAGCCGTTGTTTGGCCAAGCTCTATGGTGATCTTTGCAAAAAGACCGGAATCGTACAACTTTCTGAAGCTCTCCATTCTTTTGGCCCTTGAATAGATATCTCCCGGTTTCAACGCCAGCCTGTTTCTTATAAAAGATTCCTTCGTGCTTTCATTGCCGGTGATGACAACATCTGCAATCCTGACCTGCTCGCCGCTCTTAATATCTGCAAGCAATATAGTCCTGCCGGGTTCATCCTGCTGCACCACCTCGACTTCAATGCTGCAATGGGCATAGCCGATAGCATCATAGGCATCTTCCAGGCTGGTACGCAGAAACAATTTCCTCCTCAAATAGTATGGTTTGCCGGTCAGGTCTTTTTTAATTCTATCCAATTTCGAAGCCAGTTCCGGGATAAGATCGCCGTTTAGCTGCACATCTTCGATGATATATTGCGGCCCCTCTTCAATGGTAATGGTGATTGTCGCCCTGGACCTGTCCTCATTAAAAGTCAGATCAGGGCTTTTCACACTCGCATCAATGAACCCTTCACCCCGGTAATGATCACGTATCTTGTTGATATTATCCCTGAGAGTGGATTCTACAAAAATGGTTTGCTGTTTCCTGCCCCAGGTTTTTGGCTGCTCCTCTACAAAAGCCAAAAGCTTTTCTGTAGGAATATTGCGGTTACCCTGGAATATGATATTTGCAACTATGACCTGAGGCCCTTCATGAATGTTGAAGGTGACCTGGATATGCTCCCCTTCCTGTTCATAGCTGTAATCAACATGGGCAAAGGCGTAGCCGGCCTTGAGGTAAGCGGACCGCATCTGGAAGGCGGCATCGTCGATATCAGCCTTCCTGTAGCCTCTCTGTTCAAACATCTGTATTTCAGCGGCAGCAGCCTCAAGAAGCTGCTTTTCTGCCAGGCTGCTGTTGCCCTGCATGGTTAGGGAATATGTTTTCACCTGCGGGCCGCCCTCAGCTACGGGAACCTGATCCTGCATCCTGGCACCAGGTTCTTCCTGTTCTGCTGAAGAGATGCTGATACCGGCAGTCAGGCCCCATCCCGCCACCAGGAAAACCAAGAGCAGCAACGCCACCAATGTTGAAGATCTACTGTTACTCAAAACGGAAAACCACTCTCAGCCCATAATTATAGGCATCGTACTTGTCCTTTTCACCGGACAGATAATATATCCTTTTTTCACCGCTGGTCTGGTCAGAAAGCCTGAAGGTTGACTCAATTGTCTGTTCCCCGCTCTTGGTTACAGCCCTTCCATAATCGAGTTCGAAACGATCCAGGATAGTTTCATCACTGGCACCGGATTCATCCTCCAGCCACTTGTTGAGAAAATCCCGGCCCAGGTAGACCATAACATTAGTGGCACCCCTGCCAAGCCCGGTTGAAGTCACATTCTCGTCTTTGGGCGGCTGTCCTGTCAGCAGGAGCAGCAGGAGATCATCATTGGGTAACGCCGGGCTGGAACTGAGGGTAATGACCGGATCATCCAGGGGCCCCTGGGTGACAACATTAATCTCATAGCCCATCACTTTTGAATGGGCCAGGAGATCAAGCTGCGGCCTGTCAGGATCATTCTCCAGAAAACGAACCAAGCCTGATTGCACCTGCAGCCTGCCGGAGGGAAGCAGAACCCGTGAAGGATCAATATAGACCGTGCCAACGAGAAACGGCAGTTCCCCTGTGCCTTTTAAAAATAGTTCCGGACGTACTGTACTTCGTATGAGGTTATTACGGATTCTGAACGGTTCAATGGTGGTAATCTTGATATTAAAAACGGCATTTTTAAGAGGCTGCTCCACAAAAGAAAAAAGAAAAGTCCCTCCTTCTGAAACCGGGGCTGTTGAAGCGCCGATCTTCCCCAGGAAATCTATATTTCTGGAATAATATCCTCCTGTTAGAGCTGTGGTGCCGGAGATGGCAAGATGGTCCAAAGGACCTGTTGCCGCCAACTGCACATTACCTCGCAACCGCATATCATTGTTACGCAGCAGCAAAACGTTATTGCCTTCAAGATGCAGGTTTACATCAACCCCTTCCTGCATCCTGCTGATCCTGCCGTCCAGAGTAACAGGCGAGCCACCGACTTCGGCATGCATGCTGGTTATTGTAAGAGAATGTTCATCAAAGATACTCTCTATATTCACCCCGGACAACATGGGAAGATTGAAAGTATGGCTGATCTCGCCGTCCTTTAATGAGAATGACCCTTGTAGGGCCGGGTCTGATACCGGCCCTGATGCATGGAGATTGACCTGCGTGTCGCCATCAAATCTGAGAAGCCAGGGGAATATTTTCTTGAAAAAGTTAAGGTTCTTCATTCTCGCAGTTGCATCAGCCTTAATGTCCCCTTGCAGTGTTGTCCTGTTTTTTTGCAGAAGATCCTTGAAAGTGAGCCCGTGTTGCCAGGAACCGGTCGCCCGGACTTCATAATCGCTTGATTCAAGAGAGGCGGAATTCAAATTGACGGATCCATTTGCAGCACCCAGGTCACAGGAGAAATCCATGAGCGAATCAGTATACTGTTTCAGGATATCCGGCGGCTCAACCCCCTCCGCCTCCAGCATGATATGACCTACAGGCTGTTGCCAGGATCCGGAAAGGGATACGTCCAGGTCGATACTCCCTTTCCGGACACCCCAAGGTTCCAGGAAAACCGCAATATCTTCAAGGGCCGGGAAATCTATATGCCCTTCCAGAGCCAGTGCACCGTCTTGAAAAGGCTCCGGAGCAAGTGGATCATACGGCAGAAAACCTTTGACTGTGAGCTCGTTTCTTTCGAGGGATTGCAAGGAAAACTCTGAAATTTCTATACCCTTGGATGAGTATTGCAGTCCAAACCTGCCGGTCAATGGAAAATCCAT
>Ga0209536_100007197_pt1 | contig 16905 bp, 17 predicted proteins | sample DeeMarSeWOR28_12_FD_187461 | JGI IMG/M metagenome (GOLD analysis project Ga0209536, IMG submission 187461) | Marine sediment microbial communities from White Oak River estuary, North Carolina - WOR-2-8_12 (SPAdes) (version 2) | ecosystem: Environmental > Aquatic > Marine > Intertidal zone >... | reverse complement strand
CGCCCTCGTCTCCTTCGGGGCCGTAACGCTCTCCTTTTCCTTCTCCCAGCTGCAGTACGGGATCGGGATGACCGAGCACAAGTTCTCGTTCGCGGCAGCCGAGTTCCTGAAGAGAAACCCGGTTCCCGGGAAGATGTTCAACTTCTTCGACATCGGCGGCTTCCTCGACTGGCAGTTGTATCCGAAGGCGCTCACGTTCCTCGACGGAAGGACGTACAACCCGGCCGTGTTTCAGGACCACCAGCAGGTCACGGGGGCGATCGCCGGGTGGGAGGACATTCTCCGGAAATACGGGATCACGTATCTCGTGCTGAAGGCGATCGACTCGTCCGGCCTGGTGCTCCCCCTCGTCCCCGCGCTTTCCAGGAGTCCCGACTGGTCCCTCGTCTTTTCCGACGGGCTGTTTCTGGTATTCGTCAAAAACACGCCGGAGAACAAGGGATACATTTCCAGGCTTGCAATTCCCAAATCGGTTCTTCCGCGGCACATCATTACGGAGTCGTACCACTACATGTACCTCGGGGTCTCCCCCCTGGTCGCGTACCAGAACATCGCCAGCATGTACATGACTCAAGGGAACAGGCAGGCGGCGATCGATGCATTACGGAAGGGCGTCGAAGTACACGACGAGCCGTATCTCCGGAGCCTGTTGATGCAGATCGAACAGGGGGGCGGGAAGCATCCGTCTTCCGGCGGGACGAGGAGGTAGGATCGGCCCGGGCGCCTCTCCTCATGAACATTCTCCTCATCACTCCCTTCCTTCCTTATCCCGGGGTATCCCACGCGGGGGGGAAGCTGGTGTTTCATCTTCTCTCCACGCTGTGCGGGAACCACGAGGTCACGCTCGTCTCGCGCGTTTTTCCGGGGGAAGAAAGACAGGTGGAATGGCTCCGCTCCCGGGTTTCCGGGATCGAGACCGTCGCTGCGGACGGACCCATCGTGCCGGGCAGTTTACGTTCTGTACTGCGTACTGCATTGTCCTACCGCCGCATGGCCCGGAAAGCACTCGAGGTGCTTCGTCGCGGACGGTTCGACATATGCCAGGTGGAGCACACCGAAGCCGCGATCTTCTTCCGCCCTCCGAAAGATCTGCCTGCCACCCTCACGCTCCATGACGTCAAGGCGAAGCCTGCCTACCGACGGTACGAGGCGGGGCGGGGGTCGTCTCGCTGGTTCCATTGGCTGTTCTGGCGGGCCACACGGGTCGTCGAGGGCAGGGCAGCCTCATCCTACAAGTTGGTCCTCACACTCTCCGATGTCGACCGGGACTGGGCGAAACGAACGTACCCGGGCCTTCCCCTTCGCGTCCTCCGCTATCCGGCGGGGCTGGAATTCCGGGGACGTCCCCGTACAGAAGTTCCCGGCAGGGTTCTTTTCGTGGGGGCGCTGAACCGCCCGGAAAACGTGGAGGCGATTCGCTACCTGCTGACCCACGTCTGGCCGGCGGTGCGGAAAAGGCACCCCGGGGCGCAATGGTGGGTCGTGGGGGGAGGAATGGAGGAAGGACTCCGGAAAGAACTCGAGACCGATCCCCGGATCCGGGTGACGGGGCGGGTGGAAAGCGTGGAGGAGTATTATGCGTCGGCCGCACTGTTCGTTGCACCCATCCTTTCGGGCGGCGGGATCATCGTGAAGATCCAGGACGCCATGGCGGCCGGGGTGCCCGTGGTCACCACCCCTTTCGGGAACGAGGGGATCGGGGGAAACGAGGGGAAGGAGATCCTGGTGTCGGGAAGCCCGGAGCAGTTCCTTGCAAACGTCCTCTCGCTTCTCGAAGACCCTGTCCTTCGGAAGACCGTCGGGGATGCAGGCAAACGATTCGTGCGTGATCAGTATTCCGAAGAGGGATTCCGGGAGACGCTGGAATCGATATACAGCAGCCTCTTGTAACAGCTCTCCATCTCTTTCGCCAGGAATTCCCAGGAGTACCGTTCCTCGATCAGTCTTCTTCCGTTCCGGGCGAGGGAACTTCTCAGGCCATCGTCCCCGAGAGCCCTGGAAACCGCGGAGGAGAACGCTTCCGGCGAATCGCCGACGAGCACGTGTTCGCCATCCCGGACGCCGATCCCTTCGCACCCTTTGGATGTCGTCACGACGGGGAGGCCCGCGGACATGGCCTCCAGGATCTTGATCCGGATTCCGGCCCCCGACCGGAGGGGGACGACGAGGAGGTCCGCCTTTCGGAAAAAGGAGAGGACCTCCGGGACGTTTTCGTGGAATGAAGCTCCTTCGAATCTCTCCCGGCCGGGAATCCTCCGGAGTTCGCGGCCGACGATGTCGATTTTCACGTCGGGGTCTCTCGACCGGATCCGGGGGAAGATCTCCGCGAGAAAGTACAGGGCCGAATCCAGATTCGGCCGATAATCCATCCCCCCGATGAAAAGGAGCTGTTTCCCGGCGTCCGCTTTCGGGGACCATTCGAACCGCTCGAGGTCGACACCGATGATCCTGTGGATCTTGCCCGGTTCGCCAAGGTGCTTTGCGATGGTGTCCCGCTCCTCATCCGATACCGTGATGCACAGGTCGCATTCGCTCCAGGCTTTTTCCTCGAGGCGTCGGAGCTTCCGTTCCTCCAGGCGGTAGAGAAATCTCCTCAGCGGACTCTTCGTGCCGTCCCCGATCTGCCGAATGATCCGGTGTTCGATGTTGTGTACCTCGAGCGCGACCGGGAGTCCCGGGAACAGATCGGCGTACATCCACAGCAACGGGAACTCGATCTGGACGAGGTCGAAGGATTTTCTCTCGAGCAGGCGCCGAATTGCCTCCCGAAACCGGCGGGACGAATAGCGCGCGGCATTGTAAGGCGTTCCTGTCGCCAGGAAGGCGGCAAGGTCCCTGGCGGGCAGGGGTTTTCGCTCGATGACCAGGATCTCTTCGCAATATTCATCGAGGGGGCCGTATGCGGAAATCTCCGTGTCGGAGAGGCAGGCCAGGGTGATCCTGTTGGTTCTGGAAAGGTACTTGATCATGTTGAAGATGACGATCTTGCCCCCCTGGGAGAGGGGGTAGGGAACAAACGGCGCAAGGAAAAGGATGTTCATCGATGCCCCGATGCGTTGATGACCGCACCCGAACCGGGAAAGCGGGGAGCGTGATCGATTTGCGGTCTGGTCACTTCCTTCGATGTTTCAGCCTGGGCAGCATGATATATCGGAAGATCGTCGGTGGATACAGGATAAAGGAAAGAAATGCATTCCAGACGAAGGCGGGAATATTCTTTTCATGGAAAGATCTCTCCGCGAGGTTAAGTCTCTTCAGGCTGATGACGCCGGCCTTTCCCCCGTGCAGAAGGTAGGAGAGGAAGTAGCGCCAATAGCCGAGGCCGGAAGGCGGCCCCCAGTAGCGCCTGCTCACGGGCATCGACCGCTCCAGGAGCTCGCCCTGGGAAATCTCCCTGGTCTTGGAATCCGAATGAACCCGGTAGGTCGCCCACAGGGCATCGACCGGATGAATCCGGAATTCGCGTGTATATCGGAGGAACAGATCGTAATCGAGCGCAAAGTAGAGGGTTTCGTCCATGCCGCCGCACGTTTCATAGACCGAACTGTGGAAAAATACCGCGGGCTGAGGGATCATGTGCCCCTTCCATATCTTGACGACCCGGGCATGGCTCACGAACGCACTGGGATGTTCCCGCCCTGAAGCGATCCCTTTTTCGTCGATATAGGCACACCGCCCCATCGCGATATAGATCCCCCGCTCGGGATCGATCGTATGGACGACGTGCTCGAAGGTCCCGGGGTAATAGGTGTCGTCGGAATTCAGATACCCGATAATCTCTCCCGCAGTCATTCGGAATCCCTTGTTGATCGCGTCGGCTTGCCCCTTGTCTTGCTCACTCATCCACCGGAACCGGATCCCCTGGCACAGGACGTTCCACTTGCCGGCTTTGAGGAGGTCATCGAAGCGGTGGAGGATTTCCACCGATTCATCCCCGGATCCCCCGTCGACGACGATGTAGTCGATATGGAAATTTCCCGCCTGGGAGAGTACGCTCCGGATCGTCTGCTCGAGGTATTCCCCCTGGTTGTAGGACGGGGTGACGATCGAGATGACCTTCGGTTCTTTCATCACATCAGGAATGCCCTGGCCTGCAGGAAACGACAAACTCTATTGCTTCCAGGAGGGCGTTCCCCAGCCTGCTCGCCCTCTGATACCCCTGTTGCATCAATGTTTCCCTGGAAGGTCGCCCCAATTTCCTTTTCAGGAGCTCCAGCATCTTCTCGGTCAAATCGTCCGACGAGCCGGCGCGGAAAAAGAATACGTTTTCCCCTTCTATTTCCTTATTTACAGGGATATCCGAAGATATCGATGGAATGCCCAGAGCTACGGCATCGTATACCGCGCCGCCTCCCGGACCTCCCTCACACAGGGTGGGCTGAAGCAATGCGACCGAGCCGCGCATGATTTGCAACTGGTCGTTTTTCGGAATATATCCCAGAAAACGGACAGAACCGGCGAGGTCCATTGTATTGATCCGTGACTTTAGACCATCGAAATATTTCGGAAAGCGATAATCCCCTGTTTCACCGGTGCATACGATGTGGACATCAGAGTCCGGAGATGTCTTCCTGAGGTTGTGCAGAGCCTCGAACGCGGTCATATGGGATTTATGTGCCCAAAACTGGTTGGATATCATGAAATAGCGATCCGGGAGATCATATTTTCGCTTGTATGCTATCGGGTCGTCATCAAACCAGCCGGGAATCGGGACCGGGGCAAAGGGCAGGGAAAAGATCCTGCACCGTAAGTCCGGGTAATATTTTCCGATATCGGATTTCACAGCGTGAGAATTTACGATCACCGCCTTTGCATCCCGAAGAAGATCGGAAAACATACGATCTCTTGCCGCGCATTCTTCTCCGCGGAAAAAGTGGGGCAAATTTTTATGCTGGAGATCCGGAATATATCCTAGCCACGGATACGCGAAAGATGATCCCGGGGATTCCGCGAGAGGCAATACCACGTCGGCCTTCATTTCGTCCAGGCACGAGAGAAGCCCTCTTTTTTCATCCCGATAGCTCACTGAGGCCAGCGTGCTGTTTTCGCAGACCAAGGAATCCATCAGCGCTTCTCTCGCGATCGGTTTAATCCTGTAATAGTGCGGTTTTCTGAAACGTATCAATTCATCGAAAGCTCTCTTGTAGGGATAGAGGAAATCGGTCAGTTTTCCTCTCGTGGTTCTTTCGGGAAAAAGCAGACTCAATTTCATCGCATCTTCATTCTCTTGCTGAAGGAGGGCGTTTGTGCAGTTGCGAAGAAAATCGATGCCTCCCCCCCAATAGAGGAAATACTTCGTAAGGAGGGCGATATTGAGGATGTTGCTCATGATATTTTCCGGGCAGGAGTTCCGACATATGTTCCCGGTTCATCGATGTTCTGTATCACCGTTGCACCTGCTCCGACGATTACCTCCGAGCATATCGCTATGTTGTCTTTCACCACCGCCCCGACCCCGATGAACACGAGATCTCCGATGGAGCTTCTGCCGGAGATGACGGCACGCGGACCGATATGACTATGGGTGCCGATCTTCACCTCATGTTCGATCACTGCAGATGTATTGATGATCGTGTTTTCCCCGATCTCCGCCTCCGGTCCGATGTGGGAAAAGTTTGCCAGGAAACATCCCTTTCCCACCGTGCTCTTGTGTCCCAGATGTGCCTTTACGGATATGACGGAGAGGAGATCGGATGCGCCGATCTCGTCAAATTTCTGCTTTCTCTGCCTGTTGTCTCCCAATGCAAAAAAATAAGGCCGCCCCAGGGGATCCATATGCCGCACAACATCAAAGCCATACAGCCTTTCGTTTTCCCTGGCATTTTCGTCGACGAACAAGAGGGATACCGTCGGGTCGTTGAGGATCAGAACATCGGCCACGCTTCTTCCATGGCCACCACATCCGAAGAGGATGATCTGGGGAGTCCTCATTTGCGGTTAGGCATGCCCAAGGGCGTTTCTTACGATCCCGCAAATATGCTGTATCTGCATTCTCGTAAGACCGGGCCAACTGGGAAGATTGATCCCGCGGAGAGACAGTTGCTCCGCAACGGGGTGTACCTCTCCTCGCCCGACATACATCGGCATCGTATGTACGGGGGAAAATAATGGTCTCGTCTCGATTCCCTTCTCCTCGAGAATCTTCCGCAAATGGTCCCTCGTTTCGCGCCCGTCGACGAGGATCGAACACATCCAGTACGAGTGACGCACTCCATCCATTTCCCGATGGAATGTCACAGGCACGTTGTTCAACTCCTGCGCATACCATTCGGCGATCTCCCTTTTCTTCGACAGGAACTCGCCGACTCTCTCCAACTGGGCCAAACCGATTGCAGCGCAAATGTTCGTCATGCGGTAATTGTATCCCGTCACGTCGTGCCAGTAGTGACGATTCTTCGCCAATCCCTGTCCCTTGAGATGGACGACTCGCTCATGGAGTGCTTCGTCGCTGGTGACGACCATGCCTCCCTCCCCGGTCGTGATGGTTTTGTTTCCGTAAAAACTGTATGTCGCGATATTTCCAAAGGACCCCACATGCCTTTCTTGATAGAGGGAACCGATCGCCTCGGCACAATCTTCAATGAGGAAAAGGTCGTACTCAGCGGCAAGGGCGGCCAACCGATCCATGGTGCACGGGAAGCCGTAGAGGTGGACGGCCATGATGGCGCGTGTTTTGGGAGAGATCTTCCGACGGACATCTTCCGAGTCCATTTGCCAGGACGTTTCCAGGGAATCGACGAATACCGGCCTGGCCCCGGTGTATGCGATGCTGTTGACAGAAGCGATATATGTAAGGGTTGGCACAATGACTTCGTCGCCCACCCCTATCCCCAATGCCAATAGTGCCACATGCAGGGCAACCGTCCCATTGCATACGGATGCGGCGTATTGGGAACCAGTGAGCCGGCAGAAGCGAGCTTCGAATTCGGCGATGAATTTTCCCTTCGAGGATATCCATGTCGAATCAAGACACTCGTTCACGTATTTCTTCTCGTTTCCGTCAAGTGACGGTTTATACAATGGTATTTCATACATCACCACCTAGCCTCCTTTTTCAAATATCAAGCCGCACACACCGATGCCTTTCAGTTCTTCAAACCCTGAGAAATATCGATAGTCGGAAACAATATGATAGGGATCCATAACCGTTTCCCGCAAACCATGAGTGACCCACCTTTTTTCATAGTCAGCATAGATTCCCTTTTCCTTTTCCCCGAATACGCTCATCAATACAGGTTCGGTTCCAAGCACCTCGATGACCCTTTTCCTTAATGTCGGCAGGTCGTAAATTCTCTGAAAGAAGTATTTGCCGTCCTTTCCTGGTTTGCCCTGACCGTAAACATCAATCTCCCTCCATTCCTCAAAGTAGGATCGCGCGCAGGGGACGGTAAGGAGCAATCGACCACCCGCCTTCGTCAGACTCCATAACTTCCGGATTACCAGCATATCCTCATCGTCCGGAACATGTTCGAGAACACTTATCGAGGTAACGATATCGTAGGAATTGTCGGGGAAAGGGATGTGCAAGGCATCCAAGGAAAGAACATTTGCTCGTCTTCTTAATTTAAGCACATCAAGATATTCGTTTGTTTCGTCGATATCTTTCCCGTCAGGGTTAATAATGTCAAAGTGGATTAACGGGAACTTTTTCAACAAATAAATGAAAAATAGTCTTGGGGAGGACACGTCAAGGCATTTTCTCACGGAAGCCCAGTTTGCCGATTCCAGGGCAAACGCAAATTCGAAATATCTGACGATGCTCACCGGGTTACAGAACAGATAAAGAAATATCGTTGGTTTTCCCTTCAACAAGAACGAGAAGGATATTTTTCTTCCGTACGAGTCGAAAGGTTGTCCGGGGAGTTTACCGGAAGCTTTCAGTCTGTAGTACAAAGCCTTGAAAATCAGGACCGGAATCGATGCGATTCCGTATAAATTTTGTGTTGTTATCTCCATTTCTGTCTGGGCCTTCCCGGGCAGTCTTATCTATGAATATAGTTCTCGATGGCAACTTTTATCCTTTGAAGGAATGTCTTCGGATGAAAATTGGCTACGGCATTGACGATATCCTCATTGATATGGATATCGCGGGACAATTCTATTTCCACTGTGCAGTCATCAAGTGGAACGTCATATCTTCCCGATGCGCCACAATGGGTTCCTGAATTGTCAAATCCAATATTTTTTATTTTTGAAGTAACGGGGACAATACAATATGCGCTATGTTTGTAATGCGTATAGCACCAACGGATTCCCCAGGAATCAATTTCCCCTTTCATCTGTTTAACTAACATTCCGGTCAAATCATCTCCCCCACGATTGAAACGGACATGGTCGTTCTTGTTCTTCATGAAAGCATCAAAATCCTTTACTTCCCAATCGGCCTTATTCCATCGGTCAGCCCAGGTTCCCCAACCCCAGGAAGACGGCCTGTAGGATAAAAATACCTGTTCTTTATAACCAACCGGAATTTTCGGCAAGAAGTTATATCCTGTAACGGAAAATATCTCATTTTGGTCCTTATATGTCGTTAACGCTTGATTCATAAATTTCAAGAAATTGCGTGAACTAATCAGGTCGTCCTCCATTACGATGATCTTCCCGTATTGGTTTACGACCTCCGTTACGCCGGTGATGATGGATTCGGCCAGGCCGAAATTTCGATCCCTTTCGATGATCGACAAACTTTTGAATCCATTGATTGTTCTTATGTAATCCCGTACTTCCTTTACTTTTGGTCCGTCCGCGACTGTCTTCGGACCGTCGGAGAAGACGAACAAATTGCTTTCACTGGCAAGAATATTTTTTTGCAATGCCTCTATAGTTTTTTTTGTATGCCATGGCCGATTGAAAATAAATAATACAATCGGTGTTAAATCCATATAATTTCTCGTCGACATTATATGATCCTTTAAAAAGAAAGCATTATCGTTTCATGCTTGTTTTTATGGCATCTACGATTAACGAGGAATATAGAAGTTCTCCCCCCTGGTTTCTTGGATCAAACCGTTTTGATCTGCTGATCAATCCCATCTCCGGGGCCCAGTCAGAGTATTGAAAATTTCCTTTTTCATCGAAATATTCCAATAAGATCACTTTGAACCCTTGTGATTCAAGCAATTTTACCAGTGTATTATAATCAAATAACACCTTATGATCCATTGCCCCTGCGCCCAGCCCCCCGGGCATGACTTGCAGTATATATTCTTTTGAGGGGTGGAATCCGTCAGGCACTGCAATCCTTATATAGCCAGAATGCTTCAGGTAATTAAAACAATTTTCAAATGCCTTCGAGGCTTCATCGAACGAGAGGTGCTCGAATACATGTTCGGCAAGGATCGCATTGATTGATGAGGGGGGAAAAAGTCTTCCCCAATCGTTACTATTGATAATATTTAAAGTATTTATGTCCGTAACAATCCATCCTTTATGAGCAATTCCTCCAGCACCGATTACTAATTTAATATCTTTGTTTGCAAATTTAGAATAAAGATATTTCCATTTGATTTTTAATAAAGTAACGATATCAAAGAGTTTTTTCAATGTATTGCGCATATGTTGGGGGGGGGAGAAAATTTTAAATTCCAAGGCAGTTTTTTGGTCTATAGAATACCGCTGTTTCAGATTTAAAGTTGATAATTGGAACCAAACCGACGAATTCTATTTTTCGGAAACCATGCTTGTACAGAAAATTATAGCCAGATTCGTACTCGTTCCTGTCACTGTTGTCCCAAATGAATATTCCGTCTTCTTTCAATGCGGTCAGGGAATTTCTGGCGCAATTTATTCGGTCATGTCCATCCAGAACGACAATGTCGAATCTATTGTTGAACTCTTTTATTTTTCTTGAATAGGCACCATTAGAATCCAAGGGAATATGGAACAATTTTACGTTCTCGGGGACTCTTTTGGTAATTTGGTTGTACCAGGTTTCAACATGCTCAACCGAAACGACCTCTTTGACTCTCTTTGCCCACCATAATGTACTGGCACCACATCCGAATTCAAATAATGACATGTCGGGATGGATCCTTCTTTTTAAAAACTCAATGGCCGGATAGGTGAGCCACGGAATCGGGTTGCCATCGGCATCAACGGAAGATTTTTCATGAAAACTTCGGAACCAACCGTCTTCTTTCAGCGGACCCGTTTTCGCCAATGAATATAGCGAAAGAATATCCAGCTTTTCCATTAGATATGAAACAATATCTTTTACCGGTTTCATGATTACCAGATCCTCGGATAGACAATTGCCTTCGTTAACATGTATCCCGTTTTAAACAATGGCTTATAAAAAAAGCAAGCGCCATGCGCCGCAAACCAATAGGCGACACAAGAGGCAATGGCAGCACCCATACCACCATATCGTGGGATCAATAGAAAATTAAGACAAACGTTTATAACGCAACCGAGAGAAACGGTAAACAAGTGGACCTTTGTCCAGTTCATGGTGGTGAGAAAAGCACTCCGGGCTACGCCAAGGTTGGTAAACATGAGGGACCAGATCAATACCGCAAGCATGGGACCTGCCTTGCTGTAGGGGAACCCGAATAACAGTTCAATTATCCATTCGGCAAGAAACGTAACGGGGAGCGCAATAAAATAACCAATTAGGGCCATAAAATTATATAACTTCTGGAGGCGGTTATAAAAAAGATCCTCACTCATTGCCTTGGCTTCGACGATACTGGGGAAAACAGAGGAAACGAATACCATCGGGATGAAGTACCATACCTCGACAATCCGCACTGCGGCTGAGTAAACGCCCACCTCCCGGTCTCCGGCCATCATGTCCAACATGATCTGGTCGACCCGCATATAAATCATGACGGCAATCCCGGACAACAACAGCGGCCAGCTGTCTTTGAGGAGGCTTTTTGCCCGGACGAGGGTGATTCGCCAGTTCGTCGGATTATGGCCGGTCTTCCTATATGCCAGGACGATCCCCGCCGAACCAATGATGACCTCGGAAAAACCCGCCCAAGCAAACGCAATGAGGGAAGCCTTGGACAAAATGAGAAAAATCTTTACGATCGAAACGGTTAAGAAAGCAAAATTCTTTGCATATACCGAATACTTGGACTGAACTTGGGACTGGAACCAGAGATCGATTGCATCAAAAGCCTGGAAGATCATCCCGGCAGCTATGATCCCGACCAACCAGTATGCCAGGCTGTCGCCGGGGCGAACGAGGGCGATCCCTCCCAGGACAATGAGGAATGTAGCCACGCCCCCGATCAATTTCAGGGCAAAACAGGTCCCCAGTGTTGCTTCTTTGACGGACCTGTCCCGAACAATATCCCGCACCACGATCCCGTCCAACCCCAATGTGGAGAATGCCGAGAACAGACCAACGAAAGCCCCTGCGAAGCTGAACAGGCCGAACAGTTCCGGTCCCAGGTAGCGTGCGACCCAGACCCCGACGAAAAGACCTACCCCCATGCGGATGATCTTGTCCGCGAGAAGCCAGCCTGTGTTGCTCATCACATTCTGGAGGTACTCCCGCTCCCCAATCCTTTTTCTGATAAAGGGGGGGAGATATTTCACCCAGCTCTGGTCCACTATTCTCTCAACATGGATTAATGGTTGTGTAATGTTTTGTTTTGGTCCCACAGCCTTACGATGGGATCGAAGCTCTTTTTCTCCGTAAGCTGCCCGAACTCTTCCTTCGTCAGGACCAGGGACCGAATCTTCCGCTGGATGTACGCCTCGGTCTTCAGGGCGAAATCGTCGAGCTGGACCTTGTCGACGTTGCCCACGAGGACGACGTCGATGATCCCCGTGTCGATCCCGCGTGCGTAGTCCCCCACGAGGTAGGCCGCCTCGAGGTTGCCGAGCCGGTCGACCACCGACCGGACCAGTTCGTCGATGCCCGTAATCTTGCGCACCATCGAAAAGAGCTCCGGGAACAGGGGGTGGTCAATGTTCGCCCTGTAGTAGACGCTGCGCCCGCTGCGCTCCGAGACGAGGATTTTATGATCGGTCAGGTGGTTGAGTTCGGTCCGGACGGCGTTGGTTGACACGTGGAATTCCGAGGCGAGTTGCCGAAGGTATGCCTTGAGTCCCGGATTCAGGAAGAGTTTGACGAGGATGTCGACCCTCGTTCGGGAAGGGATTACGCTGTTAAGAGCATTTTTGACCACCAATGACGACCCTTATTCGTTCAATTTTACTACTCAATAACAGGTTTATTTAGATATGTCAATCGGTTTTCCGCAAACACCTTGGGGGAGACTGACGGACTGTCCGGTTATAGCAGGTCGAAAATCAACATCGCTTTAGCCAGATGCTGCCACCAGTATTCTTCAGGCACAAAGGATATTCTTCCTCGAATCTGTCCCGGAAAAAGTGGTGCAGGTAGGTATTGAAGAACACAATCTTGAAGGAGGGATTGTATTGTAAAAACGCACGTAGCATGTAGGCTTCATTCCATGATCTTCCACCAAATATCCATTCTTTCGGGTACTCAAAAGGGTAAAAGATATCATGAAAATGAATAGTAACTCCTTTTCCAAGGATCGGCAGAATCTCAAAAATAATGTAATTGACGTCGGATTCTGCTTTGCTGACATGGGTGGAATCGATAACCAGTAAATCGTTTTCGGAAAGGGATTGGAAGATGCGTATGTCGATGTCCTGAATGTCCTTGTTTATTAAATCTAGATTCTCCTCATCGGTTCTTTTTATCAAGGAAAGGAAGCGGCCCGGGAAGGGGTCGATGAAGGTGCAAAGGATAGTTTTATTAAAAAACAGGTCGTTTGTGTCCAGGATCACACATGAGGAGTGCCCGGATCCCACCTCGATGATTCTTTCCGGTTTTGCGTGGCGAATCATGGAGTAAAGGAAAATGGCATCGGAATAGGAGTAATATGGGTTTTCAAAATAGTATCGTAAACCTTCCTCCTTATGTTCTTTAAAGGGTATCTCCCGGTAAAATTCCTTGAATGCCTCGAGCAATCGGAGTTGTTCGGCTTCATTCAGGTCGACGCCGGGAATCGACCGAGGCGTCTCGAATATTTTCGATTCTTCTTTCCGGATCCGCTTCAGCGAGGGGATCGGCGAATGATAATGGCCGGGCGGAAATTCCTGGGGATTCCACAGATCGCCTTTGACGACTGCGAGCAGATTCAACAATCGTTTCAGCATCGCCGATGTCTACCCGGATTCCACCATTGGAATGGCGCTCAAGGGGAAAGGCTTGGATTCCGCCGGGTATTGTCGAGCGCCACCCGTTGCACGAGTTCCTTGATCATCCGCTCCATCTTGTAGATCTTCATGGAGAAGAAGATCAGCATGATCAGGATGAACAACAGGCTCAGCAGGGTGAGGGTCGATACCGGCGTGATCGCCCCGAACAGCATGGTGAGGGAATACAGGAACTTGTCCGCCCACGTGAAAAAGAACATGGCGAAGATCACGAGGAGCCACAGCAGGGTGTAGGACTCCGAAAGCTTCCTCTTTCGCAGCAGGTCCAGCACGAACACGCCATTTGCCAGCGCCAGGGCGGTGATGATCAGCTTGGCCTGAAACGACATGGCTTCCTCCTATTTTTTTTCGCGGATGAGACGGAGAAGAACGATGAACGACGCCAGGAACGACTTGAAGGGGTAGTAGAATGCCCTGCCGAAGCTTGCGTACATGGAGTTTCCATGCTCCCGCCTTCGGAATCGGGTGGGGACCTCTATGATGCGGAATTTCTTCAGGCCCAGGGAGATGATCACTTCCGCGTCGGGAAAATCCACGGGGTATTCCTCCGCGAGGAACCGTGCCACATCGCGCCGCATCGCCTGGAAGCCGGAGGTGACGTCGTATATCTTCGTCCCGCCCAGCATCTTGGCCATCACGGAAAAGAACACGATCCCTATCCTGCGCAGGAACGGGACCTGGTAATCGGATGGTTTTCCGAGGAAGCGGGATCCGATCACGATGTCGGCTCCCTGATCCAGGGCGGTAAAAAGGTTCGGGATTTCGGAAGGCATGTGCTGCCCGTCCGCATCCATCAGGACGACGGTTTCGTACCCTTCGGATACCGCAAGCCGGAGCCCGGTCTGCACCGCGGCCCCGTATCCGAGATTCAACGGGTGGGAAACAACCGTGACCGGCAGGCTATCGAGCAGTTCCCGGGAACGGTCCGTCGAACCGTCGTCGACCGCGATGATGTCCCAGGGGATGTCGTTTCCGCGGATCTCTTCCACGATCGCCCGCAGGTTTTTCTCCTCGTTGTAGACGGGGAGGAGGATGACGCACTCTTTGCCCGTGTCCGGCCCGGGGTTCATCAATCCTTCCATGCCACTTCCCTCGCGGTCAGGCGAAAGCGGCGCAGCCATTCCGTGAATTGCCCGGCCGGGACTTTGCGTAGATGCCGGTTTCTCCTGCGCTCCGCAAGGACCGAAGGCATCCGCGCAAGCGCGTCCCGGTAGGCCCGCAGCACGGTGCGGAACAGTCTCCACGCGGATCCCTTCTCCGTGAATCTTCCGGAGGCTCCCCGGCCGCGCAGGGCTGCGGTCGCATGGTGCGTCATCCTGAAGATTGTATAGAACGGGGAAAGCAATATCCATCGCAGAGGAAAACACTTCATCAATACCCAGACCCGGTTCCGCTCCACCTGGTACACCTTGAATTCCGAATAGGTGCCGGTTGTCTCCGAATATTTATGGTACACGACGGCCGCCGGGGCGAGAAGGCAGCGGGCGCCGTACAGACGCGCGCGGAGCCCAAGTTCCGTGTCGTCCCCGTAGGCGAAGAAAGACTCGTCGAACCCGCCGATGGCGTCGAGCAGGTCTTTCCGGTAGGCGGCGGCGCACCCGCTGGGGAAAAAGACCTCCTCCTCCCTGTCGTATTGTCCCCGATCCTTCTCCAGTCTGCCCCTTCCCCGGTTGATTCCATCCGGGTAGAGCAGGTGCCCCACGGTGTCGATCTCATCCCTGCGGAAGTAGTTGAGGACCTTGCAGGCGAAGACGGCAGCGTCAGGATGGCGGCGTATGGCGCCGGCAAGCTCCTCCAGCCATCGGGGATCGACCTGGGTATCGTTGTTCAGGAAAACGACCCACGTTCCGCCGGCGCCCTCGATCCCGCGGTTGTTTCCGCCTGCATACCCGAGATTGTCGGGGAGGGCGATCAGCCGGAGGCGGTCCCCGTACCGGGACTCGAGAAACTCCGACGACCCGTCGGCCGACCCGTTGTCCACGACGATCGTCTCAATATCACGGAAGGTCTGTGCGAGCACCGAGTCCAGGCACTCTTCCAGAAGGTGCTTCCCGTTCCAGTTCAGGATGATGACCGAAAAGAAGGGGGTGTTTGAGGGTGCCCCGGCCAACGGTTACCTTCGAATTCCCGATGCTGTTTTTTCCGGACGAGAACGCCGGGAGATGAATACGCAGGACTGGAAGATGCGGAACCACTTTTCATCTTCCGAGTCGGAAATGATTACCCGGGTCTCCATCCCCTGGGAGTCGATCGTCTCGAGGAGGTCCCTCCCGAAATCATTATAGGCGAGTGCCCCCCGCAACCGGATGGAGTCGTTGTGATATACGGGGGGACCCAACAAGCGGTCTTCCTCCGAGGAGACGTCCACGAGGGGGACCGTCTCCTTTTGGGCCAGATTCAAGGGAACCGTGAATACATGATACCCGTCGGGCTTCAGAACCCTGCGGATTTCGCTCAAAGCAAGGGTCGGCTCCCGCACGTGCTCGAGCACGTCCTGGGTGATGACGAGATCGAAGGTGTTGTCCGGAAAGCTGAGCGCCTGCAGGTCCTCGCAGCGAATCCCATCGGGGCCGTCCCCGCCGGGGGGAACGCCATCGAAATATTCGGAGCAAACGTACCCCGGCAGGTCGTGAAGAACGCTATGGATAGCGCCATCGGACTGGGCCTCGTAGATCTTGAGCTCTTCCAGTCCGTTCCTCACCTCCCGGAGGGTTTCCGCATCTTCCGAATGTCCGAAGGTATCGATCAGAGCTCTCGCGAGGTGCCGCTGGCGGGAATTGCTCAGGCATCTTGCACAGATGGGCATTTCCCGGCCGCCCGGCGAAAGCCACAGGAAAACGGTTTTCTGCGAACAGATGCAGCATGTGCCTCCGAGATGCCTGCTCGCGTTGCGAAGCACCCCCGGGAAAAGCCTGATCACGCTTCGGACAAACGGGAGAGTGAGCCTTCTTGTGATCATATCAATGGTTCCGGACAGTTACGCTCTCTCCGGGGATGCGGGACATGTTGAGGCATTATACCGTCAAGTACGGTCATGATATAATTTTTCCTTTGAAAAATTATCCCGGAGGATCGATGAGCAGCTGCCTGTGGAGCCGGAGACAGTTTCTGAAAGTTGCGGGAGGGACGGCGGGGATCGCCGCGGCGCACAGCGCCGGACTGATCACCGGCAGCCTTCCGACCCTTCTGCGCGCCGCGGACGCGCCGGGGAACGGGGCACGGGTGGCCGTCGCCTCCGGTGCGAACGCCGCGGAGAACGTCCGAAGGGCGATCGACGCCGTCGGCGGGATCCGCGCCTTCGTCTCCCGCGGGGACGTGGTGGTCGTAAAACCGAACATCGGGTGGGACCGGACCCCCGAGCAGGCGGCGAACACAGATCCCGCGGTGGTGATCGCCGTCGCCGAACTCTGCCTCTCCGCCGGGGCGAAGGAGGTGCGCGTCTTCGACCGCACCTGCAACGAGCCGAGGCGCTGCTACGCGAGCAGCGGCATCCAGGAGGCCGTGGAAGAGTATGCCGGGAAGCACCACGCGGGCGATATGCTGCGCATCTACCACGTGGAGGACCGCAAGTTCCAGCGGACCGAGATTCCCGGCGCCCTTGCGCTTTCCCAATGGGATCTCTACCGCGACGCCCTCGAGGCCGACCGGATCATCAACGTCCCGGTGGCCCAGCACCACACGCTGGCCAACGTCACCCTC
>Ga0209536_100007196_pt1 | contig 16905 bp, 12 predicted proteins | sample DeeMarSeWOR28_12_FD_187461 | JGI IMG/M metagenome (GOLD analysis project Ga0209536, IMG submission 187461) | Marine sediment microbial communities from White Oak River estuary, North Carolina - WOR-2-8_12 (SPAdes) (version 2) | ecosystem: Environmental > Aquatic > Marine > Intertidal zone >... | reverse complement strand
GTGAAAATTTGAAATGCTTTCATTAAGCTGATCAAGGATTTGCATGGAATGTGAGATGAAGTCATACAATTCTGGTGCTGTTTCCTGCGTTTTCAGGCACTTGTATAAAATTTCTGCCAGGAATAATACCATACTGCTTTTGTACACATCGAAAGGAATGGATTGATATGCAGTGTGAATTCGGGCCTCTTTAAGACGATGGATTTCCTGATTCGAATGATAGTAAAAATCCATTTCCAGGAGGAATAAAGGTTGAAAGATATTGCTGTTTCCGGCACTTTTCTTATTTCGTACACCCTGGGTGATCAAAGTCTGGAACCCATAGGCACGAGTATAAGCGTATATGATCATACCACTTTCACGGTATTTGATATGATGAAGTGGGCAGCCCTGGGATTTGACAAACATATTGGTAATGAAGTCCTCTGATTTTTATAATTTAGTCGGAGGGTTTATTCTATACTGCATGAAATGTACTCAATTTTTACGAATTTCAGTATTCTGTTCTTAACTCGATAAAATATATAAAATCAATACGATAATAATCAAATAACATGAATCAAACAAAGGAAAAAGAACTGGTGAAAAGAATTGCCAAACTGGCAAAGTTAAATCAGGATCTTGAGAACCAGGTGAAAAACCTGCACACTTTGAGTGAAAAACTAAGTCGGGAAAATGAAAAGTACAAAGCCTTGATATCACAATTGAAACCCGATCAGCTGAAGGGATATAAAGTTGAAAAAAAACCAGCCTCGCTAAAATTTGAAATGGCCACCGTTCTTTTGACTGATATTATCGGATTTTCAAAAGTTTCAAAAGAAGCCGACTCCAGTGCATTGATGGATGAATTGGATGCTATTTTTTTCCATTTCGATGAAACGGTTCAAAAATATAATATTGAAAAAATAAAGACGATCGGAGATTCTTATATGTGCGCCGGGGGCATCCCGGTTAAGAATATTACCAATCCCATTGAAGTTATCATGGCTGGCTTGAATATGAAGCATTACATTGAGGATCTGCAGCGAAGAAATCCAAATGGCCATTCAAATCGTTGGAAACTCAAACTGGGCATTCATACCGGACCGGTTACTGCAACAGCTGCAGGTAAAAAGAGAATCTCGTACGACATAAAAGGGGATACCGTCAATACGGCCAGCCGGATAAAAGCCAATGCCGAAGAGGGAAAGATCATCATTTCAGTGATGACCTATGAACTGGTTAAGGAATTTTTTTCCTGTGAATATTATGGAAAAATGCCCGTAAAATATAAAGGCGATGTGGATCTTTATGAAGTTAAAGGTATCAAACCTGAATTCTCAGAAAATGGAAATGGCATGGTTCCCAATCGTGCTTTCAAAGTACGGTTTGGGCTCATCCAGTTTACAGATATTCAGGAAATTATCCTGGATAAACTAGAGAAAGAGTTGCCAGAATATTTATACTACCATAATGTTAAACATACCGTCGATGTCGTCACTGAAGTGGAACTCATTGGATGGGCTGAAGGGGTATCAGATGAAGACATTCTATTGTTAAAGATGGCGGCCCTTTTTCATGATGCCGGTCATACCATACAGTATGATAACCATGAACACCATGGTACTGTTCTGGCCCGGGAAATCTTACCACATTACGGATACACACCGGATATGATCGATAAAATTTGTGACATCATTATGGCTACCAAATTACCCCCACAACCAAAAAATCTACTGGAAGAGATCATTTGTGATTCCGATCTGGATTATTTGGGGCGAAGCGATTTTATCCCAGTATCCAACACCTTATACAAGGAGCTTAAAGAACAGGATAAAATCGGGTCTATGAATGATTGGAATAAATTGCAGGTAAAATTTATTTCCGGCCATCAATATTTTACAAAAACAGCCAGAAATTTACGTGAAGTCAATAAACAAAAACAGATTGAGCGGATCAGCAGCTTAATTACTGAAGATTAGCAACGAACAGGATCAATTAATGAATAGAATTTTTGTAATAAATGTCTGAGATCCATCATCATTGGTAATAAATACAAGGTAAACACCTGTTTTCACACGCTCTCCGCGCAAGTTTTTCCCATCCCAGATGGCCTGCCCACCAAATGATTCGGTTTCAAATACCAATGCCCCACTGATGCTGGTTATCTTGACGTTTGCCTGACTTACCAGATTGGTTATGGTAATGGAGCCGGTATAATCTTCCCGGACCGGGTTTGGAAATACATAAGCATTTGCCATGTCATTGACACCGGTGATGGCCGTTCCCCGATATGATACAATACCCCATTCCGTCCCCAGAAATAATTCTCCGTTTTCAGGATTCATTGATAGAGCAGTTATCCAGTTTGAAGGCAGGGGGCTGTTATCTTTATGAAAATGATGAATTTCCTGAAGACCGTCCTCCGAGAACAGATAGACACCGGATTCTTTGGTGCCGATCCATTTTCTGTTAGCACCATCAACGATCATGCAGGTGATTTCTTCTGTACTCAAAAGATAATCTGCAAGTCCGGTACCATCATTTCGTGGGATCTTAATGCGTTGGCCAATGAGTTCACCGCCATTCAGCGCTTCTTCCGGGTTATAGAATACCAGGGGCCCTTCGCTGGTTCCGATCCAGATATTCCCATTCAGGTCTTCCAGTATGGAAGAAATACTATTAAACGTGCGTCCATTTTCATCTGTAACAGAAAGCTTCCGGAATTTATCATCTGAATCATCCAGGATGGTCCGGTTGGTATTGAAAACAAATAATTGACTTTCTCTGGGAATGACCACCCATTTATCCTCCCAGTTGGTTTCTATAATAGGTCCCACAATGACCCGGCTGATTTGCCCGTTAAAATGGTAACTTTTCCATTCCCCGGAGGATAATCTGACAGATATGGGATCATTCACACCACTGTTGGTAACAAACAGATTCTGATCCCGATCGAATAATAATCCAAAAGTTTTCACTGCGGAGGTATCTGATACATGTCCTTGCAGGCTGCTATTATATTTTGAATACGTGACGTCAATATCCATTCCAGTAATCTGGAGGAGACCGCTATTCCATGTCGCAGCATAATGGAGGTCCGGATTGTTTGGATGGGTGATGATGTTGACTATATCAGGGTACGAATAACTTATCTGGGTTTTCCACACCTCTTCTCCGAATTCTGAAAATTCCCCGTTTTTAAAAAGATTGCCCCATATTTCCGTCAAGCCACCCCCAGTGGTCAATAGTTTGCCATGACTGTAATGCAGCGAAAAGACATTTGATGTTAAAGGCCCATTGGGAGTCAGGGCTTCAAAAAACATATAATCAGGACTTCGAATTAATCCATGTGAAAAGTCAGCGATCCACAAGGTTCCGGTGTTATCAAGAAGGCCCATCCTGGGATCAATGGGTCCCCAACCGTATGTATCAATAACCGCTACTTCATCGTAGTTGGCATCCAATGATTTAAGTCTGCGATTTCCGGCGATGATCAGTTGATCCTGCGCAGCAGATACGGAATACACCGATCCGTTCATGTGAGTTACGAAAAAATATTCCTGGTCCTGAAATGCCCATAAACTATCGATCTGATTAAGCGTATTTGATTGATTCAAAATCAATGCTTCACCCCATGATTCCACTGCGGTAAATACCTGACTTCCATGTATTTCTGTAATCCTGCTCCACCGATTGTAATCAACCAAAAAAGGATCATTGATATCACCGGTTAATATCCCTTGTTCAGTGGCGGCATATAAAGTACTCCCATGCAGGGCCACATCATATACCATAAGAGGTTCGCCATTTTCACCAATAAAATATGTGTCTTTAAATTCCCGCCTTACAAGGTCCAGAACAACGATGCCAAAGTCACAGGCGAGATAGGCCAGATTGCCAACGAATAATGCATCTGAAAGGACCCTTTTTCCCGGCAGTAATGATCGTTGGATATCATTCATTTTAAAAATACCATAGTCGCTTATCAGATCAATAGATCCATCGTCATAGGCAACGAGCAGAATTTGCATCTGGTCTGCATATTTCGAAAATGTAATGTTGGTATTGGTAAGACCGTGTACCTTTGAAAATTTTTCAAGCGACATTTCAGACCGGTCGTATGAAAACAGGGCATACTGGGTTGAACAATATATTTTTTGGTCCAGATCTGAAATATGTGTGGCATTAAAATATGGAAAATGATCGCGCCACTGCCCAACGGGTATCTGCGAACGACCCGGGCCGAAATAAATGAAGATGAGTATAATTACTAAGAATACATACCTCATGATAATGCGCTTTCAATTTCTTTCTTCAGTAATGAGATCTTCCCCAAAACGGATCTTCTGCAATGGATATAAACGAATCCCAATCCTTCGTGGTATATTATTCCTGGAATTATTATAATCGATTCAGTGTTTGAGTCAAATGGTCCACGAATTTTTTTATGGCCATGGCCCTGTGACTGATCTGATTTTTTTCGTCCAGTGTCATTTGAGCAAACGTTTTTTCATAACCTTCTGGTATAAAGACCGGGTCGTATCCAAATCCATTAGAACCTCTTCGCTCCCTGATAATGACTCCTGCAACTTTTCCCTCAAAGAAGTGGGATTCGTTTTCCCCAACCATGGCAATAATGGTTCTGAATTGAGCCGCCATATTTCTTTTATTGTTTAATTTGTGAAGCAGCTTATCGATATTATCGTCTGAATTTTTTTGATCCCCCGCATACCTTGCCGATAGTACTCCCGGTTCGCCTTCAAGCGCTTCAACTTCCAGGCCTGTATCATCCGCAATGGTTGTGATTTTAAATTTGTCGAATATGTAACGAGCTTTCTGAAAGGCATTTTCTTCCAGGGTCATCGAGGTCTCGGGGATATCATCGTGCATATCAAGATCCAGCAATGAGATCAGCTCAATATCTGGATCCAGGATCTTTCTGATCTCCTCAACTTTATTCAAATTCTGAGTTGCAAAAATGAGTCTCATAGATTTCAAAAAAAAACAAGGATACAGATTCCTTGTTTTTATAATGGAAATAATAATGATCGTTCTCAAAAATCACCCACCCATAGCAGAAAATCCACCTCTTCTTTTCAGATCCGGGTTGGGATTGGCACACATTACTGGTATTTTTTCAGAATTCGCAATAATCTGTTGTTCCTCGGCCCCCAGTGCGTAGTCAGCAAGAGTAATATCCCGGGTGGTCACAATAAGGATTAAATCAGCCCCTATCTGTTTTGCGAAATCAATGGTCTCCGACGAAAACTTCTTTTTTCCAGGTGCAGTATGCATTTCATAATCAATGCCTTTAGAGTCAAAGTATTTTCTGGCAAAAAGTGTATTTGACTGGACTTTGGCTTTAAATGATTTATCTTTCACGTCTTGTTTCAGGAAATAAAACTTAGTCTGGTAGTAGTTGGCCAGATAACTGACCCAGGCATTCTTTTCTTTGTTTTCCACCCTGAAATCAATGGGGAATACAATCTTTTCGAACTTTTTGAATGCGGGTGGCCCCGAGACAATAATAAATGGAACTTTGGAGCTCACAATAACTTTCAGTGCTTTGCTACCGGTGAGTTTTTGCAAACCCTTAATACCATGTGTTCCCATTACCACCAGGTTGGCATTGGTTTCATCAGCGATTTTCCCGATATCATGAAAAATACTTCCAACCCTGACAATGTGCCTGGGTTTAACAAAGTGCTTTTTAAAGAAATTCTCAGCAATTTCTTCACATCTTTTGTTCGCCGAATCGACTTCAGAATTGGTTTTAACGATGTGCACCATCACAATTTCATTCTCCATAACCTGTGATATCACGAGGGCATTTTCTAATGCAAAATCTCCAACTACCGTAAAGTCATGAGGAACAATTATAGTTTCTTTACCTTTTTCCATGGTTGCGTTTTATTAAGCCGAATTTTATGACAATAAATAGTATATTTATGAATAGAACCGAGGCCGTATTTGGATTTACAAGTTATGAATTTTCCTAAAAATACAAATTATTCTTTTGCTTTTTTTTTCGTGATCATATTCCTCATGGAATTTCCTGCCCAGCCCACGTTCTCTCAAGATTCACCGCTCATGATTCCCGAAATTCAAGAGATTATGATTTTGGGAGATTCGGTTATTTTAAATCTCCAGAAAGGACTGATGGAAGGGCCGTTTGTGGAACAAATTCTGAAAGGAAACCTCAGGATACCATACCGTTATAATACCATCTCTTTTCGTTTTGGAACCACCGGGCTTCCACCGGGATGTCTTTTTGAATCGTATCTGGAAGGATTTGATAATGGGTGGGGACGGCCATCGGAGTTTCCAATCAAGGAGTATTCAAATTTGCCGCCTGGCAAATATATTTTAAATGTCAGAATTGCACAAAATGGTCGGTCCTCATCCGCTGTCACCTATTTTGAATTTAAAATTTTGCCCATTTTTTATAAATCAAAAGTTGCATGGATCATTTACGGAATTGCTGTGATTCTGTCATTTTTTACCATACTCAAAGTACGGACTTACAGGTTTGCAAAGGATCGGTTTCGGCTTGAGCGGATCATTAATGAACGAACAGATGAATTGGTCCGTGAAAAGGATAAATCTGAAAATTTGCTTGCAAACCTATTGCCCAAAGGCACTGCGGATGAAATCAAGCGAAAAGGGAAAGCCACCAAACGTAAATATGAAATGGTCACGGTTCTGTTTTCGGACATCCAGGGATTTACCAGGTTAGCGGAGCAAATGAATCCGGAACAATTGATTGATGAACTGGATCATTTCTTTTTATATTTTGACTCCGTTGCAGAGAAGTACAATATTGAAAAGATCAAAACCATTGGAGATGCCTATATGTGTGCTGGTGGGATCCCTGAGAAAAACCGGACCAACCCGGTTGAAGTGGTCCTGGCAGCAATAGAAATGCAACATTACATGAAGAAGATACATAAACAAGCCCAGAAAAGAGGGTCAAATATATGGGATATAAGAATGGGCATTCATACGGGATCGGTTATTGCAGGCGTGGTGGGATATAAGAAATTATCGTATGATATTTGGGGCGATACAGTCAATACGGCCAGCCGTATGGAATCATCCGGAGAGGCCGGAAAAATCAATATTTCAGGATCGACATATGAACTGGTAAAAGATTTCTTTATTTGTGAGCATCGGGGTAAAATGCCAGTGAAATACAAGGGTGAGATTGATATGTATTTTGTAAATGGTATCAAACCTGATTTTGAAGAACCATCTCAGGGATTGGCAAACGACAATTTTCTGATCCAGCTTCAATTATTACGCCTTCAGGACCTGGAAAATTTTATTATGAAGAAACTGGAAGCCGACATGCCGGAAACCCTTTATTACCATAACCAGGATCATGCCAGTAATGTATATACCCAGGTGGAGGTTTTGGGACGGTCCGAGAAAGTTACAGATCATGACCTGTTGATTTTAAGAACGGCCGGTCTTCTGCACGATATTGGATTTATCAGAGATTATGATAACCACGAACATGCAAGTTGCGAATATGCCAGAGAAATTCTTCCAGGATATCGGTACAACAGAAATCAGATTGATCAGATCTGTAAACTGATTCATTCTACAAAACGTCCACAAAAGCCATCAGACCTTTTAGAAAAGATTATTTGTGATGCAGATTCGGATTATTTTGGCCGGATAGATTTTGAAAAGATTGCATTAAAACTCTACAAGGAACAGGTGGCATATAATAAATCAGGTTCATTCCAGGATTGGAAGTCCTGGATGATCAATATGATTGATGAGCATGAATTTTTTACAAATGCAGCCCGGATATTCAGGGGAGTGGAAAAAGAAGAACAAAAAGTAAAAATCCAAAATCTTAAAGAACCTGCTTGAAGAACACATTAATATGCTTGTGAATAAATCCAGGGAAATTTACATTTGAAGGATCATTGAAAATTTAATAATACAACATAAAATGACAACAATAGACTGGAACAATCTGCCTTTTGGATATCAAAAAACCAGGTATAATATCAGATGTTATTTTAAAAACGGATCCTGGGGTCAAATTGAAGTATCCGATCAGGAATATTTGAACATACACATGGCAGCCACTTGCCTTCATTATGGGCAGCAGGCATTTGAAGGACTTAAAGCATTTAAAGGCAAAGATGGCAAGATCCGGGTTTTCAGGTGGAAAGACAATGCAAAACGCATGATGTCTTCAGCACAAGGAATCCTGCTAGCCGAAGTGCCACAGGAATTGTTTAAAGAAGCCATTTGGAAGGCCGTATTGATGAACCAGGAATTTGTTCCTCCCAGTGACTCGGGTGCCGCTCTTTATATACGTCCTTTATTGCTGGGAATTGGAGCTGAGGTGGGTGTTAAGGCCTCGTCCGAATATATGTTTTTAGTATTTGTGACCCCGGTCGGACCCTATTTTAAGGAAGGATTTAAACCGGTTGATATGATGATCTGCCGTCAATTTGACCGTGCGGCTCCGCTGGGAACAGGACATATTAAAGTGGGAGGAAACTACGCGGGTAGTCTGAATCCCATTAAAAAAGCGCATGATCATCACTATGCAAATGTGGTATTCCTGGATGCTAAAGAGAAAAAATACCTTGATGAATGCGGCCCGGCCAATTTTTTTGGGATAAAGGATAACACCTACATCACCCCGGATTCCACCTCAATACTCCCATCAATCACCAATAAAAGTCTGATGCAATTAGCCACAGACATGGGTATGAAAGTTGAAAAACGACACATTCCTGTGGAAGAACTCGAAACATTCGATGAGGTCGGCGCATGTGGAACAGCCGCAGTCATTAGTCCAATCAAACGAATCTATGATCCGGGAACTGAAAAGGAATATACATTTGGGGATGGAAATCCCGGTCCGATCTCATTAAAATTGTACAATCAACTGCGCGCCATCCAGTTAGGTGATGCTCCGGATCCCCACGAATGGGTTGATATCATTGACGAATAATCAGCCGGATATTCAATATTGCTTTAGCTTCCTGTGTCAGTGGGATAATTCGTATATTTGCACGATTATTTTGATATGTAATGAGAAGCAAGGATCCCGCAGTTACAAAACGGAAGCTCAGGAGTTCGTACATCACGTCCATCATAAGTATTTCTTTGGTGATATTTCTTATTGGCCTTACAGGCTTGTTGGTTTTGAATGCGAAAAGCTTATCCGACTACGTGAAAGAAAGTCTCAATTTATCAATTATCATTAAAGACAATGCAAAAGAAGTGGATGTGCGGAGGCTTCAGAAAAATTTAGATGCATCGGCCTATGTCAAATCCACGGAATATATTTCCAAGGAGGAAGCAGCCGAGAGTTTGCAAAAGGAACTCGGAGAGGATTTTCTGGATTTTTTAGGTTATAATCCCCTTCTGGCTTCTATTGATGTTTATTTGTATGCCCCATATGCAAATACCGACAGCATTGCTATTATTGAAAACCAATTGCGGGAATATACATTGATCAAAGAGGTCTATTATCATGAATCGTTGATTTATCTGATCAATGAAAACATTCGGAAAATCAGCATGGTCATCCTTTTATTTTCAGGATTATTGTTCCTGATTGCGCTGACATTAATAAGCAATACCATACGCCTATCAGTCTATGCAAAACGCTTCTTGATCAATACCATGCAGCTTGTGGGTGCGAACCGGTCGTTTATTCGGAAACCATTTTTATTGACAAGTGTGGTTCATGGTATTCTGGCTGCTCTGATTTCCATCATTTTGATTGTCGGGATACTGTATTATGCCCAAAACGAATTCCAGGAATTCTGGAGGATTCAGGATCTTCGGATCCTGGGCGTATTATTTGCAGGAATCATTTTGCTGGGCATCCTGTTTAATTATCTTTCAACATATTTTGCCGTGACCAAATATCTGAGTATGGAAGAAGACGATCTGTATTATTAATCATAATTTTCGAGAGATGATCCAAAAAGAAAAAACAAAAAAGGCCGAAAATAATTTTGCGCTCGGCAGGGAAAATTATATTTATCTGACCATTGGTTTTATCATTATCATTTTTGGATTTCTGCTTATGATTGGCGGGAAATCCCCTACGCCTGATGAATTTAGTGAGGATATTTTTAGCTTTCGAAGGATTACGCTGGCGCCCATCATCGTTCTTTTTGGATTTGTATTTGAAATTTGGGCCATTATGAAGAAACCAAAGTAATAACCGTTCCCGAATCGCTATTGGTTCGAAAATAAAACCATTCTAAATGACCTGGCTTGAAGCTTTTATCCTTGGACTATTGCAGGGATTAACCGAATTTTTACCAGTCAGCAGCAGTGGACACCTGGAACTGGGCAACTATCTCCTAAACACCGAAAGCACGGAGAACTTTAAGTTTTCAGTAACGGTTCATGCAGCAACCGTGTTAAGCACCATTATCGTTTTCAGAAAAGAGATATGGACTCTGATTCGGCATTTTGTCTCATTTCGATTAACACCAGAATCCATATACGTGTATAAACTTTTAGTATCATCAATTCCAGTATTGACTGTGGGGTTATTTTTATTGGAACAGGTGGAATCATTATTTACCGGTAAAATACAATTTGTTGGCGGCATGTTACTCGTAACAGCATGTCTTCTTTTGCTGACCAGATTTGTGCCAACACGCAATAAACCGGTAACATTTATGAATGCCATTTGGATTGGGGCAGCGCAAGCCCTGGCCGTAATACCGGGAATTTCAAGATCGGGTAGCACCATTGCCACCGGCTTAATGTTGGGTACTGAAAAAAAAGAAGCTGCCAAATTTTCGTTTTTAATGGTTTTATTACCCATCATGGCGGTAAATACAAAAGAAATTTTAGTCGCTGATCTCAATTCATCTGCTGAGGCGGGTGTGGATGCCCTTATAATTGGGTTTTTAGTTGCCTTCATATCAGGACTGGTGGCCTGTCGCTGGATGATTAAAATTGTGCAGCGAGGCAACCTGTTTTATTTTTCCCTGTATTGTTTTATCATCGGAATCCTGGCAATCATTCTTGGATAATTGAAAATATATGACATCCGTATTTACAAAAGATGGATTTGAAGCAGGTCAGGTTTTATTGTTTACTAAACCTTATGAGTGGACATCATTTGACCTGGTAAAGAAGGTGAAAAATTTAATCCGACAGTACATGGATATCAATAAAATAAAAGTCGGTCATGCAGGCACTCTGGATCCACTGGCTACTGGCCTGCTGATCCTGTGCACAGGGAAGGCTACAAAGCGGATCTCAGAATTCCAGGATTTGGATAAGGAATATATTGCGACCATCGTCCTGGGGCAGACCACACCTTCGTATGACCTTGAAACAGAAGTGTCTGATGCAGGAGATGTCACCCATATTCATGAAGGACTTGTGATGGAAACATTGACCGGATTTATAGGTGAACAAGAACAAGTACCACCACTGTATTCTGCAAAGAATATCAATGGTAAACGGGCGTATTCCTATGCTCGTAAGGGGGAAACAAAAAAACTGAATCCGAGCCGGATCGAGATCAAAGAAATGGAATTGCTGGATTATTCTTCACCCGAGATCACCATCCGGGTCAGATGTAGTAAAGGAACGTATATCAGGGCTCTGACCAGGGATATTGGTCAAAGTCTGAAGTCGGGAGCATATCTTAAATCTCTTTCAAGAACCCAAATTGGCGAATATAAGGTGGGAAATGCCTTGACAATCAAAAAATTTGAAGAAAACTTAAAAAATTTGGAACAAATAGGATTTTCTTACGTATAAGGTATCCCTTGCGATAGATTCCCAACAAAACAAAATAAGTTATATATATGAAATTATCACAGTACAAGTATGATCTTCCCAAAGAACTGATTGCGCAATATCCTGCTGAAAACAGAGATGAATCACGACTGATGGTGTTGCATAGAAGCACACGAAAAATTGAGCATAAGGTATTTAAAGAGATCATTGATTATTTTGATGATCAGGATGTGATGGTATTTAACGATACTAAAGTGTTTCCTGCCCGTCTGTACGGAAATAAGGAAAAAACAGGCGCAGAAATTGAGGTTTTTCTTCTACGGGAATTGAATCAGGAACAGCGACTCTGGGATGTCCTTGTGGATCCGGCAAGAAAAATACGAATTGGAAATAAATTATACTTTGGTGAGAATGACATTCTGGTGGCTGAGGTCATAGATAATACAACCTCTCGTGGACGCACATTGCGTTTTTTGTTTGACGGTTCGTACGAAGAATTTAAAAAAACATTGTTCAAACTGGGAGAAACCCCATTACCAAAATTTATCAACAGACAGGCAGAACCAGAAGATTCAGAACGTTATCAGACCATTTTTGCAAAGCATGAAGGAGCGGTTGCCGCACCAACGGCCGGGATGCACTTCAGCCGCGAATTGTTAAAAAGACTGGAAATCAAAGGTGTAAATTTCGCCTATATTACGCTCCATGTTGGTTTGGGAAATTTCAGAACCGTGGATGTAGAAGATTTAACAAAACACAAAATGGACTCGGAACAGATTGTCATATCAGATAAAGCAGCTGATATAATCAATCGGGGCAAAAGAATCAAGCACAACATTTGTGCCGTTGGCACAACCGTATTGAGAACATTGGAAAGTTCAGTTTCAACAGATGGTTACCTGAAGCCATTTGACGGATGGACCAATAAGTTTATTTTTCCACCATATGAATTCAGCGTTCCCAGCAGGATGATCACCAATTTTCATCTTCCTCTATCGACATTATTAATGATGGTTTCAGCATTTACGGGATATGATTTTATATTTGAAGCATACCGTACGGCCATAAAGGAAAAATACCGGTTTGGTACCTATGGAGACGCCATGCTGATCTTATAAATCTTTATGTTAATGGAGTAATATTAAAACCGGAATATTTCCGGTTTTTTTTCTTAGAATTCAAAGCATTCATTTTAGTAAATTTATTAAAATGTATGGCATGATTTGGTAATTTCTATCCCGGTTCCACGAAATGTAGAATAACCTTCCTCAAATCTCAGCCATTTCTTACAACCTTCCAGCCTCTAATTACGTAATAATTAAAATATAACATAACATCTGAACGATGTTACATGCCAGCGTATTTTGTTTTTTGCCAGGCCCTGTTTGGGTCTACTGGACGCATATTATGGCTTGGGAAAAACCATTATATTTATTGTTTCATATATCAAATGTGCTCTATGGCCTATTTTTACTAATGAAACAATGCAACCTTTTATGTCTAAATAAAGTCAAAATAATACGATTGTAAGGCGTCACATACCAAATCCTAATCGACTGAACATGAGGTTGCGTTTCCTCTTGTTAGTTCTTTTTGTTTCCTATATTCCTGTCGGAACGAATGCCCAATGGCTTTCCGGATATTCACACAGGAAAGCGCTAACAATCAATGAATCACAAATTCCGGGTACATCAGCGCTCGTTAATTTTCCCGTTCTTATCAATTTTAATGATGAAAACGATCTTCGCTCGGCTCCCAATGAGAATGGCGGTATAGTGGAACATCTCAGCGGCTGGGATATTGTATTTTCCTTAGACCACACAACCATATTGGATCATGAAATTGAATATTATGATCCGGAAGAGGGTGATTATATTGCCTGGGTCCGTATGCCCTCCCTTTCTGCAACATCCAATACCACTCTTTACATGTATTTCGGGAACAGTTCTGTGGCCGCTGATCCATCAACTACAGATACATGGAGCTCTGATTTTGAGGCCGTATGGCACTTGCATGATAATTTTTTAGATGCCACCAGCAATGGAAATAATGGCTCAAATTTGGGGACAGTGAATTTTCCCGGCCAGGTAGCTGATGCCCAGGACTGGGAATTTACTGATGTCGACAGGATTGAAGCCGGATCGTTTGATGTCACAGGAAGTGCCCTCACTCTCTCTGCCTGGATACGACCTGAAAGTTTTGCTCAAACGGATGCCCGCATTATTTCAAAGGCAATAGGCCCCAATGATGAGGATCACTGGTGGATGCTCAGCACCATAAATAGCAGCGGGAATAAACTGAGGTTTAGAATGAGGACAGGAGAAACAACAAGTGTCATGATAGCCAATTCAAGCAGTCTTATGGCCGCGAATTGGATATATGTATCAGCTGTGTATGATGGATCCAATATGATCCTGTATGAAAATGGAACAAACGTGGGGAGCATGGGGAAAACAGGTTCCATCAGCACGGATAACTCGGTGGATGTGTGCATTGGAAATCAACCTGCCAGTGCATCCGGGGGTTCGCGAACATTTGACGGGATCATCGATGAAGTGAGGGTCGTAGCTGCTGCAAGATCACAGTCTTGGCTTACAGCAGAATATAATAACCAGGTAAATCCCGGGAGTTTTTATACCGATGGTCCTACAGAAATAAGAAATGATGAACCCTGTAATGCGATCGAATTAAATGTGGGTACTTCCTGTAATTTCGAAGTATTTACGAACGAAGCCTCAACAGGTTCAATTATTGGTCCTGGAAATCCACCCTGCGGAAGTTATTTAGGTGCTGGTGATGTGTGGTTTAAAATGGAGATTCCCGCCTCTGGAATTGTCCGTATAGAAACAGAGTCAGATGCTCTTGATTTTAGTGAAGAGGAATGGGCATACCGGATTTGCATGGCAGGGTATACAGGGACATGTGATAATCTGATATTTGAGAATTGTCATTCCCCTGCCGGTGATCCGCCGGATCCTGGATTGATGGATGTTACTGATCTTACGCCTGGGGATACATTATTTGTAAGAATCTGGGAATATAATAATCCACAGAACGGTAAATTCAGAATATGTGCCCATGATCCGGCTCCGGCCATTTACACAGTAACAGGCTCAGGTACCTATTGTGCCGGGGGATCCGGTTTAACGGTACTGTTAAACAATAGTGAGATTGGAGTCAACTACCAGTTGAAAAAGAATGGGATTAATGAGGGATCATCTGTAGCAGGAACAGGTAGCCCACTGTCCTGGTCAGACATGACTGCGGGGGTTTATGAGGTGGAAGCCACAAAAGTGGCCAGTGGATATAGCCTCATGATGGACGGACGGGCGGTGATCGTTGAGAATCCCCTTCCTGTGGTCACATTCGGTTATAATTATGAAAAAACCATTACCATCGATGCCGGTATGGTAGCTGGCAGTCAGGATTTATTGAATTTTCCCTTCCTCGTCAGCTTTACAGATCCCAACCTGAGAACAACAACCAACGGCGGGAATGTGCAAAATATTAATGGTTTTGATATTGCATTTACAGATGCCGGTTTTAACCCCATCAAATTTGAACTGGTGGAATACAATCCAGTATCCGGCCTGTACACAGCCTGGGTCAATATCCCGGTATTATCCTTTGATACCGATACAGAGCTTCACATGCTTTATGGGAAGCCAGGCATTACGACCAATCCTTCATCGATGGAGACCTGGAGCACAGAGTATGTGCAGGTCATGCATCTGGATAACGATTTTACCGATGCCACTCAAACAGGAAATTATGGTGTTAATTCAGGAACGGGTAGTATTGGAGGCAAAATTAACTCCGGTAGAAGCTTTAATGGAACCAACAACAGAATTATTGTCAATGATCATCCCAGCCTGGATGGCACAAATGATGCAGCGACCCTATCCCTGTGGATAAACTGGACCAATTCAGCCGATGGTGATTGGCAGATCGCCATGATCTCAAGTAATCGATTCCCCGGTACCGGTGGCGGTTTTGAATGGGCATCGCAAAATGTTGGGAATCACTATTTTTATCCTAACGGAGATACTAATAATAATTATAACCTGGGACCAGATCCCTTCACCAGTGGCACCTGGCAACATTTAGCAGTGACACTGGAATTTGCGTCCAAATCTGTAAAAATATACGTGGATGGGAATCCGATGGCATTTTCAATTGAGAATACACCGGTGTGGTGGACATCACTGGCCAATATTGATGATTGGTGGTGGGGCGGACATACAGCCATGCCAACACGGTACTTCCTGGGTGGTATGGATGAAATCAGGGTGCAAAATGTTGTCCGGTCCAAGGATTGGATACTGACAGAATTCCGGAATCAAAATGATCCTTCCAGCTATGTCACAGTTTCTGGAGAAAATAATTATATACCCTTGCCAGAATTATGTCTTGATGATGCACCTCTGGTGCTCGACCAGGCCAGACCAGTTGGAGGCACCTACTCCGGGACCGGGGTATCAGGAGGAATATTTGATCCCCGGGTGGCTGGAGTGGGAGATCATGTAATAACATATGAATATACAGATGGCAATGGGTGTACTGGAACCGGGAGTGAGATAATGACTGTCCATGATCTGCCCGCACCCGCCATCACGGGAAACACGAATCTTTGCCCCAATGCAGAAGGAGAGGTCTACAATACGACTGATATTGGAGGTCACTCCTATAGCTGGAATGTTATCGGGGGATCCATCATTGGCCCTACGACAAACAACTCTATCACGGTGGATTGGGGCACCGGGCCAACAGGTTCCGTTTCGGTAACTGAATCAATCGATGCTACGGGATGTGATTCAACGACCACCATTAACATCATTCTTGAAGATGAAACGCCTCCGACCATTTCATGTGTGGGTGATCAAAGCCGGAATGCAGATCCTGGACAATGTTATTATACTGTTTCGGGAACTGAACTTGATCCGATCTCAACAGGTGATAACTGTGGAATACAGAGCGTAGTGAACGACTTCAATGGTTTGTCCTCGCTTGCCGGGGCCCAGGTGCCGGACGGAACAACCATTATCTGGACAATTACAGACAATAGCAGTAATACGGCTCAGTGCAATTTTACAGTTACGGTCATTGATAACCAACCTCCGGTGATCACGAGCTGCCCGCCGGATGTGAACCAGACGGCCGATGCCGGTG
>Ga0209536_100007195_pt1 | contig 16909 bp, 10 predicted proteins | sample DeeMarSeWOR28_12_FD_187461 | JGI IMG/M metagenome (GOLD analysis project Ga0209536, IMG submission 187461) | Marine sediment microbial communities from White Oak River estuary, North Carolina - WOR-2-8_12 (SPAdes) (version 2) | ecosystem: Environmental > Aquatic > Marine > Intertidal zone >... | reverse complement strand
TTTCGGGATGGATGACCGCGACGGCGGTCGGCCCCGAGCTCCAGGTCCGGTGGGGGCTCACGGAGGGCCAGGTCGGCCTGCTGACCACGACCGTACAGCTCGGCTTCGTGCTCGGAACCGCGGCTGCTGCCATCCTCAACCTGGCCGACGTGTTCTCGTCCCGCGCCTACTTTGCCGTGTCCAGCCTGTTGGCGGCGGCCGCGAACGCCGCCCTCCTCCTCTTGCCCGGTTTCCGAAGCGCTCTACTCGCGCGGCTCCTCACCGGATTCTTCCTGGCGGGCGTCTACCCGCCGGGCATGAAGATGGTGGCGACGTGGTTCCGGGCCGCGCGCGGGCTGGCGATCGGGACTGCCGTCATCGTCGAAGACGCCTCTCCCCTGCTCCCACACCCACTTGATCGTGCCCGCCCTGGTTCTGATCCGGTAGGTGAGTTCAAACGGCTCCCTGTTGAGGACCGCGGTCTGGACTTCGTCCCAGACCAACGACCTGTCCATTGGGTATATCAGGTCGCCAAAGGCCACTTTCTCGTTGCCGACCACCTCTTCTGGCCGATAGCCGGTCAGGGCTTCCACTCCCTGGCTTGCGAATTCCATGGTCCAGTCTCTGTCGTTACAGCACCGGTAGGCCATGCCGGGCAGATTGCTGATCAGTGTCGCGAGGGACCGGTGGCTCTCTTCAAGCTCTCGCGCGATCGTCTTGCGGTCAGTAATATCCTGGACGGTGCCATCGAAGAACATGGGCGCTCCGGATGCGTCAGTCACCAACCGGACTTCCAGCAGGCCCCAGAACTTCGTCCCATCTCTCCGCTTCATCTCGACTTCCGTCCCGGCCAGTCGTCCGGAGTCCAGCAACTGGTCAACCATCTCGTTACGTTGGGCGGATGCAGCGTAGAGATCAGGGGCCTTCTTCGTCAGCATCTCCTCGGCCGATTCGTATCCGTACATCCTGACGGCCGCGGCGTTGACCATCGACAGTGTTCCGTCCGGGCTGCTACGGAAGATTGCCAACGGAACGTTGTCTTGAAGCGACCGCAGCTGTTCCTCGCTCTGCCTAATCGCGGACTCGGACTCCTTTCGCTCGCTGATGTCTCTGGCCATGACCAGCACAAGCGTTCTCCCGCCCAGCTCCATTCGGGAACAGCGGACTTCGACCGGTACCTCTGTGCCGTCCTTGCGCACATTGACCGCCTCAACCAGCAGATCACCCTCACGCAGCAGTACCTCGCGGATATTGGGCAACCATGCTCTAGTCTCGACTGGTACCAGGTCCGCTGCCGACTTCTGAAGCAGTTCTCCGCGGCTGTAGCCGAGGAAATCGCACGCGGCCCTGTTGACGTCCAGTATCCTGCCGTCCATCGTTTCCAGGAATACACCGTCCCGGATCGCGTCGAACATACGTTCATACTTCTCGCCAATCTCCTCCGCCTGCTGCTCGACCTTCACCCGGTCTGATACATCACGTCCAATCGCAAATACCATCGGCCTGCCTTCTATCCGGCTGACCGAGGCATTGAACTCGACCTTCACCACCTTGCCGCCCGAGGCCTGGAACTCAAGGACCGATTTCAGATGCTTGCGGTGCCAGAGCCCGGCAAAGACGAGTTCCGCTTTGCGCTTCGCGTCCACCGGTACGAGATCCAGAATCGACATGCTCTTGAGCCTCTCGATCGAATAGCCCGACAGCAGGCAGACGGCCTGATTCGCTTCCACAATACGTCCATTGGTTGTAGTCAAGACGACCAGGTCGGGCGATGTTTCAAACAGCAGTCGGTACTTCTCGCGCGAGGCCCGGACCGCCTCCTCGGCCCGCCAGAACGCAGTGACCTCGCGGGCAACGCAGACAACGCCGGCCGCCACGTCCTTGCCGCGACCGCCGTTTGTCAGGGCCGACCCTGCGGTCGCATACATGTAGAGCGAAAGAGGTGTTCCGTCACGCCGTGCGCAGTCGAATCCGCCGACGAAGTCACGGCCCGACATTATGGTCTTGATGTCAAACCGGGCCGGGCTAGACAGCAGTCTCGGACAGATCACTTCGATTGGCACCCCGTGCATCTGCTCGACGGCATAGCCAAACGTAGCCGCAGCTTCCTCGTTGACATGAACTATTCTTCCCTCGCGGTTGAGCGAAAGGACGAGGTCTCCGGCTTGGATCGAAATACCAGCCATCAGCGGTTGCCCTTCGGCTACCTCTCGCTGTCCTTGCGGCGATTCCATTGTATTCACTCGGTTAGACGGCCTCTCTTCCTTCCTGCGGTCTATTGACCAGCACTGAATCTGTCCCGAGCGCCCGTTCGGGCAGTCCGATTGTATGACCCCTGTACCCGGTTGTCAACGCCCGCAATGGGCGCTTGGCTGCAGCAGGGTCGAGAGACAACAGAGGCTGCGACCCAACAAGGGTCGCAGCCTCACACATCATCTCCCGACACTTCCAGATTCCCCTGCACCAACTGCCTGCAAATAGCGTTCCAGTTGCTCCAACTTCCTCGCAGGAGCATAAGTAGGCCCCAATCAACGTCATACGCCGGCTTCACCTGAGGAAGAAAGAAGGAGGACTGCCGAATAAAACGGCAGCGGTGTCGCAGAATACGGCGTCAGGTCTCAGCTAGCACGATGTGAACTACGTCCGTGATTCTAGTTACCGTGTAGTCTGGTTTCAGGGTCCGCAGCAACATAAGCGGCCTGAAGCCGTACGTCACGGCGCAGGTGGCAACCCCTGCCGCTTTGGCGGCGAGTATGTCCTGCTCGGTGTCGCCGACCATCAGTGCCTCAGGCGGTTGGACTCCCAGCTTCCCCAGGGCAATCAGAACAGGTTCAGGGTCGGGTTTGTGTTTGAGTCCTTCCCTCCATCCATGGACGTAGCTGAAGAAGTCGTGCAATCCCACTCCCTTGACCACTAGCTCGGCCTGTAGCTGCTGCTTGGTGGTCACCAGCGCCAGTCTCACCCCTGCCTCAGCGAGAAGCGCAAGGACCTCCATTGTCAAAGGATACGGTCTGGTGTGGTCACTACAGTGTTCTGCGTAGTACTCCCTGTAACCGGTCGCGAACTCCGCTGCGGTCTCGTGGTCGTTGGGATAGCCGAGATTCCCGAGTATGACCTCAAGCGGCTTGCCGATCTCCATGATTATGGCATCATCTGGAGGAGGCTTGCGGTCATCGACCAAGCGCAGCGCATGCTTCACCGATGCCGTAAGATCTTGTTCGGAGTCGATCAGGGTACCGTCTAGGTCAAACAGGACGGCTGCGTACCTGAGGTCGTACAGACCCTCATCCCGCTGTCGGGCACGGCCCACGCGCAGCTACTTCTGCTCTTCTGGAACGAACCTGTGATACTTGGTGAGGAACGCCTCCCTTACCCGTTTGAGTTCGGTTCCCGGGAATATGCCCAGCAGTTCCCACCCGAGATTCAGCGTCTGCTCAATTGTTCTGTTCTCGAACTCGCTCTGCGAAACGTAACGCTCCTCGAACTTCCGGGCAAAACCGAGATAGACCTTGTCCATGTCAGAAAGGGCTGCTTCGCCAAGGATAACCTCAAGCTCCTCAGCCTCCTTCCCGCGTGCGTAGCATGCATAGAGCTGGTTGAACAGGTCGGCGTGGTCCTCGCGGGTCTTGCCCTCGCCGATACCTTTATCCTTGAGACGGGACAGTGAAGGCAGGACATCGGCCGGCGGTGCCACGCGCCTACGGTGCATGACCCGGGACAGAATTATCTGCCCTTCGGTAATGTAGCCGGTCAGGTCGGGTATCGGGTGCGTCTTGTCGTCCTCGGGCATGGTCAGAACCGGCATCAGGGTAATCGACCCCTTCTTGCCTTTGATGCGGCCGCACCGTTCGTAGATCGATGAGAGGTCCGTATACAGGTAGCCGGGAAATCCTCGCCGCCCCGGTATCTCCTTGCGCGCTGCCGATATCTCCCGCAGCGCTTCGCAGTAGTTGGTCATGTCGGTAAGGACAACGAGCACATGCATGCCTCGCTCAAACGCCAAGTACTCAGCCGCCGTCAACGCAGTCCGAGGGGTAGCAATTCTTTCGATCGCGGGTTCATCAGCAAGATTCAGAAAGAGTACGGTACGCTCTATTGCGCCGGATTCAGTGAAGTCCCGGATGAAGAACTCGGCCTCCTCAAAAGTGATGCCCATTGCCCCGAACACGACCGCGAAGGCTTCTCCGCTCCCGAGCACCCTGGCCTGGCGCACTATCTGGGCCGCAAGCCGGTTGTGGGGCAGACCGGAACCGGAGAATAGTGGCAGCTTCTGACCGCGCACCAAGGTGTTGAGACCGTCGATGCACGAAACGCCGGTTTGGATGAACTCGTCCGGGTACTCGCGCGCGTAAGGATTGATCGGCGCACCGTTGATGTCGGCTGACCGATCCGGAATAACTTCCGGACCGCTGTCTCGCGGTCGACCGAGTCCATCAAATACCCGGCCGACCAGCTCGGGCGACAGTCCCAGTCTTATCCCCTTGGCAAGGAACCGCACCTTGGTCTGGGGCACGTCAATACCGACTGTGCCCTCGAACACCTGTATCAGGGCCTGATCTCCTTTCACCTCCAATACCTGTCCCCTTCGCTTCTCCCCTCCTGGAAGCGATATCTGGACCAACTCCTGGTACTTCACCCCGTCTACGCCCTCTACGAGCATCAACGGACCAGCGATCGAGACAACGGTCTGGTATTCCCTGATCATGCCGCCCCCAGTTCTTTCACCGCTTGGTCAATTGCGTCGCGCACAGCTCCGATGCCAGCGTTGGCTTCACCCTCGGACAGGTACTTCATCCTCGCAATGCGGTCGCGTACTTCCAGCCGCTCGATGGCCGAGACATCGGCACCACGGTCTAGGGCCGCCTTGGCCGCTCGGTGGAAGTGCAGTATCGCTGCCAGCATCATGGCCTGCTTCTTGAGTGACGTATAGGTATCCACTTCGTGAAATGCATTCTGGTGCAGGAAGTCCTCGCGGATGCTGCGCGCCACCTCCAGCGTCAACCGATCGGCAGGAGAGAGCGAATCTTTGCCGACAAGCCGGACGATTTCCTCAAGTTCGGCCTCCTCCTGCAGCAGCGACATTGCCTGCGCGGTCTCCTCCACGAATTCCTCTGAAGTCATCTTGACCATCGACTCCCTGAGTACGTCGGAATACAGCGTGTAGGAGTTCAGCCACGAGATTGCCGGAAAGTGACGCTGGAACGCGAGCCTGTCTTCCAGGGACCAGAAGACCTTTACCACCCTGAGCGTAGACTGCACGACCGGGTCGTTCAGGTCGCCGCCGGGTGGTGACACCGAACCAACCACCGAGAGCGCTCCCTCAACCTCCCTATTGTTCTTGTCCCGACCGAGACAGACTACCCTCCCGGCGCGTTCGTAGAACTCGGCAATCCTGGATGCCAGATAGGCTGGATAGCCCTCCTCACCCGGCATCTCTTCCAGGCGTCCCGAAATCTCTCGCATGGCTTCGGCCCAGCGCGACGTCGAGTCGGCCTGAATCGCCACCGAGTAGCCCATGTCGCGGTAGTACTCGGCCAGAGTTATCCCGGTGTACACCGAAGCCTCACGCGCGGCGACCGGCATGTTGGATGTATTGGCGATGAGTACGGTGCGCTTCATCAGTGGCTCGCCAGACTTCGGGTCCTGGAGTTCGGGGAACTCCAGCAGGACATCGGTCATCTCGTTACCGCGCTCGCCGCAGCCGACAAAGACTATGATTTGGGCATCCGACCATTTCGCGAACTGGTGCTGAATCACGGTCTTGCCCGAGCCGAACGGCCCCGGTACACAGGCGGTTCCGCCCATGGCGATAGGAAAGAAAGCGTCTATCACCCGCTGCCCGGTGACCAGAGGTTGCTCCGGCTGAAGCTTCTTGGAGTACGGCCTTGCCTTGCGCACCGGCCAGCGCTGAATCATGTTGAGCTCGCGTAGGCCGCCTGCGGTCTCAAGGGTTGCCACGGTCTGTTCGACTGTGAACTCCCCTTCCTTGACATCGACAACTTCTCCTTCCACACCCGGCGGGACCATCACCTTGTGCAGTACGAGCACCGTCTCCTGAACTTCACCTATGACGGCTCCTGGCCCGACCTTGTCGCCCTTCCTGACTACCGGCTTGAACTGCCAGCGTCTAGTCCGATCCAATGCGGGTACCTCGACACCGCGTCCGATGAAGTCCCCGGTCTTGGCCATGATGGCACCCAGAGGGCGTTGGATACCGTCGTAGATCGACTCTAGCAGCCCCGGTCCAAGTTCAACGCTCAACGGCTCAAAGGTCGCGAACACCGGATCTCCCGGTCCGATGCCGCCAGTCTCTTCGTAGACCTGGATTGACGCCCGATCGCTGGCCAGATCGATAATCTCTCCGACCAGCCGCTGCTCGCCAACCTTGACGACATCGTACATCTTGGAGCCCGACATCCCTTCCGCCACTACGAGTGGCCCAGACACCTTGATGATCTTGCCCGGCTTCTCCTGCGGCGCTCCGGTCCCGGACCGTCCTGTCACCTTCTGAGCCATCAGTATCTCCTTATCTTAATCGCTGGGTCCGCCGAAGATGTCTGCACCGACAGCCCGCTTTACCACTTCCTTGAGTCTCGCGACCGATTGTTGAGCCCCTCCTAGTGGAAGAGCAATGAGGCATGGAGTTGCCGCCTTGCGATACCTCTCAAGCAGGCCTCCCAGGAACGGGAAGAGGTCCTCGGTGAAGAAGATAACTTGGTGACCTGCCGTCATAATCCGTTCGACCTCGCCCGCAACCTCCGGGCCCGGCTCGACAGGGAACACCGCTAGCCCCGCTGCTCGGAAGGCTACCACAGTATCCTTCCTGCCTATGACCGCTATCTTGGCCAGCCCTGGATCCGGGGTCGTCATGTTGGGGGTATCATCCGACTTGGGCTACCATCTCCCGACACAAGGCTTCCTCTAGTCCGGCCTGTTTGGCTGCATGGAGCTGCCTCAAGTTGTCGGCCTCGTTCTCTCGGAAGTGGTAGTACGCGAACAGCGGTTCGTGCCCGAACGTCATGTAGCGTGTCTCCAGCAGATACGATAGCTTGTATTCTCGGCAGCGCCGTTCCAGCTTCAGCATGGTCCCTCGACGGAAACCCGCGATTCCCTCCTCGGCCAGTTGCCCGAACATCGTCCTTCGCAGTCGGCTCGGTAAAGAGTCCAACTCATCGTTCCAAGCGTCGAGCAGCTCCTCTGGGACCACAGTCCCTCCTGCGAGGAGCGCGCGTTCGAAGGAGACTTTCTCTTCGCGGAGCACCTTCGTCCTGACGAGCGTTCGGATGTTCTCCACGTCGGCATGGACGTCAAGATAGCCCATCACGAACCGACTGCCAGAGGCGAGGTCGAGGGACAGCTTCTGTTCAAGACGGTCCAGGACGACATCCAGCACAGCAGGCTCCACATTCGCTTCTTCGGTTGCTGCCTTGACTGCCTCCACAACCGCTTTTCTGACTTCCGCAGGTCCGGCGTCAGCCTGCCCGGAAGCCAGAGCCTCAAGTCGTTCGAGATCCCAATCACCGCCCTGTCGCAGATGGTCAGCATCAACTTCTCGTCCGGCAAGTCCTTCCTTGACAACTGTCTTGAGGTTGTGGAAGTCAACCCTCATACGGAACATCTGAAGTAGCCACTCGTCCTCGCAGTACTGGCTGACAAAGTCAATGGCATCGGCCGCAGAGTGGGCTAACGCCCGCTCAACGCTGGTTGTTCCATCCTCAGCCAGATACCGGCCATAGACGGTATCGGCCAACAGAGAACGAAACTCCTGAGAACTTGAAGCTCTGACCAGCCTTTCGTACCGCTGGTGGTCCAGCAGCGCGGTCTCCAATGCCCGAACACGGCCGTTTACGAAACCGTACCTTAGATCTTCGCTGGTCCTGTACATGGCTCTCGGCAAATCAGGCCGTAACTATATGCGTGGTGAAATGGCTGTCAATCGGGCAGTCGCTCCTCGGTCGACGGCAAGTTTACAGACCGCAGGTAGTAGCGTCCATCAACCATTGCCGTTCCCAGACGCTGCAAGTGACGAACCTACTCGTCTCTTGGTATTGGAGTAGTCCACTATCCGCAGCCATCAACGCCACTATGCCTGTCCGCGTGGCGCCAGAAGCTGCACAATGACGCATTCCAGTAGAATTCCCCCTTTTCCCTTCGTTCTCGTGCTGCAGCGGTCTGCGCAGGCTATAGGCAGGACAAACCTCTGCTCGGTACCGTAGGTATTTTCCAGTAGATATCTGGTCAAAAATAGTTAAAAGTCCTTCTTGGCTGACTCTACAAACTGAAGTAAGTACTAGAACTGTTGTTGTTGTTGGGTGTGTGGAAGAGGTGCAAAGGGGCTGAAACCTAGTCATAGGAAAGATTTCAGCCCCTTTGAGTTGGGGATATCAGGTGGACAGGCATGAGGACATGCATACCCTCTTATGGTTGTCCACTACGTTGTCCAGTCTTCTATCCCCTGCTTATCCCTGCGCTCAGCTTCTTTAGCCGGGCGGAGAAGGACACATCTTCTGTCTTCAGGCGCTCGACCTTGTCGATGGCATGCATGACCGTCGTGTGGTCTCTACCGCCGAAGCAGAAGCCGATCTCCTTCAGGGAAAGGTTCAACTTCCTACGCAAGAGATACATGGCAACTTGGCGCGCGAGCGCGAGTTGTTTGGTGCGGCGACCACCTTTGATGTCTGGTGTCGGGACACCGAACTCATCTGCGGTGGTCTCGATAATGGTTTCCTTGTCGATCGGCACTTCGGTTGCCACGAGGTCTCTCATCGCTTCCTCGGCGAGCTCGACCGTTACTGGGCGGTCGCTGAGCGACGCCAGTGCGGTGAGCCGAATCAAGCAGCCCTCTAGCTCCCGTACGTTCGACCTGACCCGTGCGGCGATGTAGTACGCGACTTCGTCCGGCAAATCGCGGTTGTCGAGCCCTGCTTTCTGTTTCAGTATCGCAATGCGAGTCTCCAACTCCGGAGGTTGGATATCAACCACTAGACCGGAGCCAAGGCGTGAGATGAGCCGGGATTCAAGGGTTGGTATATCCTTGGGCGGTCGGTCGCTGGTAAACACAATCTGGCTTCCCGCATCGTGCAGGTGATTGAAGATGTGGAAGATCTCCTCCTGCAGGCGCTCCTTCCCAATCAGGTAGTGGATGTCATCCAGCAGCAGTAGGTTGAGACCACGATAGCGACGCTTGAACTCGAGCCGAGTATTCTTCTCTATCGCCTGTATGAGTTCCAGGAAGAGAGCCTCCGCGGCTGTATAGTGAATCCTGATGCTCCGGTGCACTCTCAAGGCCTGGTTGCCGATGGCTTGGATCAGGTGTGTCTTGCCCAACCCGACCCCGCCGTAGATGAACAACGGGTTGTAGGTCCGGCCCAAACTCTCCGCCACACTACGGGCAGCCGCACACGCAAGCCTGGTTGACTCACCGACAATGAAGTTGTCAAAGGTGTAGCGTATCTGTAGCTTTCGTCCCTCCGTGCTGACGACAGGGCGGGTAAGACTGATCTGTCGCTGCAGAGCAGCTGCGTCAGCCAGGTCTCTGGGGTAGAACGAAACGGTGAGGTCCTTTCCCGCAGTGTTCCGGAGTGCTGCGCGGATATCGTTAAGGTAGTGCTGTCCAATCCACTCCGCGAAGAACGAATTCGGAACTTCGACCTCCAACGAGTCGGAACGTAGGGCCCGAACCCTGGTTGGGGCCAGCCAAGTGTCAAACCCCTGGCGGTTGACTTGGAGGCTAAGTTGGTCGAGGACTTCTGCCCACAGCCTCTGCGCGGTGTCTACATCCTGTGAGTGCTTGCGCACTGAGCTGTCTGCGACAGCCATTGCCGCCCCTTTCCGTCGATAGCAGATGTCGGTCGTCGTGAAGACTGCGTCTTCAGGCAGAGCAATGACGGCAGTCTATGCTTCAGTTGTCGCTAGTAGCCGCCGGATCCACAAGAGCCGGTAGCAGACGAAGCGGGCAAGGAGTCAGCACAAGTTATCCACACGTTTGTCCACAAAACGCGTGCGTATAACAATTTCGCACAAAAGTACTTAGAGCCCTTGCGGGCTTCCGTTCCACAAATTGTCAGGCTGTCCGTTGCCGGAACGAATATAGGCTGAGGTGCGGCCGTGTCAAGCACGAAAACGCCGAAGATTTGTGCTTCCGAGCCAAGATCGGGACCGACGAAAACGGACGGGTTCAGCGGACGCGATGGCGGTACTGTAGCGAACCGACCGCTGCAGACTGGCCAAGGGCTACACCGCCGTCGTTGACGGGAAGGGATTGATTGTGCTCAGCGTGGATGCCGCACCGCGACAGAGCATGCAGTAGACCGCGACGTAGTATGCTATTCTGGAAGGAACCTCCGGACAGCGCAACGGTCCTGGGCCGGTACCTATCAACAAGCAGGAACAACGCCCGAGACAGGGCTGCGACCACCGCCTGGTGAAAGCAGGCGGCAACGAGAGCCCGGTTCGTTCCGGCAAGGAACGCATTGACGACGCCCGCGATCAGTGGTCGGGGATCGATCAGAAGCACATCTCGGTTCTGGACAGAGACGGCAGCCGGCCAAGAGCGCATTTCTCGTGAGACTTCCGCTTGGGAGCAGTATGTTGCTGCGGCCTCAAGCGCGATTGGAGCCTCCCCCTCGAAGCTGGCGTTCCGGCAGATGCCGACTATGCCAGCTACCGAATCGAACAGCCTGCCGAGGCTGGAGCTGGCTACCGAATTCCCGGAGTTCAGCCTTGCTCGAACCGCAGCGACGTGGCGACCTAGATTCAGTCCACGAGGAACTCTACCCAGCATCTGCAGCAGGTACCCGGTGGCCACCCGAGATGGGTTCGCCAGCACACCGCCGTCCTCGGTCAAGCTGAGGTAGTCCAGGTGCCCAACCCTTGCCCAACTCAGGTCGGACTTGACCAGCAGGAACTCACAACCCCATACCGCTCCGTCCGAGCCGAACCCTGTACCGTCGCAAGCAAGACCGAGGACAGGACCGCGCAGACCGCGTTCGGCCATTACTGATACGATGTGGGCGTAGTGATGCTGTACCCGGTAGAGCGGGACGCTGTTGGTACGGCTCAGCCGTTCAGCGAAACGCGTGGAAGCATAGTCTGGATGGAGGTCGCAGGCAATTGCCCTGGGGCGGATTCCGGTCCACTCCATGTAACGGTCTAAGGTCTGGCACAGGAAGTCCTCGCCATGCCGGGTTGAAATGTCGCCGATGTGAGGGCTCAAGTAGACTTTGTCCCTGTTGGCCAAGGCAAAGCAGTTCCGCAGCTCGCCTCCCAGCGCCAACACGGCCTGTTTCACGTGAAACGGGCTGTCCAGCACGACAGGCTGCGGCGCGTAACCTCTTGCACGGCGAGACATTATCGCCTCGCCAGTGCCCAGCACGACTGAGTCGTCACAGCGGTTGGCTATCGGTCGATCGTGGGTCAGGACATAGTCAAAGACCCCGCCCAGGCACGAAAGCAGTTCCTCCTCGCTGGCAACAATCGGCTCGTCCTTGTTGTTTGCGCTCGTCATTACAAGGACAGGCTCGCGGCCGGTTGTGCGCCTCAGTTCATCAAGAAGCAGCAGATGCAGTGGAGTGTACGGCAGCATTACGCCGTAGCAGAAGTTTCCAGGGGCAATCATCCCCGAAAGTCGTATGGATGGCTTCGAGCGCTTCGGCATCAGGACGATTGGTGCTGCAGGTGATGCAAGCAGTTCGCGACTCGCCCGGCTGACCCGGCACAGCTTCCCTGCTGTGGTGATGCTACGGCACATGATGGCAAGGGGTTTCGACGGTCTCCTCTTGCGGCGGCGCAGCAACATGACAGCGCTGTCACAAGTAGCATCGCATGCAAGCTGGAATCCGCCCAAGCTCTTCACTGCCAGTATCTTCCCTCTGCCTAGTGCTTCGGCTGCAAGCTTGATCGCCTCTCCGGCGATAGACTGTCCCTTTCTGCCGAGGAGCCGTACTTTCGGGCCGCACTTTGCGCAGGCGTCTGGCTGCGCGTGGAACCGGCGATCGTTCGGGTCAGAGTACTCCCGGCAGCAGTCTGTGCACATCGGGAAGTTCTTCATGGTTGTCTGCGGCCGGTCGTAAGGCAGGGACTCGATGATCGTGTAGCGAGGTCCACACTGGGTGCAGTTAATGAATGGGTATTGGTAGCGACGATCTCCGGGATCAAGAAGCTCCGCTCGACAATCCGGGCAGACAGAGATGTCGGGCAGGACATCGACTCCGAGGGCTGACTCCCGCCGGCTGCGTACAATCCTGAAGTCGGTGTGTTTCGGGGTGTCCACCACGACTGTGCTGAAGCGGGAAATGCGGGCCAACGGAGGGGGTTTGCTTCGAAGGACCCGGATGAAAGCCTCGACATTGGACCCTTGGGCGACAATCTCGACACCCTGCGAAGAGTTCGATACTGTACCGGAGATGTTCATCGATTTCGCGAGCCGGTAGACGTAGGGACGGAACCCTAGTCCCTGCACTTGGCCTTGAATCAGAGCCTTGACAGACTCCACGTTCCTATCGAGACCAGAGCGTTCTAAGTTCTTTGCTAAAGGACTCTTATGCCCTAGCGCCCGCTACCGCTTCTCCGGCTCCGGCTCCTTTGGGGGCTCCTTGTCTTCTGCCGGCTTGCCCACCGGGGCCGTCTCGGCTTTTGCGGTCGGTTTGTCTTCGAAGGTGGGAACCTCGCCGGTCTTCAAGTAGTCGGGCTTCGGCACTACTGGCTCGATAAGGTCCTCGTCGTCGTCGGGCAACTCAAGAATATTCTTATCGTCCTTCTTCTTGGCCAGCACCGCGTAGGAGAGCACCGTCCCGGAGTACCAGATGGACAGGCAGTAGGAAACCACCATAAGGGCGACGACGTAGATGGCGACCGCTATCAACACCGATGCCACGTCGACGCTCCAACCCAGAGCGATATACTCGGTGGGCATGTAGGCTTGCGGCAGGCCGAGACGATCGAAGAACCAGATGACAGCATCACGGATCGCTCCGGGACACCATTCTGGCGTGTTCACCTTGAAGTAGAACCCGGCGTTGGCCATGACGTCAGCCAGTTTCGGTCCGGTGAAGATCCGCAACACCAGGTAGGAGATACGACCGGCCGCGCCCGACGCTAGCGCCAAGAGGAAAGCTCCGAACTTGGCCAGTCCGCCGGCCGTGGCGAGATACCATATAGACCTTCCGGGCTGCTCGTTGACGCAGGAGAACACCTCAAACAGCGTGTCGAACGTGTCGTTCCGGGTCGAACCTACCACCCCTGGCGCTAGAAGCAGGCAGAACAGCAGCACGACCAGCAGGTAGACAATGAACATCCCGGCCGCGAAAGCCGGGAGGGCCAGCAGTCCGACGAACATCTCGCCAAAGAACGGAATAGCCCCCAGCAGGCTCAGAATCAATCCTCCGATGACGACTACAGCTACGAAGGCCAACAGCAGCAGGGGACTGGCAAGTACCGCGCTCAGGTTGCGGAAGGCGAATTTGTAGGCCTCCCGAGACTCGTAGAACTCATCGCCCCTGAGTTGTTCGTAGGCGACCTTCGAAACGGCGGTGCCGGCGACCAGGCAACAGACTACAAACCACACCGCTCCCAAGCCGTAGATGATCCACGAGTACCATGGGAAGGGCCATATCTCGGGTTCGGGGAACGGCAGCAGTCTGAAGTTCTCCCAGACGGTGATGAAGTCGTTGCCGGACACGATGTAGGCGAGATACGTGAGTACCGAGTAGCCGGCAAAGCCCACGAACGTGCCGATGAACATCATCCACACCTTCTTGGCCGAGAACCCGACCCGGAGGGCACGGAAGATATCCTTGTAGTTGTAGTGCAGCTTGGTCATAAGCGGACTCCTTGTCGCAAGGTTGCGGTCCCCAACTAGAACATCCTGCGCGCCGCCCAGTAGACGAGTGCAAGCAGGCCCGCCATCACGGCTAGAAGGACCCACTTGAGCGGCAGCCGATAGCGGCGTTCCGGAAACAACCGGCGCTGGAATCTCACCACCGACGGCATGTATCAGGCGAATTCGCCAACGAGAACGCCATCAAATACGGGCTTGTGTCAGAGGAGACGTGGCAGTGTTCCAGCACCGGCACTATCCTAGCACCCGCCACCATCCTGTCAAGAGCCGGGAATAAGTCGTCGCTCCTCCCCGGAGGAGCGCAGTTTCCCTTGCTCTTGCAGCCCTACTGCCTCAGGCCGGTGTGCTTGAAAACGCCGTTCTGGATCTCGACCGTTTCGCTGGGCGGGTCCTCCTCGGGGTTCTGGCCGATGCTCCAGCGGCCGAGCTTGCCGTTGAACCGGCCGGAGACGATGTCCTCGTCGTACCGGCCGACGTCAATGCTGCCGTCCACCCCGACGTAGTCCTTCTGGACGATGAACAGCTTGCCGGTCGTCAGTTCGGTGAGCGCAATCACGGCGTCCTCGTCCGATGTGCAGTTCCACGAACCCGGACCCGCGCCCGGTATGTGGACGGTCAGGCCGTAGCGCGGCTCCTGCATCGGCTGGCTCGCGAAGCAGTTGACCGTCGTCACGCCCGATGCCATCGCGACCCCAACCGAGTACCCGCGCAGCGCGGTTCCGTCTCTGCTGAACCGCATCTGGGCCCTTATCATCACCGAGTCGGAGGCATAGTGGAGCAACTGCGCACCCGTCTTCGGGTCGGTCACGTTGCCGATGCCGTAGTAGGCCTGGATGGTGGTGCAGGTATCGACCGCGCCATTGAAGAACAGAATCTGGCGCTGGGCCGCGAACAGGGACATCACCGACTCGCTCCAGCCCATGTACACGTCCGCTCCGGCCGCCATGAACGCGCCGGGCATGCCCGCACCCGTCACCCCGCTGTAGCAGCAGCAGGCATAGACCAGGCTCTTGGCCGCGTTGTGGCCCATGCCTTCCATGTAGTCGAAATTCCCGTACTTGACCACGAAAGCAGGCGTCACTGCGAGGTAGGGTCTTCCCTTCACGAAGGCGACCACCAGCTCCCGGGCGTCGCCGCTGGCCCGCGCCCCGCCGGAGTAGTTGTTGATAATCCGCTGCGCCATCTGGGCGTTCGGGTATGTCTCGCCGGTCAGCAGCACCGACCAGTCGTCGAAGTTGACCGTGTCTTTGAAGATCAACGCGCCGTGGCTCGACCACAACAGCACACCCGGTCCCGCGGTCAGCACATCCTTGACCCGGTCCACCGAAACGTCGGTGTTCGTGAACCTCTCGGTCGCTCCTGACGGCCCACCGAAGCAGGTATCCAGCTTGTTCGCCACCCAGTCCTCAGCCACCTTGCCGAACTCGTGGGCGAACGGGGTCAGCACGACCGCCGAGGCGATAGCCTCGCCGCCCCCCGCTGCGCGCACAATCGGTTCGGTCGGCAGGGCCCGGGCACTGTCGCGCATGCCCCGGTCAAACTCGCATATCACGCCGAGCAGGCCGTTCTCGAAGAATACCGTAACTGAAGAGTCACGCTGGATGCCGACAGCGGCCACCGAGCCGTGTGACTCGAGGTACGTCCGCGCCGCCTCTGCGGCTGCGGCCATCCCCCGGGATTCCATCGTGCTGACGTAGACGCTGTCCGCGTGCGCCAGCGCGTCGAGCGAACCTTCAACCGTCTCCTCGGAGAACTCTGACCAGTTGTCGGGCAGACCCGACTGTGTGCAGACCAAGGACGAGGCGGCCAGTGCCGCCAGCAGGACAAACAGGGCTCTATCCATTTTCTCTTTCCTCCGTTTGTAGGACAACCATGGTAGGGGACAAACAGGGCGGCTCAAGCCCTGATTGACGCAGCCACCAGAGCGGAGCGGGGAGACAGGACTCGCCCGCTTCCTGGAAGAGCCGTGGTTTGACTCAGCGGGCAGCGCACCAACTGATGCGTGGAGGCGAATTCGCTCGCAAGATTACCCCTTGGCACTCATGCAACGACCTTCTCCGATGATTTCCGATTGTGGGTTTGCAGTCAACTGCTGCGAGAATGCGACGGGTGGCGTGTTGCCAGCATGGTCGGGGCGCGCGGTGCAGACTTCCGGGGCGGCCTGGTCTCCAGCAGGCTGTTGACCGACGCGGCTTCAGCCAGAATACTCAGTCATGGCAGAGTTGATCGCCGCCGCGGACACGAAGCAGGTCGGGGCCGCCCGAAGGCTGTTCCGCGAGTATGCGGACGCGCTGGGATTCGACCTCTGCTTCCAGGACTTCGAGAACGAACTCGCTTCCCTGCCCGGCGACTACGCTCCGCCCACAGGTCGGCTACTACTGGCGGTTGAGGATTCGAAGCCGGTCGGCTGTGTTGCACTGCGTGCGCTGGATGTCGGTGCCTGCGAGATGAAGAGGCTGTACGTACGACCCGATTACCGGGGGCGCGGCATCGGCCGGCAGCTGGCGATGGTGGTGATAGAAGCAGCAAAGGAGTCCGGGTACGAGAGGATGAGGCTCGACACCGTACCCTGGATGACGGAAGCCATCAGGCTGTACGAATCACTCGGGTTCCGTGACATCCCACCGTACCGTCCCAACCCGATTCCGGGTGCGCGCTATCTGGAACTCAAACTCGGTCCGGCCCAGCAGCCGGGCTGATCCACTGTCCGTTGTCTCGATTCTTCGGCCTTGGGGTCCGGTGACCCGGCGGAGTGTGCCCCGGCCCGTCAGTCACGGCCTTCGTCGGAAGCCGAGGAACGCGACGGCCACGTGCCTGCTTTCTCGTCCGTCCGGGCTGGCATAGATGGCGGCTACCCGTTCGGCTCCTCGGGGGAGACGCAGATCGAACTTCGCCTTGCCGTGCTGTCGTTCGGGCCGGACTCGTCCAACGAGCACTTCGCCTGTTCTGTCCATAACCTTGGCATAGACCGATACCTCCTCGGGCACTTGGAGTTCGACCACAGCCGGTCCGTCGACATCGTTCACCCGGCGCAGGCTGTCAACAAGGCTCAGTCCCAGGGTATGGAACTCGGCCCGGAGGCTTGGCTGGCTC
>Ga0209536_100007193_pt1 | contig 16910 bp, 11 predicted proteins | sample DeeMarSeWOR28_12_FD_187461 | JGI IMG/M metagenome (GOLD analysis project Ga0209536, IMG submission 187461) | Marine sediment microbial communities from White Oak River estuary, North Carolina - WOR-2-8_12 (SPAdes) (version 2) | ecosystem: Environmental > Aquatic > Marine > Intertidal zone >... | reverse complement strand
TGCAGAACTTCGGTATAAAGACTCTGTCGGCCTTCAGCGTCGAACTCATTTCCAGGCCAGCTCCACCACCCGTCCGGATTATCCTTGAAGGTCTTCGAAGGCGGGTAGACAAACACAGCACGCACAGTGGCCCCTTGCCGTTTGCGAGGCAGCACCCCATCATTGGCACTAGAAGCGACCGAACGGAGTGCTACTAATCCGGCTGTCAATCCCGCCGCTGCCAGAAACTGACGCCTGTCACAATCATTACAGCCACAACCGTGTTCAGACATTCTCATGACCTTTCTCTAACTTGTTTGCCTAATTGTTGGATGTGTATACCCTTCAGGGTAGTAAATTCCCGCGAGCGAAACGATAACCTCTTATTGTGAAACCGCCTACCCGCGCAAAAACGTGCACTTTCAATCGTGAGCAGTATAACACAAGAGCTCGCCGTTGACGGTGCTGATATATAACCGTCCGTCCGCGGCGGCCATGCCGTCGAAGACGGGCGGGCTGTCGAGTGAGTACTGTGCCAGGTCCCTTCCGTCGGCTGCCGAGACGGCCTTGAGCAGCGCGCCTCTGCTGCCCTCGAGTGCGGCCGCCTGCTCGGCGAGACTCTGTGCAGTCTTCGGATCGTCTATCTGCCTGAATGCCTGGTCCTCGTCGACCACGTCGGGAGGGCCGGCGACAAAGAGCGTCCGGCCCGATAGAACCATCGCGCGGGCGAACAGCGGAATGTCCTTCGTCCAGTTGTGCCTCACTTCAAAACCCGGAACAGAACCGGCGGTGCCGGCGAATTTCATCGCCCGGCCGATCTTACCCTGGACTGCCACTGCGCCTTCTGCCTTGCCGTTGTTGCCGTTGGGCGATTCGTCGAGAGCGTTGCCTTTGTCAAAGGAATACGCGAGGACCAGGGCGCTCTCCTCGGCGGCGTGTCGCCCACCGGACTGTCTCCTAATCTCAGCCGCGTCGAGCGCCCGGTGATATACTTCTACCTGGTCGATGAGTCCCCTGAAACCGAACGGACCTTCATAGTCACCTACGGTCGAGCCGTCGTCGGCGCCGATCTCCATCGCCTCGGCCGGATCGGCCGTCAGCAGTCCGGGCGCCTCGGCAGAGCCGGCGAGTTCCCCGTTGACGTATAGCCTGAGTTGCCTCTCGCTTGTCAGTACACCGGCCAGATGCACCCACTTTCCGACTACCTTTGTCTTTGCCGCGGCCGAGGCCGATTCTCCGCCTGTCCGGACGGCGAATCTCGGCTGGCCGTTCTGGAGATACAGCGCGTAGCCCTGAGAGCTGCCGCCTCGGGCCAGGACTACGCCGCCGGGTCTCTCGGATTTGATCCATGCCTGGACTGTCACTGCCTTGCCGACTGGGTTGAGGCTCTTGGATTTGGCGACTGCGATCAGTGACCTTTCGCCTGTTGCCTGTTCGGCCCGGCCTGTCGAGTCCTTGTCGGCGGCGAACAACTGATGTTCGATCGGTGTGGTCCAGCGGTAGTACTTCGGCTTGCGGCCGTAGCCGTAGACCTTCGAATCGTCGAAGACGAGTATCTTCCCCGCCGGGGCTGTTTTGCCCGCAAGGAAATAACCGCACCAGCCGCTGACGAATCTGCTGCCGTACATCCAGTAGCTTCGGTGCCACGCATCATCGTCGAGAAAGCCCGTCGGGCCGAAAAGATGCGCATGCTCGGCTCTCTGCGTAGCCGGCGGCGCACCGCGATCGGCGTCTGCTCCGGTAGGCATCTTCTCCAGCGGCAGGCGCGTTCCGTCGAGGTTGAACGGCTGCGACCGCATGTAGACCATCTTGCCGTCACTGGAGAGAATGTCGGGTAGGCCGACAGGCATGTTCAGCCAGCTGACATACTCGTGCAGATCCCCATCGCTTGCCGGGTCGCGGTCGTCGAGAACGCTATGCGACAATGCTCTGCCTGTTTTCGGATCGAGGCGCCATAGATGAAGGCCGCCATCGAGAAACATCGACCGGCCCGCTGCGCAGTACAGGACATCGTCCTGGATGAGCACGCTTCCATGGACGGGCCAGACGGATTCGACCTGACCAAACGAGGTCAGACGCTGGTCCATCGGTGCCGCCAGAAAACGCCACGCGAGGGCGCCGTCCGAGGCATCGAGACAGTAGATCCACCCGTCCGCCGATCCGAACAGGACGCGTCCGGCATAGATAGTCGGGGGCGAATCGATGCGGCCGCCCGCCGTGTATTGCCAGATCTGTCTGCCCGAGCCGGCATCTATTGCGTAAACGGTGTGTGTCTCCACTGAGGCGACGAATACCCTGCCTGCGGTGATGACGGGGCTTGTCAGCTTTCCACCAATGTCACGATCCCAGAGACGTTCGAGTTTTGCCGGGACGGCTGTACTTGCCGTGCCGCTGCGAGCGGCGTCATGACGGTAGGTGGGCCAGTCCTGGGGATTGACCGTTGTCGATTGACTATTGTCTGTTGTGTTGTACGCAGGGCCTCTTTGCAGGCGGGCAGCGTTTGATATTTGTTTGCGAATGCGCGGGCCATCGGACGCCGGGGCAAGCGCGTTGAAGCCGTAGAGCTTTGTCTCGAGGTAGCACGCGCACGGGTGGGGCGGATTATAGAGAAGACCGTTGGCGGGCATTAAGCCATACAGGCACGCGCCTCGGGTCCAGTGATGAGGGAGCCACTTGTCCTGTCGTATGTCGATGAATTCAGTCCCGGTTCGTGACATGAGCAGGTAGTTGTCAGTGGCTTTGCCCCGGTAGCAGCGGTGGTGGAACCAATAGACATCTGTGTCGGGCGAGAACTCCTTCTCTACCCGGCCGGTAAGGGGGTCTCGGCCTGTGAAGTTGCCGACGACTCTTCCGCTCGTGGTTTCGCCCGTCCATACCAGGCCGTTGGCTACGAGCAGGTCCTCGGGCGATCTGTACCCCGACGGGGGGTGGTAGGCCTTCCAGAGTTCGGCGCCGGTCTCTGCCGACAGTGCGGTCATGGTGTCCTCGCCTGTGGTATACCATGAGCCGGTTTGCAGGCCCGCGGTTTCGCCGCCCGAGAAGAGGACCACGTCATTATAGAGTACGAGAATCGGCAGATAGAACGCGAGAATCTTCTCTGCCCGGGCTATCGGTTTGGAGCGCCAGATTTCGTCACCGGTGCTGCGGTCGAGGCAGACGACGCTGGCGCCGTCGTGGAAGACTATGCGCCGGCCGTCGGCCGCCAGCGTGGCGGGCATGACGCGCCGCTCGCTAGTCCAGAGTACATCACCTGTCTCGGCTCGTATGGCCACGATTCTGCGGGGCGCCTCGTCCCAGAAGGTCACATTGTAGCCCTTGCCGAAACGCTTGGCTCCGTGATAGTCTTGCTTGTTGGCGTTGTCGTTTACCAGCGCGAAAAGAATGCCGTCGCAGAATATGACCTCCTCCGTGGCCTTCGTACCCTCATACGTGCGGACGGTTTCGCCCGTGGCGGCATCCAGCGCCGTCAGCGGTGCGTCCAGGGCGAGCGTGACATAGACCCGTTTGCCCGCTGCGACAAGCCGGCGCGGCAACTGTGCAGGTCCGCTTTTTAGCGGCCAGAGGTGTGTAAACCACTTGTCTATCGAGCGTTTCCACAGTATCGTGCCGTTAAAGGCATCCCTTGCGACCAGCGTCCACTTTGGGGCGATCAGGATTGAGGCACGCGAAGCCTCATCGAGAATACAGAATACTCGCCCGTTTGCCGAGACGGCCGCGCTGACACTGGACATACGGTCGTGATGGCGACCGTACTTCGGGCTGCCGATCCACTGCATGCGGCGGGGTGGGCCGACCACAGTATCTTGCGAGACGGCGTTGTTCGACGCATCGTGCAGGTAATGCGTCCATTCGTCAATCTCCTTCGGTCGCGCCTTGACGGTCTTTGTCCATTTGCCGTCATGTCGGATATAGGCGATCCCGTTGGGCTGCAGTACCCTCATCACTTCGCTCATCTTCGGCGCGCCGGGACCGGGATCTTCACAGACCACCAGATTCACAAGGTTGTCGATGTAGGGCAAGGCATCAGCGTCGAGCCTCTCTATCGATATGGGTCCATAGACTCCAAGCGATTGGATGTTCTTTCGAGCAAGTGACACGTAGTTGGCACTGCGATCCAGACCATGCACGAGGTAGCTATCGCCGGCGCCCAAGGCGGCGGTAAGGTCGCCCTGGCCGCAGCCTATATGGACGATCATACCCCCTTTAAGATTGCACTCGGCCAAAATCCGCCGGGCCTGTCGTTCTGCAGTCTGCGGCTGCGCGGTTGCGAGAGAGCAAGTTGCCAGTGCCGCTACGGCGATGGTCAGATAGGTACCGAGTTGGTTCTTCTTGTCCATGATTGCATGTCCTCGTGAGATCACCATCAGTTCTAAGTCCTAGGCTCTAAGTCTTCGGCGGCCTGGGCCGTACCGACTCCCAAAAGCGGCACAGGGGGCGCGCATCTATCTTCGTAAATCTTAGGCCGAATGCGGGTGATTTTCAATCGATTCTTGTGTGCATCAGGCTGCGCGTGATTATGGTCTCTCGATGTAATTGCGGTCAGGGTGACCGGGTGTCTTGGGCAGATCGCGCGCTATTTGTTGCATACTTCTGCGTCTGCCTATTTAACGCCCCATTCCAGGGCCTCCTGCGGGCTGTCAAAGGATGTGCCGAGAGGGTTTGCCTCGAGGGCGCCGCCATTGTCGAGGACTTCTGCGATTTGTAGCCGGCCGGGTTGCTCGGCTGGGACGCACTCGGCGGCCTTCGAAAGCGAGATAAAGTCACGCTCGAGACCGGCCACCGGGGCACTGAGCAAGGCTACCGGCTTGCCTGGCTTTGTATAGGCGACCCCGGCGATGAAGCTCGGGACACAGACAACCGCCATCAGACCCATCCAACAAAAGAAATGGCCAGTTGCGACTCTGACTGTTTTCTTTGCCAACGGATATCCTCCTCAAAACCGGATCACCTGGATTCAACGAACGTCCTGATTCGGCGCCTTGCCGGCTGAGCCCCGTCCCTGAATTGTATATATATTGTACCTGAAAAGGCGCTCCAACTCAATGCAAATGTGGCCTGTATCGTCGCTCTGTTGCCCGTTAGAGGTGCCCCGGAAACATCTGGGAGGTATTATGGGTCCTGCGCGAAAACTTTTTGCGGTTGCAAACTTGGGCGCAATCCCTATTATGTCGCTATGCAAAGGCTTCTCAACAGGATAATATGCGGCGACCGCACGCGTTTGAAGTACTCTGCGAATCAATTAACAGTTCGAATGAACGGTGAGAAGCGATACAGTGCAGGAGTATTACAGACGCCTCTGGAGGATTTGGCTGGTTGAAAAAAGACGGTAGACAGAAAACGGAGGGCGGAAAACGAAAATCAGACGGTCTGTCCTCCGCCGTCTGTCCTCTGTTCCTTGTCGCCAGCGCGGCAATGCTGACTGTGATTCAGTCGCCGATAGATTGGTCACTGTTGGCATGGGTTGCGTTTGTGCCTTTCATTCTTGTCTGCTGCCGGCAGGTCAAACCTAGGCGTTTGTTTCTGATCGCTTACGTAGTCTCCCTCCTCTACTGGATGGGCAATCTCTACTGGATATTCCCGGTGACAATTGTCGGCGGGATTACGATCTGCCTGTACACCGCTTTGCTGTGGCCCGTGCTGGCGATGTGCCTGCGCTACTGCCGGACAAGGCGAATCCCACTGTTTCTGGCCGCGGGTGTGCTCATCGTCGGTATCGAGCGCATGCAGGGCCTTTTCCTTGGCGGCTTTTTCTGGCGCTTCCTGGCGCACAGCCAGTATCAGAATACCACGATAATCCAGATCGCCGACATATTCGGCGCCGGCGGGGTATCGTTTCTGATCGCGATGGTAAACGGCCAGCTGGCCGAGCTCATACTCGATGCTCGACGCTCGATGCTCGATTCTCGATCCTGGAAGGGGGCGCTCAAACCTGGCAATTTTCTCAAAATTGCCCTGGTCGGTGCCGCGCTGATCGCAAGCATTGCGTACGGGCGGTGGAGGATCGGTCAGGAAGAGCAATTCATCGAGCCCGGTCCTCTGGCGGCGTCACTGCAGTCGAATGTGCCCCAGTCGGTCAAGCGGTCATTCGAGTCGGGGGACGATCTGTTCAACGGACTGATGGAAAACAGCAAAGTCGCGGTCGAGGCCGGGGCCGAGCTGGTTGTCTGGCCGGAGACGATGGTACAGGCCACGCTCAACCCGGAAGTGCTCAGGCTGCTGGCACCGTCATACGAATGGAATGTGTTCGACGGCGCACTTGCCGAACATGCCAAAGATTCGGCCTATGTACTCGTTGGTGCCTATGGCGGCACACCCGAGATAACAGACGATGGGAAGATCAACCTGGTGGAGAGATTCAACTCGGCCTTCCTCTACAAAAGAAATGGAGAAAAGGCCAAGGAGGTCTACAGCAAAATCCATCTGGTGCCCTTCGGCGAGGTGTTGCCCTTGAGAAGAAGGCTATCCTGGTTCTATGAGCTTCTCATGAAGATCAAGTTCATACCGTACAACTTTGATTACTCGCTCGACTACGGCACAGAGTACACCGTTTTTGAGATGACCGGCGCGAACGGGCTCGAAAAAACGCCGGAATACAAGTTCGGTGTCATTATCTGCTACGAAGGCACGGTCCCTACGATCGCACGCCGATTCGCCCTGGATGAGAAGGGCGGCAAGAGGATAGACTGGATCGTGAACATAAGCAACGACGGCTGGTTCGTTCGATTCAAAGATGACAAGGTCCTGCCGAGCACCGAACTCGCCCAGCACGCAGCGGTTTGTGCCTTCAGAGCGGTCGAGAACAGACTTGCCGTGCTGCGAAGCGTCAACACGGGGATTAGCTGTCTGATAGACAGCGCCGGACGTATAGAGGACGGCTTCGTGCAGGGCACGTTGCCTGCTGAGGCCATGAATCGGACGGGCATGGCCGGATGGTTTACTGACAGAATTCCGATAGACAGGAGAGTGAGTTTCTTCAGCAAATACGGCGAGTGGCTGGATTATTGTTGTGAACTCTGTGTCATTCTGCTCATAATAGCGCTGGTTTCGATGAAGTTCTCTATAGCAACAAAGTGGAAGGCTTGTTTGTCGAGGTGGTCAAATGAAAAATCAGCCCGGCGAAGCTAAGTCACGAGAGCACAAGCCGGTGGCCACCGCTGCTGCCAGTGCTTTTGTATTTGCCTGCCTGGTTGTGTTTGTCCTCGGATGCAATGAGACGTCTGTTCCGACCATGACCGACTACGGCCTCGGCGGTATGGATCCAATCCGGGCCGAAGCCTTTGGAATTATCCGCGATGGTCTGGCCGACGCCTATCCGCAGATAAGGGTCAACGCGATTGAAGTGGTTGCCACTACCAACCAGACCACACTGATGCGCAACGTTCAACACATGCTCGAAGATGACTCTATGCCGGTCAGATTTGCGGCTGCTGTGGCCATAGGCGATTCGGAGTACTCCATCGCGAGAACGTCAGTGCAGCGAGCGTTGAGAGACAGAGACGCCAACGTTGTTATCGCCGCTTCTTATGCGATGGGCAGGCTCGGATACAAAGAGTATTTTGAGGTGGTTCGCAAGGCACTGCTCAGCGACGATCAGACGGTGAGAGCCAATGCTGCGTTTCTGCTCGGCAGAATAGGGGACGCAAGCGCGATCGAACTTTTGAACCGCACACAGCAAAGCACTGATTCCAGTGACAAGGTGAGGTTCCAGGCGTTGGAGGCCCGGGCCCAGCTCGGGGATCAGCAGGTTCTGCGCAAGCTCTGGGCGATCGTATACAGCGGTTACTCCGACGACAAGATTATGGGCGTGCGGGCGATGGGAGCGCTAGGGACCCAGACGGCCAGGGATATCCTGGTTACCAAGCTGGACGACGACATACTGGAGGTCCGGCTGGCCGTCGCTGAGCAGCTCGGCAAGCTCGGAGACACATCCGGTGAGCCCGAGGTTCTCGGTGTTTTCGAGAAAGGCGTGACGGCCGGACTGGACGAACAGGCTCGCGCACGGACAAACGTGCTGGCAGCACTGGCAATCGGCCAAATCTGTACGCCGCCCTTGACACAACATCTGCCCAAGCTCATGAAGAACGAGTCGAAATCCGTCCGTCTTGCAGCCGCAAAGGCGGTTTTTCTGTGCCAAACGAAGTAGACTCAGGCCCCGAGAATCGCATCTTAGCAGACCTGATATCGCCGATTTGCCCCCAACCGGAATTCCTCACAGGCCTCCGCAGCAAGCGCGTATCTGGTGCCATCTGGCTGGACTTGTCTTGATCGCCGACTTCGACGTATAGCAATACGCCTTCACCCGGCTAACTGCGACAAGTCCAGGATCTGTCGCAATCTACGTGATTTATGGACATATTTCTCTGTAGGTATTTGAGCCCAAGCTCGACCAATGATCCGCTTGGCGGCTCATGGGGTCGTGTCGCTGCTTAAGTTCGTGAGAAACCTGGGCCGACCGCCGACCATTTTAATTTGGGCTATTTGCCAAAAATAACTTGACCTTTCCGAGTTTTAAGCGTAAAATGTTAGCATATACGTGTGTCAGGGTTTGTGTCCAACCTATCGCCGGAGGCAGTGGTGCTTTTGCGATTCCCTGGCATTTACGTGGAATGCCCTTTCTTGAGGTAAGGGGTGTGTTGAGAAGAAAGCACAGATTTACTGAAAGGAGCTTGTTTTGAGCACGCTTACGAAGGTCCTAATAGTCCTGCTGACAATCGCCTCGATCTTTCTCTGCGGCATTGTAGTGACTTACGTGGCCAGCGCCGAGAACTTTAAGGAAAAGTACGACACGGCGTCTCGACAGTTGCGGACTGCCAGACAGAATGAGGATACTGCTACTGACCAGTTCAATGAGTTGAAAAAGCGAACGGATGAGGAAAAACTCAAGCTTAGCGGCGATATTGGCGCACTCCAACAGCAAGTCACGGCATTGAAGGCCAATCTCACGAAAATTGAGATCGAGAGAGACACGGCGCTGCGAAAGGAAGGCAACTGGGCAAGCATAACGAAGGAGTTGACGGCGACCAATGATAATCAGCGTCAGCTGCTGGAAAACGCCCTCGACGGCCAGAAGAATCTCAATGCCGAACTGATCAAGGAGCGCAAGCAGCTCGACGATGCCACGGCAGCTCTGCTTGAGAAGAGTGCGATTATAGCACAGTTGGAAGGTAAGCTGAAAGGCATGATCGAAGACAACGCGCTGCTGCAGAACACTCTGGACAAGTACCTTCGGCAGTATGGCAAGGCCTTTGCTCAGCCGTCTCCGGTCACGAAGGTCAGAGAGGCCGTTCAGATTGCGCCGCCGGTCACGGATATCGACTTGAAGGGATCGCTGACCGCTGTTGACCTGAAAAACCATCTGGCCGAGTTATCTATCGGCGCCGCAGACGGTGTAAAAGAAGGCATGAGGTTCCATACCACTCGCGAAAGCAAGTTCGTATGCGACGTCGTGATCCTGGAGGTTGAACCGGATAAATCGGTTGGCTGGCTCGAACTGTTGCAGGAACAGCCTCAAAACCAGCCGAGAGCCGGCGATGTCGTGAGCACGAATTTGTAAGGTAATTATCCGCTGCAAAGTGAGGTTGATATATGAGTCCTGCCATGTCCGGTCGCAGTAAGAAAGTGAGTGTGCCCGATAATCTCTACACCGTAATCCTTGCTGTGGCGTTGTGTGCAGTTGTGGGTACGGCGGTGTACGTAGCTTTTCAATGTCTCACGCAGTACGACACGATTTTTAAAATTCAGTAGCCAAATCGCTGTTGACAATGCTGTTCTCTGCGACTATATAGGAAATGTCCGGCCTGAATCAATGGCTTCTCAGGGGGCCGGCAGCGGTTGTAGTTGGAAGGTTAGAAAGGAGTCGCAAGTGCTACTGGACACCGTCCTTGGTTGGTTCAGCACGGATATGGGTATCGACCTGGGGACCTGCACCACCCTCGTTTGTGTCCGCGACAAAGGTATTGTTCTAAACGAGCCGTCCGTAGTTGCTGTCCGCAAAGGCACGAATATCGTCCTCAATGGCGGCGAAGCCGTCGGGCTGGTTGCGCGCGAAATGCTTGGCAAGACGCCCGGTTCGATCAGCGCCATAAGGCCTCTCAAAGACGGTGTCATCAGCGATTTTGAAATCACCGAAGCGATGTTGGGCTATTTCATCCGAAAAGTCCACGGCCGCGGCGGGCTCGTCAGGCCTCGCGTCGTTATCGCAGTTCCCAGCGGTATTACCGCCGTCGAACGCCGGGCGGTGATAGACAGCGCCGAGCGGGCAGGTGCCCGAAGAGTCTATCTGGTCGATGAGCCGATGGCCGCGGGAATTGGCGCCGGGCTGCCGATTACCGATCCGACCGCATCGATGATTGTCGATATAGGCGGGGGAACGACGGAAGTGGCTATCATGAGTCTGGCAGATATCGCGACTTCCGAGTCGATCCGCATAGGCGGCGACGATATGGACGAAGCGGTGATCAGCCATCTCAAGAAGACATATAACCTTCTCATCGGCGAGGCAAGGGCTGAAAAAGTCAAAATTCAGGTTGGCTCTGCCGCTGCGCTCGAAGAGGAGCTGACTATGGAGATTGCAGGCAGGGACACCATCTCGGGCCTGCCGAGAAAGATTGTCATCACGAGTGAAGAGATCCGTGAATCTCTGCGCGACCCCATCGCTGCAATCATCGAGACCGTGACGCAGACGCTGGAAAAGGCTGAGCCGGAGCTGGCCGCGGATCTGATTGACAACGGCATTCACCTGTGCGGCGGCGGATCGCTTCTGCGCGGTATGGATACCGTTCTGGCAAATGCGACCGGCCTGAGGGTCGAAACGGTTGATGATCCGCTGAGCAGCGTGGCGCGCGGAACCAGCGTGTACCTGGAAAATCTGGAGTTGTGGAAGGATACTATGGACCACAACCATTATGGGTGGGAGTAACTCGTCGCGAGCGGGGCGTCATTTGTCGCCCAAGAAGCTGGCGGCATACGGCAATGGCAAGGAAGCATACAAAAGTCTCCAGGCGGATGCTATTTACATGGCTCATGTTGGGCGGATTCATTCTGCTGCTGGCCCCGCAAAATCTGACGGGTAAGTTACAGCTTGGCTTCGTACATGTTTTTCGCTGGCCTCTGAGCATTGGCGGAGATTTCGCACTTACGGCAAATACTAACCAAACGCTTGAGGACGTGGTTCCCCGCAGAGAGTACGACAAACTCCAGAACCACTGTGATAACCTCGAAGAGCTGTTGAGAGCCCAGCGTGAAAAATTCGAAAGGCTCTACGGTCTTTACAACACCTACAAATGGGAGGGCGTGAATTATATAGTAGCCGACGTCATCACGGCCAATCGTGCTCGCGGAGAGTTGACGGTAGCCTACGGCAAGGGCACCGGTATGGTCAAGGGTCAGTATGTGCTGGGCGATAACAGCATCATCGGGACGATATCAGATTTCTCAGCCGGGACGGCGCATGTCAAGCTGTTCACGGACCCCACTTGCAGGATGCCGGCGAGCGTTGGTGGTGTTGAAAGGTTGATGCAGGGCAATGGCGACAACTCGGCCAAGATCCTGCAACTGGACAAGGCTCACAAGGTAAAGATTGGCGACAAGGTCTTTGCCAGCAATAACCAGGCCAAGTTCCTGGACGCCCCCATGATCGTAGGAACGGTGGCGCAGGTCAAGACGAGCCGTGAGAGTCCTTTGCTGGTGGACGTAACGGTCAAGCCGGTTTGTGACTTCGAGAAACTGGAAAACGTAGCCATTATCATAATGAATCCGCGAAAGTAGCCAGGTTCGAATCGACTGAGGAAATGAGATGCGCTGGTTTCGGTTTGCAGTTTTGATTCTTGCCGCTACAATTCTGCAAAAGGGCATGCTGGCGCGTTTCGGATTCAAGCCTGATTTGCTGTTGGTACTTCTGGTATTCTTTGCCGTTCACTGTAGCACTTCCGATGCGATAGTAAGTTCTTTCGCAATAGGTCTAGCAGCCGATCTCATAGGCTCGCCCATACCCATGGGCCCGCACACGATAAGTTTCGGTGTCTGCGGCACCGTGCTGGCCTATCTGCATCGCGTAGTTGCCATAAGAAAGATGCCCCATCAGGCGCTTGCGATTTTTGCTACAGCACTTCTGGCCGGCACCCTGACTCATCTGCTGGCCGTTCTGATACGGAGCGAGCCGCTTGCGCCAAACGTCCACACCGTTCTGTTCTGGACGTCCGTCTGCTCGAGCATCTTGGGGCCGCTTCTGTTCATGCCCCTGGCCTGGTGCATGAACATGAAGATAAATCGTCTAAGGCGACGTTAGAAACGGTTTGTTATCGATGGGCATTGGCAGCTAGATATGTACGAGAAGCGAATCAGAGTTTTTGTCGTCTTCAGCTTGCTGCTGCTGGCGGTTTGCGTGCTGCGCCTGGCGCACATGCAGTTGCTGAGCGCCTCGTCGGTCCAACATGAAATCACAGAGCTGAAACGTCGAAGAGGTCAATACGAACAGTTCAAAACAGTAAGAGGAAGAATACTCGACCGAAATGACAATGTCTTAGCCACCGACCGGCCCCAATTCTGGCTGCACATTGATTACGAAATCAGTTGCTTCCTGGACAGGCGTGTGCAAGATGCCATGCTTTTGAGGGCGTCAAAGAAGGTCGATCCCGAGGCTGCGAGGGCCAAGGTCGACGATACGATCAGCGACAATGCCGATGGCCTGCGTCAGATAATCGACAAGTGCGCGCAATTCAAGGCAGTCGAACCTGGTGTGATATCGCGTGAGATTCAGAGCATCAACGAAAGAGTCTGGAACCTGCGGATCATGCGGGCCTGGCGAAAGGAATTCCCAAACTCTGAATTGCTCGGCTATTACAAGAGCATAGGAAGGAGTGTCCCGATTTCCAAGGCAAGGGCGGATTTTGAACAAAAGGTGCCCGATCCGAATGAACGGCTCACGCTCATCAGCAAGGTCGACATAATCGAAATGCATCAGAGCAACCCGCTGTTGGAGTTGAAGACCGACGACGATATCTTCGCGGCTCAACTGGAATTCATGGACACGAAGGGAATCCATATGTCGGCAAAGGAGCAAAGGTTCTATCCTTACGGTTCCGTTGCCGCCCAGACGATAGGTTGGGTCGGCCCGGCGACGCAGGAAAGCGAGAAGGAGTTCTTCGCCGAGGACAAATTGGCAAGCTATCGGGACGGGGAGGTGTGCGGCCGGACACCCGGCGTCGAATACGTCTGCGAGGCGGTCCTCCGCGGCCGGCGCGGGGAAGAAGCCACCGACATTGACGGCCAGCTCATGGTCGACACCCCCACTCAATTCGGCAAAGACGTCAAGCTCACGCTGGATATCGAGCTTCAGGGTGACATAGAAGACTGTCTGCTCAAACATCCGCACAGTCCGAGTCTTGGCAAGCCCAGCATCTCGGCGGTGGTCATCGACGTTGGAAGCAGCGACATTCTCGCCCTGGTCTCGCTGCCGGTCTATGATTTGAATCGTGTCCGGTACGACTACGGCGCCCTGAGTGCTGATCCCAACAGGCCACTGGTAAATCGGGCGATCAAAGAGCAGTATCCGCCCGGTTCGGTCGTCAAGCCGTTGATTCTGATCGCCGGGCTGGAAGCCGGGCAGGTAACCCCGGCGGAAATTATCAACTGCCCCGCCGCGCCGGCCCCGGGGGGCTGGCCCAACTGCTTGATATTCAAACGCAGTCGGGCGGGTCATGATCTCAGATGGAACAACGATGCGCGCAACGCCATCAAGGGCAGTTGCAACGTCTATTTTTCCCGCCTCGCCGACCGCCTCGAGCCGGCGACTTTGCAGCAGTGGCTCTTCGAGTTCGGCTGCGGCCAGTATGTGCTTGCTGCGCCGTATTCAATCGCCGAGGTCGACGGAGCCGAACTACGCAGAAACTTAGGCCAGGTGCCCGGCGAAATATCGAGCAGCATTGTCGGCAAGGCGCTGCGTTTCGAGGAAATACCGCCGCTGGCGCCGCGCGAAAGAAAATTCTTCGGCATAGGCCAGGGGTCTCTTCGCGTCACCCCTCTGCAGGTGGCAAATATAATGGCGACCATCGCCAGGGGGGGCGTCTTTAAGCTGCCTCGGCTGTTCTGCGATTCTCGATCATCGGCGGGCGTCGATCTTGGCATCTCAGATGAAACCTTGGCGATCGTCCGCGATGGCATGAGTGCAGTCGTAAGCGAGCCCGGCGGAACCGCATTCGCTCAATTCGAGCCGCTCCTTAGTGTACTGGCAGCCGAGGATGTGAAAGTCTACGGCAAAACCGGCTCGACCGAGAGACCCTTCCATGCCTGGTTCGCAGGCTTCGCCGCCGACAGCAAAGGGCGCAAGATTGCAGTCGCCGTCGTCGTCGAAGGCGGCCAGCACGGCTCAAGCGACGCCGCCCCGTTGGCCCGTGAGATAATCCAGCTTTGCATCCAGGCGCACTACATCGGTGAGTCCTCCTTCAACGACCCGTCATTCTGAGCCCAGTCGGCTTCGCTCAGATAAGGCTGCGCCTAAGAATCTATTTGAATAGATCTTTCCACTGCGCCGCGACTCGCATCGGGACTGCGGTCGAGATGACGCAATCTGACACCAGACAAAAGAATTGTAAAGCAACCCCCGATCAAGCATAATTGACCCCGACGGACGGATCGGAGCAAGACGGTCCGAAGCTTGGGAGAGCTGCGTGAGTGGTTCGAAGGGAGAATGCAAATGCAACGTGAAAAAGTGAGCGAAGAGAATCGACGTGATGTGCACGTGCCCCTCCCGGCAGCGGTTCATGCCGCTCATCGGTTGAAGACTATCAGAGTTGTTGTACTCGTGCTCACGTTGTTGGTGGCGCTCGCGATCCTGCTCCCGGTTCTGGATCATGTTAGGCAGCAAGCTTTTCGAGCTGTTTGTGCGACACATCTGTCGGGGATTGGAATGGCAATGCTGGGCTACGCCCACGATTACGATGGCGAGTTCCCTCGTTCGGGTGGGCCGGACAGCAGGTGGGGCAGGCGGATACCCAACTGGATTGCGCAGGACCGACGCAGTGCCTACGGTTTGACGGCCGAAGGCGCCCGTGGCGTCGGAACCATTTCGTCCAGCTTCTACCTCCTTATAAAGTACGGATTCTCGCTCCCGCTGTCCGACTTTGTCTGCAGGGGCGATGCAGGAACCGGCGTTTTCGACCCGGCTAAGGAGGGCGTAGGAGACAGGCGACTTCACGATCTATGGGATTTTGGCGCGGTGCCATCCGAGCGTGTCAGCTATTCATATCATATGCCTTTCGGCGTTCACCGGCTGAAGCCGTCGAGCAATCCCGGAATGGTGATAGCAGCCGACAGGAATCCTTTCATAGAATCTCCCATGGCAGAGCCCAAAAGCATAGGCCTCTTCGTTCCCGAGGGTGATGGAGGAGCCATTAAGATCGGCAACGCCTATCAGCACCAGGGAGACGGACAGAACGTCTTGTTCGTCGACACCCACGTACGCTTTGAGAAAGCTCCCTATTGCGGCGTTGACGACGACAACATCTACACCTTCTGGGATGGTGGCGACATCCGAAGAGGCGCCATGCCTTTGCTCGGAAGTGAGCCACAGGATCAAGCAGACTCATTGCTCGTACACGATTAGATGCGCAGTTGCTAAAAAGCAGGCATATCCTAGCCAAAGGGAAAGCACAGATGGAATGTCCAAAATGTGGCAATGAGAATCCGGACAACGTTTGGATCTGTGGATCTTGCCGACATGTCCTCAGAGACAATGTGTGTGTCAATGCAAAAACCAGTAAACTGGCGATCATCTCTCTGGCATTGGGGATCTTGAGTGTGCTGCTTTTTGTGCTGGCCGGGATACCGGCTATAGTTGTCGGGATTATCAGTATTGTCAGAATCGGTCGCAGCGGCGGCATGCTCAGAGGCAAGCGTATTGCGACCGCCGGTGTGGTGACGTCCGTAGTTTTGATGGGTGCTTTCTTCTTGTTGTGGAGCCTCGATGCGCCGCCAATACCCAACGATTACACGCTCACGGATATCCACTCTGCTCCGCCGGAATGTGCCGAGAGCTTCGAAATCCTGAAGACACTGGTAAAGGAAGAACTCGACCATCCGGGTGCCCCCGCCATCGGATTGACACAACAAGACGTCGATATGAGCGGTGAGATCCGTGCAGTTATAGAGGAGGGGGCTGCGGCGGAAATCTCCGAGATCCTCGGAGACTACTCCAAAGACATAGAGCGCGTATGGGCGAACATGGAACAAGCCAGGTATGCGATAGGGCGACTGGATGCCTTCGCGGAGATCGCCGACCTTACGGAGCTGACTGCTCATTACAAGGTCATGCGCATGAGCAATCTATTAGAGCTGGCCCGCTTCTATAAGGTCTATGCATTCCTGAAGATCGAACAACGCAATGTCGAGGTCCTCACGGCCGACTTGATCGAGCTGGACTCGGTATTAAGGAAGCTCAGTGTCAATGCTCGGACGCTTTTCGCCAAGTTGATCTGTCTACTGGCTATGAAGGAAAATATTGAGACGGTCAATGCCATCGTCAACGACGCAGGAACTGTGATCAAAACAGTTGAACTGTTGTCAGAGCATTTTGTACCTTTTACAGACGAACATATGTCGCTGCGAAGCAGCGTGCTGTCGGAGTATCTCTTCCTGAAAAGCTCCATCTCAAAGGCCATGGGCTCCAATGCCATCGCAAAGACGCCACTGTTCAAACGAAACTCGACATTGCGTTTGCACAGGAACCATCTCGAAGACTGGTTAAACACACAGTGCCATTTAGGAAATGCTCGGAGTGATAGACTTTCAGTATGGCCGGATATCTACCCCTTCGACGAGCACGATCCACTTCAAGAGCACAGCCTGTTGTCCTTTATCTACAGATGCTACAATCCTCTCGGCTCACGGGCCATGGGAACGGCGGGATTCTTCCGCGGTGCAGACCCGGCAAGGAC
>Ga0209536_100007192_pt1 | contig 16911 bp, 16 predicted proteins | sample DeeMarSeWOR28_12_FD_187461 | JGI IMG/M metagenome (GOLD analysis project Ga0209536, IMG submission 187461) | Marine sediment microbial communities from White Oak River estuary, North Carolina - WOR-2-8_12 (SPAdes) (version 2) | ecosystem: Environmental > Aquatic > Marine > Intertidal zone >... | reverse complement strand
CGCCGTCGATGCTGACGCCGAGCACGGCAGGCACGACGATCATGTTGAACATGCCGACCTTGGTGGTCGTCACCACCATGATTCCCAGGGCCAACGCGAACGCGGCCGCCATGGTGAAGAGGCAGATCAGGGCGCCGCGGATGCTTCGCAGCGACACCAGCAGCACCACGGCGAGCACGATCGAGGCCAGCAGGCCCATGCGCCCACCGTCCGCCTGAACTGTGGTGATGATGTCGGACGTGATGAAGGTATTGTCGGCCAGATGGACCGAGCCCGATTCGACCTCGATCACCTCGTAGTCGTCTTTGTAGTCTCGCACCTCGAGCACGTTCCACTGCTGGATTCGCCGAAACAGTAAGCCGATGCGGCCGAAGGTGCCGTCCGATTCCTGGAGTGTTCGGAGCGACCAGTCAGGGATTTCATCGAGACCGAACGGCTGCTCCTGCGCGAGATCGATCCCGACCGTGACTTCGAGCCCTGGGCGAAGGCCATGGCCGACGCGGACACCGTGCGCTACCTCGGCACCAGGCCGATGAACCGCGCCGAAGCCTGGCGGAGCATGGCGGTGGTCATGGGGCACCGGGCAATCCGCGGCTACGGCTTCTTTTCGGTAGAGCACAAAGTGACCGGCGCCTGGGTGGGGCGGGTGGGCCCGTGGTACCCGGAGGGGTGGCCGGCGCCCGAGGTCGGCTGGACGCTTTCACCCGACTTTCGCGGCAAGGGCTACGCCACCGAAGCGGCCCGCGCCTCGATCGATTACGCGTTCAGGGAGTTGGGGTGGCCCCAGGTGATCCATGTCATCCTGGAAGGCAACGAGCCGAGTATCGCGTTGGCGAAAAGAGTCGGCTCGGCCCTGGTCAAGGAACAGCAGGGTGTGCCAGGGGTCACCGACCAACGGGTGCTGATATACGGCCAAGCGGCTGACGGCGGGCCGTGCAGGCTGTAGCGCCGCGACGGGCTCTCTTCTATTCCGCCACGAACCCCTTCCAGTTCCGCATGTACCCGATAAACCTGTCGGACAGCCCTTCCGAGCGCAGGTAATCCTCGCTGACCGGCAGCGCGACGGGCTCGAACCCGGGATCCCGCCGGCAGCGTTCCGGGAAATCATGGTGCAATATCGCGGCCCGCCCGATCGTCACCGCATCGACGCCGGCGGCCATGACCCGCGCGGCGTCCCGGGCCGACCGTATCATGCCGGCCGCCGACAGGCGTACCGAACCGCGGTCGAAACCGGTGAAGAACGACAGGAGGTCCTGTCCCTTGAACTCATCCTCCTCGGGCTGCTTGAAGGCATCCCAGAGCGACATGTCGAGCAAGTCGATCAACCCGGAGTCGACCAGCATGCCGGCCATTACGGTGCTTTCGCCGAGTTTCATGCCGAACCGTTCGGGCGACAGGCGCACGCTGACCAGGAAATCGGGCCGGCACTTTGCACGGATGCCGCGCAGGATGTCGAACAGCAGGCGGCAGCGGTTTTCCAGGCTTCCGCCGTAGCGGTCGCTGCGGCGGTTGGTGGCGGCGCTGAGAAACTGGCCGATGACATAACCGTGGGCGCCGTGCGCCTGCACGCCGTCGAAGCCCGCGCGTTCGGCGCGGACGGCCGCGCTGACGAAGTCCGCAGCCAACTGTTCCACTTCGGCGGTGCCCAGGGCCCGGGCGCCGGTTTTTTCGTCGTCCGACGCCGATACCGGGGCGCACCCGATGAGGTCAGGAGGGGACCGCAGGCCAGCATGGTGCAACTGCACCATCGCCAGGCTGCCATGGCGCCGGATTTCGGCGGCCAGGCGGCTCAACCCTTCGACATGATGGTCGGCAAACACGCCGAGTTGCCCGGGAAACCCCTGCCCGGCCGCCTGCACGTGCGCGGCACAGGTCATCACGAGGCCGAAGCCACCCTGTGCCCGCATCGCCAGCCAATGGAACTCCTCGTCCGAAAGCGTGCCGTCGTCGTGGCTCTGCAGATTGGTCAGCGGCGCCAGGATGAAGCGGTTCTTCAAAACCGGGCCGCGATCGAAGGCGAGCGGCTCGAACAGCGAGTCCATGTGGCTGTCCCGGGGCAGTTTTCAGTCCAGGATTTCGCGCGCCTTCTTCACCAGGTCCAGCGGGAACACGATGGTGTTGGTCTTCCCGGTTGCGATCTCGGTCAGCGTCTGCAGGTAACGCAACTGGATCGCGTTGGGTGATTCCGCAAGCCGCTTGGCGGCTTCGACCAATTCACCGGCAGCCTGTTTTTCGCCGGTGGCATGGATCACCTTGGCGCGCCGCTGGCGTTCCGCCTCGGCCTGCGCGGCGATCGCGCGGATCATGCTTTCGTCGAGGTCGACGTGCTTGATTTCGACGTTGGAGACCTTGATGCCCCAGGCGTCGGTCTGCCGGTCGAGAATACCCTGGATGTCGTGGTTCAGCTTTTCTCGCTCCGCCAGCATGTCGTCCAGTTCGTGCTGGCCCAGCACCGAGCGCAGCGTCGTCTGCGCCAACTGGCTGACCGCCTCGAGGTATTTTTCGACCTGGATGATGGCTTTCTCGGGGTCGATGACCCGGAAGTAGACCACCGCGTTGACCTTGACCGAGACATTGTCCCGCGAAATGACGTCCTGGGTCGGCACGTCCATGACGATGACGCGCAGGTCGACCCGCTCCATCTGCTGGACGACCGGGATCACGATGATCAGCCCGGGACCCTTGACCTTCCAGAACCGGCCAAGCTGGAAGATCACGCCGCGCTCGTACTCGCGCAGGATCTTGATGGCATTGATGATGATGCCCAACAGCGCGAAGGCCAGCAGTGCCAATACATAATCAAACATCTTCCCGCTCCTCTGTTGCTCCGGTCACCGGACTGATTTTCAGTTTCAGACCGTCCACCCCGGTGACGACGACGGCCTGGTCCTGCCGCACGGGCGCCTCGGCCATGGCGTTCCAGCGCTCGCTGTGCACGAAGACGTGCCCTTCGTGATCGAAACTCTCCAGCGCCACGCCGGCCGCCCCGACCAGTTCCTCTCGTCCCGAAACCACCGGCCGCTGACGCGCCCTGACGGCAATCCAGATGATCGCCATCAGGCCGAGCGAACCAACGACCGCAATCGAGCCGATCAGGGGGCGGGAGACGACGAACCCGGGCACGTCCGTATCGATCAGGATGATCGAGCCGAAGACCATCGCGATGATGCCGCCAAAACCCAGCGCGCCGAAACTCGGCGACATCACTTCGGCAATCATCAGGATGATTCCCAGCACGATGAGACCGAGCCCGGCATAGTTGACCGGCAGCATCTGCAGCGCGTACAGGGCCGTCAGCAGGCAGATCGCGCCTACGACCCCGGGCAGGATGGCGCCCGGGTTGTAGCCTTCGAGAATCAGGCCGTACACGCCGATCAACAGCAGCAGGTAGGCGATGGTCGGGCTGGTGATCACGCTCAGCAGCTCGCTGCGCCAGTCCGGCACCATCGTTTCGACGACCAGGCCTTGGGTCTTCAGTTCGGATTCGATTCCGGCGACTTCGACGACCCGGCCGTCGATCTTTTCGAGGAGATCGCCCAGGTTGTTGGCAATCAGGTCGATCACGCCCAGCTGCAGCGCCTCTTCGCTGGTGATGCTGACCGCTTCGCGCACCGCGTCCTCGGCCCAGTCGGCGTTGCGGCCGCGCATCTCGGCCAGGCCGCGGATGTAGGCGACCGAATCGTTGATCGTCTTCTTCGTCATCGCGTCGCCCGAAGGCATCTTGCCGTCGCGCTCGCCCTTATGCTTGCCCTTGCCCGCGGCATCGTCGCCCTCGGTGGCGTCTTCATTCTCCTCCGCCGCCGGCTGGTCGTCCGCGCCCTCGTCATCCTTGGGCTCCTCGCCGGGCGACTTTGTCCCGCCAATGATCGCGACCGGGGTTGCCGCGCCGACATTGGTCGCGGGGCTCATGGCCGCGATGTGACTGGCGTAGAGTATGTAGGTGCCGGCGCTCGCGGCGCGCGCACCGGACGGCGCCACGAAGGTGGCCACGGGAACCGGCGAAGCGAGAATGGCCTTGATGATGTCCCGGGTCGAGGCGTCCAGGCCGCCCGGCGTATCCATGCGGATGACCACCAGCGCCGCGCCGCGGTCGGCCGCCTTGTCCAGCGAGCGGGTCACGAAATCGCGGGTCGCCGGCCCGATCGGGCCCTCCACGTCCAGCACGATGGCGATGCGCTCCGCCTCCGCTTCGGCCGGCGGCTCGGCTTCCTCGCCTGACGCCCCCCGCGACCACAGCATCACGAGAATCAACAGCAGAAGGATGACTGCCGCCTTTCTCGCCACGCCTTCTGCGCCGCCTGCATGCACCTCCGTCTCCTTTTTCGAGGGTATATATGCATTTTTATTGACCTGCGCGATTTTTGCCATGTTTTGGGTCAAGCAATATAGTCTCGCGGACCAATCGACGATGGGCACCGGAAAGGAACGATGCAGGAAGCGCTGGCAAATCTGACGACGGGGGTTGGGCATTCGGCCGACAGGCTGGAACAGCGTTACGGGGCCAGGCAACTGCATGCGCTGCGCGTGGGCATTCGTCGCATCCGCACCTTTCTGAAGCAGTCGGGGGGCCACCGGGCGCGCCGCCTGCGCAAGACCTGGGGGGCGTTCGCCGCGATCACGAACGAAGCCCGCGACTGGGACGTGTTTCACAGGACGGCCCGCGCGCTGCTCACCCCGGAAGACTACCGAAGCTTTCAACGCCTCAACCGGAAGCGGCTGCAGGCCAGCCACCGCGCCGTGACCGCACTGGTGAGTTCACCCCACTGGAACGCCCATCTCGGGGAATGGCGCCTCTACCTCGAGCGCTCGGCGGATTACGACGCAGACGCCCCGCCAGAGCGGTCGCTCGACGCCGTCCTGGCAATGGCCGGGGCCGCGCTGGCCCTGGCCATGAAGGCCAACGACGACCGCGCCTGGCACAAGTTTCGCATCGCCGTGAAGGAGACGCGCTACATCGCGGAAGCGGCCGGGGCACCGTCGCCGCGGATGCGCGAGGTGATCGCCACCTGCAAATCGCTGCAGGCGACGCTGGGACAGTGGCACGATACCGTCATTCAACTGCAATTGCTCGACGAACTCGGGGCGGACCCGGTGCACACCCGGCTGCGAACGCTGATTCTGGGCAGGAAGAGGCAGTCCTTGTCACAAACCCGCGCCATGCTGGCCGCGCAGTCCATTTTCGTGCCGAACTGATGCGTCCATTTCTCAGGAACCCCAGGGTCTTGTTGGGCCTTGCCCTGCTCGCCGCGGTAATCATCGCACTCGCGATGTTGCCGGTGGAGCCGCTGCTGCGGTCCACCCGGGACTGGGCCGGGGCCAGCGGCCCGTGGGGCCTTCTGATCGTGGCCGGATTGCTGGTTGCGGGCATCCTGCTGCTGCTGCCGTCATCCCCAATGATGATGCTCGCCGGATTCCTGTTCGGCCCGGCCCTCGGCCTGGCGGTCTTCTGGGTGGCCGGGCTGGTCGCTTCGACGGCAGCCTTCTGGATCGGCCGCACCATGGCCCGGCCCTGGATCGAGCGGCGGGTCCGCGGCAAGGGCATCTTCATGGCCATCGACCGGGCGATCCAGCGCAAGGGTTTCCTGGTGGTGCTGCTGGCCCGGCTGGTCATGCTGCTTCCGTACCAGGTCCTGAACTACACGCTCGGCCTGACCGCCGTCGGTTTCCGCGACTACCTGCTGGGCACCAATCTCGGCATGATCGCGCCGATGTTCCTGTTCGTCTACCTGGGATCGTCAGCCGCGGACCTGGCGGCGATTCTGGCCGGGCAGGTCAGTCTCGAGCGGGGCGAGATGCTCACCGCGGCCGCGGCCGTCGCCGGTGTGATCCTGATAGCGGCCCTGATCATCCGCTCGGCCGGCCGCGTGCTGCGGGAAGAGTTGCAGACAGCCTCGAAACGACCTCCCGAATCGCCGCCACGGCCTGTTTCGGGTCGGTAGTTTCCCCCAGCGAAACGGCCATCAGCCGCTCCCGCTCCGTCAACGGTTCGTGGTTCGCCAACTGGTGCTCGAGCACCGCGATATCAGCGTCGGAAACGTCGTCCCGGCGGTCTGTACGACGCTGAATGCGCGCACGCAGAACCGGTTCGGGGGCGTTGCAGTCCAGGATCACAGGCTGCGCGCCGACGGACCCGGCCAGTTCCACGAAGGCGGCGCGGTGCCGCCGGGCGAGGAAGCTCGCGTCGACCAGCATGTCGAACCCCGCCCGCAGGCCGGTCTCGCAGTGGCCGGCCAGCACCGCGTAGGTGCGGTCCGTCACGTCTTCCCCGTAGAGGCCGCCGTCGATCACACCCCGCGCTTTCTGCCGGTCGGCGAGCCCGGGCAGGCGCTTGCGCTCCAGGTCACTGCGCACCCTCAGCGCCGGCAGCGCGGCCAGCAGTCGCTCGCTGAACCAGGTTTTGCCGGAGCCGGAGAGCCCGTGCATCAGGTACAGTGCCGGCGGCGGCGTATCGACGAGGTCGGAGGCCAGTTCGACGTAGCGTTCCGCCCCCTGGCGGAAGCTCCGGGTACCGGGCCCGGCGGAAGGCCGCTGCCGCTCCCGGATCGACAGAACCAGGGCGCGGACCACGCTTCGGGAGGCCAGATAAAAGCGCATCACCGCGAGACTGTCGTAATCGCCCGTCTGTTCGAGCCAGGCGCTGAGCACCGCGTAGGCAAGGTCCGGGCGGCCGTGGGCCATCAGGTCCATGGCCAGGAACGCCGTGTCGTTGGCGATGTCGATCCACCGCAAGTCGGGATTGAACTCGATCGCGTCGAACAGGACGAACTTCCCGTCCATCCACAGCAGGTTTTCCAGGTGCAGATCGCCGTGGCAATCGCGGACAGCGCCCTGCCGGGCCCGCTCTGCAAAGATCGCCGCCAGCGCCTCGGACTGGCGCAGTGTCCAGTCCTCGATCACGGCCAGCTGTTGTTGCGCCACGTCGCTGAAGGCCGCCGGATCCAGATGCAGGAAGTTGTTGCGCGCCGGCTTGCGGGCGCGCTCTACCTCGTATTCCGGGTCGACCGGATCGCGCGGCGCGAGCCCGTCATGAAAATCGGCAATCGCGAAAGCCAGCGCGCGGAACTCTTCCCGCCCGAGGCGCCCCGCCTGCAGGCACCGGTCCAGCCGCGCCGCATGGGGAAACTGGCGCATGCGAACGGCGTATTCAACGGCCGGCTCGGCGCCGACCCTGAAACCTCCGGCGCCCGGGCCGATCGGCACCACGTCGAGGTGGAGTTCGGCAGCAGTCCGCCGGTTCACACGCAGCTCTTCTTCGCAGTACCGACGGCGCAACTCGAGCGAGGAGAAGTCGAGGAATCCAAGGTCGACCGGCTTCTTGACCTTGTAGGCGAACTCACCGGTCAGCAGCACCCAGGAAATATGCGTTTCGACAATTTGAATCTCGCCGACCGGGTGTGGGTAGGCAGCGGGCTCCAGCAGTGCCTCGATCAATGCAGGGTACTCTCCGCCGGCGGCCATTTCAGGCATCGCCCTGCGGCCCGCCGGCCCCGGTGACGGCCGCATCCGGCACGATGCTCCGCAGGCGCTGCAGCATGCGCCGGTAGTGAGAGCCCTGCCAATAGACTTTCCGGCAGTCCAGGCACTGCCGGAAGAGGTCGAACCGGTCGAGGATGGGCCGGGCCACGCGTTCCTCGACAGCGTCCTTCCCCACCGGCTCCAGCAGGCCGTTGCAGTCCAGGCAACGTGTAAACGGCCTGGCCTGCCCCCCGACCTGAAGGGCCTCCAATACCTCGGGCAACTGCCGCTCGGGCCGGGTGCTGCGCAGCCAGTAGCCATGCGTCACACGGCTTTGTTTCAGGATGCCCACATCGCGCGTCAGGATGATGCGGCCTTCGGCCAGCGAGCGATCGATGAGGGTTGCGTCGTCACAGTGGGGCGACCAGGCGCTGTCGAAGCCCAGCATCCTGAGGTCGCGGGCCAATTTGCCCAGGTGCACATCCAGGATGAACCGCGTCCGCCGCAGCGGCTCCGGCCGCAGACGAACCAGCGGGCTGATGTCCAGCCGCTCAAAAACCGGGTAGACCGCGACGCGCTCGCCGCCCCGCAGCCGATGCCCGAATCCCACCGAGCGGCCGTTCACGAGGACCAGGTCGATCGCCGTGTGCGGTACCCCGATGGCCTGGATCACGTCCCGCACCGCGGGTGTTCCGTAAAACGCGTGCATGAAGCCAACCTTGCGCCGAGGGTCGGGCAGGAAGTCGTTCAGTTCCTCGTAAAATCGAAACTCCGCCGAACGCGCCGGGCGCTCGTGTGCGTCCCCGGCCAATTCCTTACTTCGTCAGGTAGTAGCCGCGGTAATATTCCGGCTGCAGCCTCGTGTACTGCGCATGCAGGAACTCCACGAGATCGATGAGCTCCGCCACGGTCATGCTTTCGCCGTAGTAGGGCATCGGCGAAATGATGGCCTCACGATCGGCCCGCTCGAGCATGGCCTTGTACTTCGGTGAAATGATGTGATCCGGGTTCACCACGGCGGTGAGCAGTTCGCCGTAATTCTTCACCCGGTAAACCTCGCCCCCGATCTCCAGGATAAAGGGCGGCTCGAACTCGGTTTCCGGGAACTCCATCCCCGGAATGGAGTGGCAGCCGTGACAATTGAAGTCGATGAACACCTGCTCGCCCTGCGCGATGTCGCCTTGGGGCAGCACGAATCCCTTGACGGGCTTCCCCTCTTCAGTGCAGGCGGCAAGGGCAAGCAGGGTGACGATTGCGAACATGCCGGCAGTCGATCTTTTCCAAGTGGACATGACAACCCTCCCTTGCCAGAAGAGACAGTTTCAGTCTGCTGGATTCAGACGGGGTGCGCGATGCCCTGGATCAAGAGTCCGGCGGTTCGTCCAGGCGGAGCAGTTCGATCCGGAACATCATCGGGGCATTGGCCGGAATGACGTCCTCGACCTGGCGGTCACCGTAGGCCATTGCCGGGGGCAACAGCAGCATCCGGGCGCCTCCGGGCTGCATGCCCAGCACGCCGTCGTTCCAGCCCTGCATGACGCCATCGGTGCCGATCACGAAGGAGACGGGGCGGCCTTCGCTGCGCGAGTTGTAGATTTCGCGCCCGCGGACGCCCTTGTCGTCGAGCCAGCCGATGAAGTGGATCGTGGCCACCATGCCCGGCTCGGCCATGACGCCCTGGCCGGTCTGGAGATCCTTGATCCGCATTCCGCCCGGGCCGGCCCGGAACGCCTCGTCGCCCGCCCAGGCGGCGGGGACCGCCAGCAGCAACGCCAGCACGCCCGTCACCACAGGCTTCCACATGTGTCTGATTGGTCTCATATCATCACCCCCGGTCACGGCGAGCAGGCCGGATCGGCCTGACCCCAGCGCGAGCGGCACCATTGCTCCTCGGCCATCAGCGCGTGGCCGGCGGAACTCGGATGGAAGCAATCGCCGCCGTTGACGTGCTGCGAGCCGAAACGCACGTCGAGAACGTCCACGTACTCCGCGTTCAGCAGCATCCCCTGGTCCTGGTATTCGCTGAGCACCTCGCTCAGGATCGGGTTGAACTCGTCCCGGATGCGCGCGTGAAAGGCCTTGCGGCGCTGGCAGTTGGCACCGTCGCCGGGATAGACATTGTCGGGATCTTCGCGGGACGCGGTGCTGGCGCAGTCGTCCGCCGGGCCGTCGAGGAGGTTCTCGCAGGGCACGAAGGGCCAGGCGAATACGCGGCACCAGAAATCCGAGCGCTTGGCTTCCCACAGCCAGTAAATCGCCGGCACGCCGGAGATCAGGAGTTGGACGGAGTCAGAGAACGGCGCCGCCGCCAGCACGTCCAGGCCGTCGCGATACTGTTGTTCGAAGATCGCCGGGTCCGTCATCCCGGCCACGGTAGGCGCGCATACATCGTTGTTGCCGAGCAGGATGGACACCATTCCCGCGGTGCCCGGAGGTACCGAGCCCATGTGCGAGGCAACCGCCTGGGCCTGCGCGGCGAAATTGGCCATGACGGCGCCGCTCACCGCCTGGTTGACGGCGGCATCGCGCAGCGAGTTGTTCTCGGCGTACGCCGCCGGGTCGGCCGTTTCGAATCGTTCGTTCAGGCTGTAGACGACATCTCCGCCGGCATAACCGGTCGACCACACCGTTTCGTGATGGGCCTCGCCGATGGTGCCGTCCGCAGCCTCGCCCTCGCCGATCGAGTCGCCGATGTTGAACTGGTTGAGGGGCACCGGTTCGCTGCTTTCCTCGATCGCGCAGAACGCGTCGCAGCCGTCGCCGGCCTCCAGGTTGCCGTCATCGCATTCCTCTGAGTATTCAAGCAGCCCATTGCCGCAGACCGGCACGGGGTCGCAGGCATTGGCTCCGCAAACGCCGGGATCGCAGGTGTCCAGGCCGCAGCAATAGCGGTTCTTGGGTTTGCCGTCGACTTTACCGGGGCAATCCGGGCAGCCCTGGCAGTCCTCTCCGTCGTTGCAGACACCGTCAAAGTTACAGGCGGCCGGCGGGGGTTCTTCACAGTCGGCCGGACAGCTCTCGAAACTTTCGGTCGGGCCGCAGGTGCCGTCGCCGCAGACATCGGGCGGGGGCGGCTCGCCGCAGTCGGCCGGGCAACTGGCGGGCGTCTCGCCGCCGCTGCATTTGCCGTCGCCGCAAAAGGGCTTGGCAGCCCAGGCGTTTGCGCCGGCCAGGCAGGCCACCAGCAGGCCCGCCGCCAGCCATCGGAGTTTCAAAGCACTCACCGGTTTGCTCTCCTCTGCTTTCTTTAAAAGTATAACACCCGCTCAGAGCTTTTTGAGCCGGTGCGACGGAGCCGGGCGGAACCCCGCCGGCGGTGGCCGAAAGACCGAGCGATCTGCGTAAAAGCCGGCGTCCTGCCCGGCTTCACGCCACCAGCCCGGGATGCCCGCGAGCGGTAACGGCGACAAGTCCGCCGGCGACGCGCAGCCGCCGGCCAGCAACCGCTCGGCCACGGCCGCATCCAGCCATCCCGGGAAGTCTTCCGCGGCGAACCGGGATGGCGGCGCATCGACCTGCAGCAGCAGGGCATGGGCCGTTATCGACTTGTAGGGTTCGAGGAATTTTTCCAGCAGGGCGTGGCCGCAGATCACGACGCGCGTATCCGTCCGCCAGGCCGCGCGCAGGCCGACAAAGGCCAGGTCCCAGTCACGCCGTGCGAGCGCGTGCAGCAAGTCGCGGTTGCAGCTCGCCACCAGCGCCCCACTCTCGTCCAGCAAGGTCAGGGCGTCGCGCCGCGGGCCGCGGGCGCCGTCACTCTGCTGGTCCAGATCCCGGTGGTGCAGCGCGTTCATGGCCGCCTTCAGCCGCGGCAAGCGGCACCACACGAGGGCGTTGAACAGGTCGTGCCAATTGTCGCCGCGCGTACTGACCGCGCCCGTCGCGAAAATGTGCCGTTCATACTGCACCCCCGGAATGGACTGCGACGGGACAAAACGAAGCGGCGCCCCGCCGCCGCTTTGCGTCCCCCGGGGCAAGAGGGCGTTCAGTTGGCCGGGGCCGGGAATTGCGGGCCCTTCCAACCGCCTGATCATTTCACGATAGCCGTCCCAGCACGGATGATCCCAGTGTTTGGACTCGCTGCCGTCAAAGGACTGTGCACTGCTCATTGGATTTCCGGGTGCCAACCTGCAGGAGCGGCTTCAGCCGCGATGAATGATGATTCCAGGAGGCATCGGCCACAGACTCTGCTGTCGCGGCTGAAGCCGCTCCTACTTTACTCATCGATGACGTAGTGGGCGCCCTTGCTGCGCGGGTTCAACGAGGCGGCGTGCACCACCAGCAGCGCGGTCTGCACCGCGTTGCGCAGTTCCACCAGTTCGCGCGTGACCCGGCAGTCGCGATAGAAGGACTGTATCTCTTCCCGCAATTCGAGCAGGATGCGCCGCGCCCGGGTCAGGCGCCGCTGCGAGCGGACGATTCCGGCATAGTTCCACATGGTCTGCTGCACGAGATCGAGGTCCTGGTGGATCAGCGTGGGGTCGGACTGCTCCGGCGGGCTCAGCCAGGGGCGCGGCTCGGGCAGCCTGAAGTCCATCGCCGCGATGTCACGCGCGTCCGCGCGCGCGGTCGACCGGGCGCCTGTCAGGCATTCCAGCAGCGAGGTACTGGCCAGCCGGTTGGCGCCGTGCAGTCCGGTACAGGCCGTTTCGCCGATGGCGCCCAGGTGCCGGATGTTGGTGCGGCCATCGAGATCGGTGTGCACGCCTCCGCAGGAGTAGTGCGCAGCGGGCACCACGGGTATGGGGTCGCGGGTGATGTCCACGCCGTGCTCCAGGCAGCGTTCGTAAACCGTGGGAAAGCGGTCCGGCAGGCGGCCGCGGTCCAGTTCACCGAGATCCAGGTAGACGCAGGGTTCGCCGCTGTTGCTCAGTTCTTCGTGGATGGCCCGCGACACGATGTCGCGCGGCGCCAGCGAACCGCGCGCGTGCACCTTGTCCATGAAAGGCTCGCCCTGCAGGTTGACCAGGACGGCGCCCTCGCCGCGCAGGGCCTCGGTGATCAGGAAGCGGGGCGCGTTCTTGCCGTAAAAAACCGTTGGGTGGAACTGCACGTACTCCAGGTCGATGAGGCGGGCCCCGACACGGTAGGCCATCGCCACGCCGTGCCCGACGATCCCGGGATGATTGGTGCTGTGCTGGTAGATCTGCCCGAGCCCGCCGCAGGCGAGCACGGTCTTCTTCGCCACGATGGCCACGGGCTCCGGATAGCCGTCGAGCAGGGCGTAGGCGCCAAAACAGGTCAGGGGCGCATACCGGTCTTCGGGGTTGTCGTTGTTGTGCGACAGCGTCAGCAGGTCGATGGCGACCGAGTTCATGTGCCGCGTCACCCGCGACGTGGCGTCCACGCGGCGGGCAACGGCAGACAGGATCGCGTGGCCGGTGCGGTCGCGGGCGTGAATGATGCGCCGGGCGCTGTGGCCCCCCTCGCGCGTCAGTTCGAGAGCTCCTTCCGAGTTGCGGTCGAACCCCACCTGCAATTCGTCGAGCAGCAATTCGCGCACCGCGGCCGGCCCCTCGGTGACCAACTGCCGCACGGCCGCCTGATTGGCGGTGCCGTCGCTGGCTTCGAGGATATCGCGGGTCAGCAGTTCCGGATCGGGCGAGGTGTCGTAGATGATGCCGCCCTGGGCCCAGTCGCTGTTGGCCTCCAGCGCGCCCCCGAGTGACAGCAGCGCGACATTCAACCCTTCCCGCGCCGCGTACAGCGCATAGGAAGAGCCGGCGAAACCGCCGCCGATCACCAGGCAATCTGTATGCAACACCTTCATCTGAGCGGACGTTACCGCCTTCCCGTGGCCGCGTCAAAATGATAAGTTCGAGGGACCCGCTACCGGGCGCTGATTTTGCAGCATACGGCCCGGACCCATGAGGCGCCATGACCACGACCCCACCACCGCGATCCCACTTCTCACGCCGGTCCACGGCCGAGCAGGTGACCGCCGGACTCGACCTGCGCGGCAAGAGCGTCCTGATCACCGGCTGCAATTCCGGCCTCGGCCTGGAGTCGATGCGCGTGCTGGCACGCCGCGGCGCCCACGTCATCGGCGCCGCGCGCAGCCGGGACAAGGCGGAGGCGGCGGCAGCCGGCGTCGGAGCATCCATTACACCGGTGGCCTGCGACCTCAGCGACCTGGATTCCGTGGTCGCCTGCGCCGAGGAACTACGGGCGCTGCGGCGACCGATCGACGTACTGATGTGCAACGCCGGGATCATGGGACTGCCCACGCTTCAGCAGAAATACGGCGTGGAGATGCAGTTCCTGACCAACCACCTGGGGCACTTCGTGCTGGTCAACCGGCTGCTGGACCGCGTGCTGCAGGCGCCGGCCGGGCGCGTGGTGATCGTGTCCAGCCTGGCCCACTACACCTCGGTTCCCGGCGGGATCGACTTCGACAATCTCTCCGGCGAGAAGCGCTACGATGGCTTCACGTTTTACGGGCAGTCGAAGCTGGCCAACCTGCTGATGTCCAACGAACTGGCCCGGCGCCTCGAGGGCAGCCCGGCGACTTCCAACGCGATTCATCCCGGCATCATCCACACGCCGCTGATGCGCAACATCGGCAGCGTGCGCTCGCTGCTCGGGCGCATGCTCAGCTGGCCGGTCAGCCGCAGTGTCGAACAGGGCGCTGCGACGCAATGCTACGTGGCCACGGCGCCGGCGCTCGAGGGTGTCAGCGGCCGCTACTTTGCCGACTGCAACCCGGCACGGACGGGTATCCACGCCCGCGACCCGAAACTTGCCGCCCGCCTCTGGGCGGTTTCGGAGGAACTGGCGGCGGGTTACTTGTAGGGGCGGCGGATGTTGGCGATCATAGGACGATCCGCTTCGACTGGAGCGGATCGCGAACGACAACGCCACTGCAACAGGGCAAACCATGGCAACACATCCCCTGGCCGGCAAGCCGGCGCCCGAATCCATCCTGGCCAACATCCCGCGCCTGGTGGCCAACTATTACAGCCTGGAGCCCGACCCTGCCGAACCCGCCCACCGGGTGGCGTTCGGCACGTCCGGCCATCGCGGCTGTTCCGAGTCGCACAGTTTCAACGAACGGCACATCCTGGCCATCAGCCAGGCCGTCGCCGAGTATCGCGCCGGCAACGGCATCGACGGGCCCCTGTTCCTGGGCATGGACACCCATGCGCTGTCCGAGCCGGCGCTGATCAGCGCCGTCGAGGTGTTCGCAGCCAACGGCATGGAACTGCACATCGATGCGGATTCGGGCTACACGCCCACGCCGGTCATATCGCACGCCATCCTGCGCCATAACCGCGGCCGCCGGGATCACCTGGCCGACGGCGTCGTGCTGACGCCTTCGCACAATCCGCCGCCGGACGGCGGTTTCAAGTACAACCCGCCCAGCGGGGGGCCGGCCGACACCGCGATCACCCGCTGGATCGAGCAGCGGGCCAATGACCTGCTGGCAGATCCCGCGGGCATCCGCCGCTGGCCCTGGGAACGGGCGCAGCGGGCCGACAACGTGCACCGCCACGACTACCTGACGCCCTACGTCGACGACCTCGCCAATGTCATCGACATGGACGTCATCCGCGACTCGGGCATCCAGATCGGCGCCGATCCCATGGGCGGCTCCGGGATCGCCTACTGGGAACCCATCGCGGAGCGGTACGGCATCCGGCTGGAGCGGGTCAGCGCGACCGTCGACCCGACCTTCCGCTTCATGCGCGTCGACAAGGACGGCAAGATCCGCATGGACTGCTCTTCGCCCGCGGCCATGGCCGGGCTGATCGACCTGAAGGACCGCTACGACATCGCGTTCGGCAACGACACGGACTTCGACCGCCACGGCATCGTCACGCCCAGCGCCGGGCTGATGAACCCCAATCATTTCCTGTCGGTCGCCATCGGCTACCTGTTCGCCAACCGCCCCGGCTGGCCGGCCACCGCGGCCATCGGCAAGACCCTGGTCAGCAGCAGCATGATCGACCGCATCGCGGAGGACACCGGGCGGCGACTGTGCGAAGTTCCGGTCGGTTTCAAATGGTTCGTCGACGGTCTGCTCGACGGCTCGCTCGGCTTCGGTGGCGAGGAGAGCGCGGGCGCCTCCTTCCTGCGCCGCGACGGCACGGTGTGGGTCACGGACAAGGACGGCATCATCCTGGACCTGCTGGCGGCGGAGATCACCGCCCGCAGCGGCCGCGACCCCGGCGAGCACTACCGCGACCTGGAAGCGCGCTTCGGCGCGCCCGTCTACGAGCGCATCGACGCCCCGGCCAGCCGCGGGGAGAAAGCCGTGCTGGCCGACCTGTCGCCGGACCAGGTCACCGCCACGGAGCTTGCCGGTGAGCCCATCACCGCGCGGCTGACCCGGGCGCCGGGCAACGGCGCCGCCATCGGCGGGCTCAAGGTGGTCAGCAAAAACGGCTGGTTCGCGGCGCGCCCGTCCGGCACCGAGGACATCTACAAGATTTACGCCGAAAGTTTTCTCGGCGCGGAACACCTGCATCGCATTCAGCAGGAAGCGCGCGCCATTGTCGCCAATGCACTCGAGGGCGCGTCATCATGAAATGGAAAGGCCGTCGCCAGAGCGACAACGTCATCGACAGCCGGGGCCGCAGGGTGGCCGGAACCGCCGGCGCCGGCGTGCTGCTCAACTTCGTGGGGCGGCGCTTCGGATTCAAGGGCATCCTGGTCCTGCTCGCGGTGGGCGCCGTGTTGTGGTTCACCGGACTGGTCGACCCCAGCGCCTTTCTGGGCGGCCCCACGCAAACCACGACCGGGCCTGTCCAGGCGACGCCCGAGGAGCAGGAGCGCTTCGACTTCGTGACCGTCGTGCTGGCCGATACGGAAGACGTGTGGAACCGGATATTCGGCCAGTACGGCGAGGACTATCCAGAGCCGCAACTGGAAATCTACCGCGGGCAGGTGCCGACGGCGTGCGGTATGGGTTCGGCGAAAATGGGGCCGTTCTATTGCCCGAAGGACCGCAAGGTTTACATCGACCTCGGCTTCTACGACGAACTGGAGCGGTCTTTCCAGGCGCCGGGCGATTTTGCGCAGGCCTACGTTATCGCCCACGAGGTGGGGCACCACCTGCAAACGCTGCTGGGGACCTCGCAAAAAGTCCAGGCCATGCACGGCCGACCGGATTACAACGAATATTCGGTGCGGCTGGAACTGCAGGCGGACTATTACGCCGGTGTCTGGGCGCACCACAATCGTCAATACCTGGACGAAGGGGACATCCGCGAAGCGGTCCGCGCCGCGAACGCAATCGGCGACGACACCATCCAGGGCCGGATGCAGGGAAAAGTGGTGCCGCACACCTTCACCCACGGCACCTCGGAACAGCGCATGCGCTGGTTCAACAAGGGCCTGGAAAGCGGCCGCCTCGAGGACGGCGACACCTTCGCCATGCCCTACGGCGAGCTGTAACAAAGCGGCTTGTCTCTTACTCCGCTGTGAGAGCGGCCTTCCTGTGGGAGCGGCTTCAGC
>Ga0209536_100007191_pt1 | contig 16911 bp, 18 predicted proteins | sample DeeMarSeWOR28_12_FD_187461 | JGI IMG/M metagenome (GOLD analysis project Ga0209536, IMG submission 187461) | Marine sediment microbial communities from White Oak River estuary, North Carolina - WOR-2-8_12 (SPAdes) (version 2) | ecosystem: Environmental > Aquatic > Marine > Intertidal zone >... | reverse complement strand
GTTTTCATATGCGCTCTTGTGTTTACTTTTTCATGAACTCTCCACAAGAGTTTTAGGAACGCATGGATTGCAGATGTCGGCCTTACTCCAAACATGGTGTGAAGATAGATGAGCAAGATTCTGCCAGGAACCAAGACGACACGGATGGAGCTCCTAAGACTCAAGAATAGAATGCGTCTGGCAGAGCGCGGTCATGATCTTCTCAAGGAAAAACGTGATAGCCTTATTATGGAATTCTTCAATGCAATTGCGGAGATAAAGGAAGCAAGGGAGAAAGTAGAAGCTGCACTATCAGATGCTTTTTCAGCTCTTACAAAAGCGAAGATGGTGATGGGTCCTTCTGCAGTTGTTGAATTTGCTCATGCAAGCAAGGTTCTGGCCAACCTCACCATCTCAACCCGATCTATGATGGGAGTTCTCGTCCCAGTGTTATCAGTCGAACAGCATACACCCGACATGCCTTATTCACTGTCCGATTCAAGTGCACAACTTGATGTAATGGCTATTAAGTTCAGAGAGGCACTAAAGGCCATAGTTCATCTATCCGAAATTGATTCTACTGTAAAACGACTGGCACTTGAAATAGAGAGGACAAAACGACGCGTTTCCGCTCTCGAATCTGTAGTAATTCCTCGTCTTGATGCCACTGCTAGATATGTCAAACTTGCGCTCGAAGAACGTGAGAGAGAAGACTTCTTCCGAATCAAGATGATTCGAGACCGGATGGATGACGAGTAATAAGTGTATTACAACTCTAATTATGCCTCAGCTTTAGAATGGCTGCAGCTAAATCTCCACCAGTATCCTTCAGTGCCTGAATAGCCACTTCAATATCCACTCCGGTCTGACTTGCTACTAGTGCAGCATCCTCCATAGGCACTTCAATCTCCTGTACTGGCTCTGGTTCTGTATCCAAGAGCTCACTACTGGTAAGTCCACGTTCAGATTTTGTACCCGTAACCTGAAATGATTCAGACCCAGCCTGCTTAATCATTAGAACCTGAGGATCTGAAATTACCCATTCCTTGTCAGCAAACCGGAATATCACCTCATTCACACCATTTACATCCTTCTGTTCTATTCCCATTTGCTTCATCATTCGTGTGAGACTACGTGATGATACTCTTCCGGACCTGCGACCCATTGCTAATTCCTCAATTTTGATTTGATAGCTTTGTCTGCATTCACAATTATCAAGTTAGTAGATAAAATGATTATGCTCAATCACTATCCCTTTCCCTTAACATCAATGTCAAAAACATAATGTTGTACATTGGGTGCATACTCCTTAATGGTACGAATACGAATTCTGGGTCTATAGCCCTCACGCAGGCAAGTCTTCGAAATAATGCCACTAATCTCTGCCAATCTCTTTGGCTGAAGAGCAATGTGCATATGCACATTTCCACCTTCTTCTACAAGAGCCTGTAAGGCATGACGAAGATATCTATGTGTATCATGTAAATAACCCATGACAACTCGATCGACCTGATTTATCGGATGCAGCTTACTACAATCACCTAGAACTACAGTAACTCTCCCACTCAAACTGTTCAGTTGAATATTCTCAACAAGAAAACCAAAGGCCAAGGGATTGATCTCAATAGCGTGAACTCTTGCTTTGCTTTTCTTTGCCATAGGTAGAGAAAACTGACCAACACAGGCAAACATGTCAAGAACTTCGTCGTCTGGTTGTACAAGAGAAGCCATACGAATTCTCTCCTTCTTGTTTCCTCCAGAAAAGGTCAATTGGAGTGGGTCGACCTTGTATTTTATACCTCCCTCAATATGAGTAGTCACGGTTTCTTTTTTTCCAGCCACCACAACATAGCTAGGACTTCTCTCAACACCCACTGTGGGCCCTGTCTTAACAGCAACTGACTGAATTCTCCCGTCAAATTCGAGAGTTGCTTCACCCAATGATTTGGCATGTTCCATGAGGTCATTTTTTATATGTACTAGGGCAACATATCCTACGAGATGAAATCCTGATGGCAGAACAGCATCTGCTGGAATCTTGTCGGCCAACTTATCTCTAAGATACTCTCTATACCTCATCAGCACCACAATAATGTAATAATTGTATTACGACTTCTAGCAATACATGCTGCTTGGAGCTTGATCGCCTTGTCCTCTAGTTTGCACCTTGGCTATGGCCTTGCTGAAATCACTACTTGTGACAAAGGTTCGATTCTCACGAATTGCAAACATTCCAGCTTCGGTGCATACAGCCTTGATATCAGCTCCTGTAATTCCACGCGTAGAAGCAACAAGCCTTCCAAAATCAACATCCTCATAGAGGTTCATTCCTCTAGTATGGATTTTGAAAATCTCCTCTCTACTATCTTCGTCTGGTTTTGGAAATTGAATAATACGGTCGAAGCGACCTGGTCGCAGCAAAGCTGGGTCCAATATATCGGGCCGGTTAGTCGCACCAAGAACAGCAACTTGCCCTCTATTCTCGAATCCATCCAGCTCGCTAAGGAGTTGCATGAGGGTTCTTTGAACTTCTCTATCTCCAGAAGTGGCGATATCTAGGCGGTGTGATCCAACTGCATCAAGCTCGTCTACAAACACAATCGCTGGAGCCTTCTCCTTTGCTAGCATGAAAATTTCTCGTACAAGTCTTGCTCCTTCACCAATGAATTTCTGAACCAATTCTGATCCAATTACACGGATGAAGGTTGCATTAGTTTCATGTGCCACAGCCCTAGCACAAAGGGTCTTTCCAGTTCCTGGAGGTCCGGTCAGAAGAACTCCTTTTGGAGGTTCTATCCCAACCTGAATAAAAAGATCTGGCTTTAGAAGTGGCAGCTCAACTGTTTCACGAATTTCTCTCAATTGGTCTCTGAGACCGCCAATGTCTTCGTAAGAAACATCTGGAGCTTCCTCAATCTCCATTGCTCTAATCATTGGGTCCTTTGGCGGGGGTAATTCCTGAGTGATTGCAAAGGATCTCTGATTAAGCGCAACACGCATTCCTGGCATCATTCTATCCCTTGGGATAGAAGAGGCAACATGAACAACAAAATTGGGACCAGTAGAACTCTTGACAATTGCTCTTCCATCATCCAACATTTCTATGACTGACGCAGTAATCAAAGGGGATTGCCTAAGCTTCTCAAGCTCTGTCCTTAGAGTCTGTGTTTCTTTTTCAAGACGGCTTCTCTCAGCCTGCAGTATTTGCTTCTCTGTTTCCAACGCTCGAAGTCGGCGTTCAAGATGTCTAGTGTAATTCTGTGTGTAGGTCGTGTCTTCGATGCTGCCATCCTTTTTGGCATCAGTAGTCCCTGGCAATCCTTGTTACCTCACGACCCCATCCACTGTAAATGATTTAAGGGTTGCTTTGAGGGTTTCCAAATTAGCGCCCATTTTCAATTTTGTAAACATCTCGAAATCTCTTCCTAGTCGATAAATTTTATCAGTCCACTTGCATCTCTTTTCAATCAGAGGGATGAAGGTGCACAATTGTGAGCTATGCGGCAGAAACATGAAAGGCCGAGGCCGCAGAGTCGAGATAGAAGGTGCGGCAATGACGGTCTGTCCTCAATGCGCTACGAAATTCGGCGGCGTTTCTGGTGGTACTGGTCGAAGGTCAACAGGAATGAGCGCTCCACCATCATGGTTGGGCAAACCGGAAAGAAGAGCACCACCTACACCTCACCGTCCGGCTGCCACAAAGTCAGCACCAAAACCTAGACCACGCCCTAGGGGTGGCACTCTTCTAGATGATATGATGCTAATCGAAGACTATGCTGAAATCATTAGATCAGCCAGACAGAAGAAAGGAATGAGCCAAGAGGAACTGGCACAAAGAGTCGGGGAACGCATTTCGACATTGCAGGCAATCGAAGCTGGAAGACAAAAGCCCAACAACAAAACTATACGAGGACTTGAGAGGGAATTGAGTATCTCGCTCTTGGAGCCAATTGATTCCATCCCGATTAAGACAGGCAGAGACGCATCCGTAGCTGGTCCTACTCTAGGAGACCGTGTCGTTGTAAAACGAAAGAAACCCAAGAAATCAGAATGAAAACAACCTCAAGCGAAGTGAATATATACTATCTAGTCGTATAATACTATGAGTGACGATTTCCAAACGCAGGGCTCTTGTCTCTAAAAATACCTTCAGTGGACTAGCTAAGTGCTGCACAATCGGGTGATTACTTCAATGGTACATTCAGGCTTTAACAACGACCTATTCCGCCTTGTGGTAGAAGAGATTTCAGGCAAGGAAGGTGTAGACGTAGCATCAGTCCTTGTAAATGCAGAGGAAACCACTGATGAGGAAATTGCCACAAAGACCGACCTGAAACTAAACATAGTGCGCCGGATTCTTTACAAACTACATGATAATCACTTGGCTTCTTATCGAAGAATTCGCGACACAAACACAGGCTGGTTTCTATATTATTGGAGAATTGATCCAAAGAAAGCTCAAGCGCTCGTCAATAGGAAGAAACGAATGGTACTTGGTCTATTGGAGCAACGACTCGATCACGAAACAAGCAATGACCTCTATGCCTGCGTAAACCGAGATTCATCCCCTGTTCCTTTTGAAGAAGCAATGAATCTTTCATTTCGCTGTCCAACATGCAATGAACAGCTAGAGTACGTAGATAATACTAAGGCAATCAACTTCCTGAAGAAGCGCGTTGAAGAATTGAAGGCAGACCTAAAAGCAACATCATCATAGTCCTAATGTCGGCGCATAGATGCTCAAGATTACAGGTTTTCTACAAAAGGCGCCATTTGGAGATATACTAAATGGAACTGACTTTGCTAGCTCGCTCTTATGGTGCATATAGAAATAAAATAGTACAGACTATCGCGACGAAAATCTCAGATATGATTTCCGAACTTGATGTGGAGCTGATTGGAGTTGGAGCCGGAAAAAGAGGACACATTGCCGTCAAAATTGAGGGCGAAGATAGCGAGTTTGTATCCAATGTACTAAAACGTGAATTTGGAGAAATACCTAAACTAAAGGATTTGACACCTGGCTCACAGCATCCAGGTTATTTGGTAGATGTTGGAAAGGTCGGCTATGGTCTCTACGTTGATATCGGTATAACATATCCTGACAAGATGGACGCATTGATCCCCCTCCACAGGCTGCGGGAACAGACATTGCTCACTAAAGGGTCACTAAGAGGAATTGCAAAACAACTAGTCCTTGTGGATAATCTTCCTGTTGACATAGAAATCTCGGATGTTGATATCACAAGCCAGAGAATAGAGGCTAGCCTTGACTCGAGTGTGATAACCCGTATCGAGAGTTGGACAAAAGACGACCATGAGAGATTGCTCGTTTTTGGATCAACAAGAGAGATGATTGAAAGCGTCCTCAAAAAAGCAAAACATGAAGAAGACATCTATAAAATCGAGAAGATTGGATACTTCGAGTATGCACTAAGATGTAAGAGGAGTACTAGGGCATCAGGTATTCTAGCCGCTATTGGTCCAAGACTTCGGGGTGTTCCAATGCATCTGTTCATTCCCAGAGAAGTAGAGGTCAAGTAGTATGACGCGACTTGACGTGTGGTTAGTCGAAAATGGCTATTTCTCTTCACGCCAATCAGCTAAGCGTGCCATCAGGGAGGGCCATGTGACTGTAGATGGGTCTTCTACTAAACCCTCGAAGCACATTACTGGAAAAGAGTCAATCCTTGTTAGTGAAGATGCAATTGATTATCCAATTGGCTATGCCAAACTCTCATTGCTGAATAAAGCCTTTCAGAATAAACTAGTCACATCCGGAACTCTTGCTTTGGACCTAGGCAGCTCAGCAGGAGGATTCCTAGCGTACCTGGCAGAGCACGGTGCCGATGTGGTCGGAGTTGAAATTTCAGAAGAATTCATGGAATCTCTAGATCACCTAGTCCGAAAGTATTCGAACATCTCAGTGATAATAGATGATGCATTCTCTCTCGACCCACTGATTATAGCTAAGGAAGGAGAACTAAATCTTCTCCTAGTGGACATCACGTCTGAACCTGAAAGCACTATGAAGCTGGTTGAAAGATTCTCGTTTCTACTAAAAAGTGAGGGTTGGATAGTTGCTGCTTTCAAGGCCAAACCTGATACGGAAGTAGTTGCCCACTATGCTAGTGTTATGGAAAACATTGGCTTTGAAGATGTAAGGCATATTGTATTACATGTATCACGACAAGAATTTCATTTAGTTGCAAAGCGACAGTGAGCAATTCTTTTATTCAGAATTAATCACCTCCAAAAATAGGGCCGCTAGTCTAGCCCGGCTATGATGTCTCGCTTACACCGAGAAACCAACAGAGTCTAGCACTCGTTGGCATCGAAGGTCGCTGGTTCAAATCCGGCGCGGCCCACCATTCTTCTTCAACATAGTAAGTTCCAAAAGAGTTGAAGATGTGGAAACTTCCTACAATCGTGCGGTGAGTTCCAACGAGATAAACAAGGGGTCAAAAACGCCAGACCGATTAAAGCGGGAGTAGCCAAGACTGGTCAAAGGCGGAGGACTTAAGATCCTCTCTCGTAGGAGTTCAGGGGTTCAAGTCCCCTCTCCCGCACCACTTTATCATACTTCGACCATTGAGATAGTCTTATTCGTACGTTAGGAACGAAAAAGGCACGGTGCCAATAATGGACTTCAAGGACTACCAATTTCCCAAGGGATTCCTCTGGGGCAGTGCGGCTTCAGCCCATCAGACCGAAGGTGGCAATCACAACAGCTGGAGCGAATGGGAAAAGATTCCTGGCAAAATCAGGGACGGTTCAAACGCTGATATTGCCTGCGACCACTACAATCGCTATGAACAAGACTTCGACCTAGCAAAAGAATTGGGGCATCAAGTTCATCGCTTTTCAATAGAATGGAGTAGAATTGAGCCAAAAATGGGTAAATGGAGTGAAAAGGAGCTTAGACACTATGAATCCGTTATCAAAGCTCTTCTGAAACGGAAAATCAAGCCTATGATGACGCTACACCACTTTGCAAATCCGATCTGGTTCCGAGATATGGATGCTTGGCTTAACCCTGAAAGCCCTGAGCTCTTTGGGAAGTATGCACGAAAAGCTGCGGAAGCTTTCTCTGATTATGATCTCGTCTGGAATACAATTAACGAGCCCATGGTTGTTGTAGCAATAGGTCATCTTTTTGGAGAATTTCCTCCAGGGTACAGAGATTTCAACAAGGCTATGCTCGCAACAAGACATCTGCTGATGGCTCATGGCCAAGCAGCTATGCAAATACGTGAAGTCTACACTGAGCAAGGAAAAGAGCAGCCTGAAATCGCTCCTGTCCTGAGTGTCAGCTACTTCATGCCTGCAGACCCAAACAATGAGGAAGATGTTGAAATTGCAAGATATTTGGATGATTTATACAACCAAGTGTGGATACGAGGCGCAGTCACAGGAATTCTTCCAGAGTTGGATGGAAAAGGCGAACGATACTCTCCCCTTAATGATTCAGTGGACTTCATTGGTACCAATTACTATAGCAGACAGGTCATTTCATCGGAATTAGATTTTCTTTCAGGTGAGATGGTGCCAAAGGATCCGAATCTGGAGAGATGCGAAGGTCTAGACTGGGAAGTCTTCCCTGAGGGCTACTATCACGTTCTCAAGTCATACTGGGATAACTACAACAAGCCCATATTTCTCACCGAGAATGGAATAGGAACACTAGATGACTCTCTTAGACGGAGGTACATCATCAGCCACTTGAAGCAAGTTCACCGCGCTATCAATGATGGCATAGATATCCGAGGCTATCTTGTCTGGAGTTTAACGGATAACTTCGAATGGGCGCAGGGATATGGAAGCCATTTCGGACTGGTAGAGGTCGACTACGAAACTCAAGAACGTCACCCTAGAAAGAGTGCCTTCATGTTCCGAGAGATAATTGAAAGCAATGCAATTACGAAGGAAATTCAGGAAAATTATCTAAAATAATTGAAAATGAGTTGATATCCATGCCAGTTCAAGCACTATTGACTGCCCTAGGAATTGTATTTGTCACCGAAATTGGCGACAAGACCATGCTAACAACTATGTGTCTTAGTGCTCAATATAGAAGGCCCCTTGTAATCCTTACCGCTTCTATGCTCGCATTGGCTCTCGCATCAGTGATTGCAGTTATCATTGGCATAGTTCTATCAACAGCTCTCCCAATTGATCTAATATTATTGGTTTCAGCAGCACTTTTCATTGGCTTGGGAATTTTCTCACTAATCAGGGATAGTCCGGAAGCTGATGATTGCAAGCAACCAACAACCTTTCTGAGTATGGTTTCAGTGGTACTTGCCTCAGAACTTGGCGACAAAAGTCAGATTGCAATCCTAGCCCTTGCCGCACATTCCGAATTCCCAGTCTTTGTTTTTGCTGGAGCTATTCTTGGTTTCCTTGCTGTGAATGTAATAGGCGCCTATGCTGGGGATAAAGCAGCCTCTAGACTTCCTGTAGACACCATCACAAAAGTGACTGGAATAGTATTCATCATCTTTGGCATTCTAATCTTTACAGGTTTTCTCTGATTCTACCATCTTTGCCGTGGATTATCGCGAGTTGCGAAGACTTTATGACAGCGTCAGAACCGAAATGCTGTGAAACCAAAAGGTGGGATATAATTGGGTCTGGATGGCTCTGGCTATAGTGGACTTGCTTTGGAGAAGCTTTCATTGAGTGGTGCTACGATTGGTGACACAATCGTTGTAAGAAGTAATGGAATCGAGTACAGCGGAATTCTGATGCCCCGCGCTCAGATTGGAACTGATCCAGACCACATTGTCATAAAGCTCGAAACGGGGTATAACATTGGAGTACGGCTTTCATCAGAATCAGAGGTGAAGCTAGCTCGAAAAGGGAAGAAACAGAAAAGAAAGGCAGTTGAAGAGGAAATGGTATCCAAGGAGAAATTACCTGCTGTGTCTATTCTAAGTACAGGGGGAACAATAGCGAGTAAGGTTGATTACCAAACTGGTGCTGTCAATCCGGCTCTATCTGCTCAGGACCTATATGATGCAGTACCCGAATTAAAGAGTCATGCCAAGGTAAAAGCGAAAGTATTGATGAGTATCTTCTCAGAAGATATTCATCCTAGTAATTGGACGAAGATTGCCAAAGGAATAGTCACAGAAATCAGGGAAGGAGCCAATGGTGTAATCATTGCACATGGTACTGATACCATGGGATTTACTGCCGCAGCTCTTGCCTTTGCCCTTCAAGACTTACCAGTACCTGTCGCAATTGTAGGCTCGCAGAGATCATCCGATAGGCCTTCATCCGATGCGGCAATGAATCTCATTCAGGCAACCGATTTGGTTGGACATGTCGATGCAGCAGAAGTAATGGTTGTGATGCACGCCGAAACCGATGATACTTATTCTTATGCACATCGTGGAACTCGTGTAAGAAAGAGTCACACCAGCAGACGAGATGCTTTCCAATCGGTCAATTCATACCCACTGTTCAAAGTTTCATCGTCAGGGATAGAGGAATTAGCTTCTCCACTTCTTCGTCGTGATTCATCTCGGAAATTAAAAGTGAAGCCAGTTTTTGATGATAGAGTGGCACTTGTTCGAACTTACCCAGGAGTAAAAGCGGATGTTATTGATCACTTGGTAAAACAGGAGTACAAAGGCATGGTTGTAGAAGGCACTGGTCTTGGGCATGCACCCAAGGCATTACAGTCTTCAATAGTAGCTGCAGTCGAATCAGATATAGTAGTAGCAATGACCAGTCAATGCATCTCAGGCAGAATAGACATGAACGTCTACAGAACAGGGGTCGAGTTACTCGAGCTAGGGGTTATAGGTTGTGAGGACATGCTCACTGAAACAGCTCTTGTAAAACTCATGTGGCTTCTTGCAAACATGAAAACCGTCGAGAAAGTTCGGTCTGCTCTTCCCGAACCCATCGCTGGTGAAATCTCTATGCGAACAGAAATGGCTGAATATACTGCCACTCCGGAGTAGAATGATATGACTGACGACTCAAAATACGAGAAACTCGGTCTTATGGTTGGTCTTGAATTGCACCAGCAACTAGATGCATCACGAAAGCTCTATTGCCACTGTCCGACCGTAATTCGTGATGACGAGCCTCATGGTGGATTTGTAAGACGGCTCAGACCCACTCAGAGTGAAATGGGTGAGATAGATCCGGCAGCCCTGTTTGAGTTTCAACAACAGAAGCGATTCTATTACGAGTATTACAATGACACAACATGTCTTGTCGAGGCTGATGAAGAACCACCACATGATTTGTGCGAAGAAGCCATAGATGTAGGTCTCACAATGGCTGCATTCCTTGGCTCTACGCCTGTTGACGAAATTCATCCTATGAGGAAGATAGTCATCGATGGAAGTAACACCACAGGATTCCAACGTACTTGCATTGTCGCAACTGGAGGGAAAATAAAAGTAGGTGACAAAGAAATTGGCATCCAGACCCTGTGTCTTGAGGAGGATGCCGCAAGGAAGATTGGCGAAGACGAGAAAGAAAACACACGAACATACCGTCTTGATAGACTTGGCATTCCACTCATAGAGATAGCTACTGCTCCAGATATTCGCACTCCATCCGAAGCACAAGAAACTGCACTCAAACTTGGTCTACTCCTGAGATCAACTGGTATGGCAAAACGTGGATTGGGTACAATTCGTCAGGATGTCAACGTTTCAATCACGAAAGGAGCAATCATTGAGATAAAGGGATTTCAGCAGTTGGGTATGTTAGCAGAGCTTGTCGAACTCGAAGCACTCAGGCAACAACGTCTGCTTGAGATAAGGGACTTTGTTCTGAAGAGAGGAATATCTCCTGAAGATATCCCCGAGGAAGTTCATGATGTCAGCAAACTCTTCGAAAAGACAGAATCAAAGGTCCTCAAAAGAGCATTGCAATCAGGCGGTGCGATTTTCGCGGCAAAACTGCCTGGATTTGATGGTCTTGTTGGAAAAGAACTCCAACCTGACCGACGATTGGGAACGGAATTATCTGATTATGCTAAATTCTGGGGTCAGGTAGGAGGCATCTTCCATACAGATGAATTGCCCAAGTACGGGATAACAGATGACGATGTAAAGCAACTCCGAATTCAGACAGGAGCAAGCAGCCAAGATGCCGTGGTCATAGTTGCAGCTCAAAAGGAGAATTGCATTGATGCATTGAAGGCTGTACTAGAAAGAGCCCGTCAGACGATAATTGGAGTTCCCGCAGAAACCAGAACTCCTCTTCCTAATGGTACATCAAAATATGCCCGACCTCGACCAGGTGCACAGAGGATGTACCCCGAGACCGATGTCAGACCTGTAAAAATCACATCGCAGCTTCTCAAGAGAATAAAGAAGCAGATGCCTGAAACCCTTGAGGAGAAAGAAAAGAGGTTCATCAAAGAACTAGATCTTAGCAAGGAGCTCGCATCTCAAGTCACTCGTTCTCTAAACTTGGATCTCTTTGAACTAATAATAGAGAAACTGAAAATTTCGCCTACATTAGTAGCAGTCACCCTAGAGAATACAATCGTAAGTCTACATAGAGATGGTGTGCCAACCGAAGCTCTTGAGGAACCACAGTTGATGAGATTATTCGAGGCCATTTCCAAGAAGAAACTCTCCGCAGATGCACTTCCAACCGTCCTCACCTATCTTTCCAATAATCCTGCAGCTGAAATCAGTCAAGTCCTCGAAGCAACTGGCCTTGCTAAGGTGGACAAAATCGAGATTGAAGAAATTATCCGAAAGATTGTTGAAAGTCGAATAGATTTTGTCAAAGAGAAGGGCGAAGCTGCTGTTGGGGGTCTTATGGGAGTAGCAATGAAAGAGCTTCGGGGTAAGGCTGATGGAAAACTTGTCAGAGAAATCATTGTAGCTGAAGTTAGCCGAGTCCTTGATGCATAAAGAGGCACAACTACTGCGTGTTGTAGAATAACTTTAATAACAAACACCTGCGACCTCCTCGGAGCGGACTGGTAGGTTATTCCTTAGTCCTCTACATTGGAACCGAGCCGCGGTAGCCTAGACTGGTGGGGCGCGAGACTCATAATCTTCTTGGAGTAGTCCAAGACAAGACAGGGGTCATTGAGACCGCGCCTTGAGATGGGATATCTCGAAGTCGAGGGATCGAAGCCCTCCCGCGGCACCAGCTTCCCTGATTTCTTTCACCATTGACTGTGCCAAATCTTCACTACGGGGTTATTAGGAAAAATGCAGACAAAGGTCCATGACAGTTGAGAAATGGAAGATCCTGGGAGGCAAAGTCTTCAAGCTGGCGAAAGCTTTTGATAATCCGCTTGAAGCAATTGAGCTCGCAAGAGAGCTCAAGATGGAGAAGCAGGTCTTCCTTCACCGGTCAGATAGTGGCAGCTGGGCTGTATACTGGAGAAAGAAAGAAGACACGAAAGAATGCCCTCCGAAACTATTCAGTGTTACACATAATGGGTCTGGTACGAGTATAATAGACACACTACCAGACCAAGAAGCATGACTTTAGATCCCGACCTCGCATTAGTGAATGCTGACGAGCAAATTTCGACCTTGGAGTCAATCGGACGAATCGTAAGCGAGGAAAACACAGCACAGTTTGAGAAGCTTCTGAGAAGAACACCTATCTTAGGAATAGTGGATGTCACAGGATGGACCAAACCTGCCATACGGATTCTCCTCCATGTCTGCCGTGAAAATGACCAGATTCTCAATCTCAAATGTGATAAGAGATACCTATCTGTTGTTAAATTCCCCACAGGTCCAGTCTTAGACTCACTTGCAAAAGCCATTATGACTGACAAATGGTAGGATATCATCTCTTTTTCAAAATCCATGGTAATGTCTTTATCCCAGTGAAGCCCGAGAAGAGCTCGGTGAAGCAGCTTGACCCTTCAATTCAAAACATTGGACGATGTCGACCTTGTTGGAAAACGGATACTAATTCGTGTGGACATGAATTGCTCAGTTGATCCCGATACGAAGCAAATCATAGACGATTCCCGAATTATTGCGATTTTGCCTACATTGAAGGAATTGTCAGTAGGTAAAACGGTGCTTATGGCACATCAAGGGCGTCCGGGAAGTGATGATTTCATCTCCCTTGAGCAGCATACTGAAATTCTCAAGAAGCACGGATTCAAGGCTTCCTTTGTCGACGACATCTTTGGAGAAAAAGCCAAAGCCGCAATCGAGCAGGTGGAAGTCGGAGAAGTCCTCGTCCTTCAAAATGTCCGATATTTTGATGGAGAACTAAATAATGCACCTCCTGAGGAGGTTGCAAAGGAGCCTCTTGTTCAGGAATTGTATCCTCTGTTCGACCTGTTTGTTAATGATGCCTTTGGGGCGGCTCATAGGTCACAGCCATCTTTGGTCGGATTCACTACAGTACTGCCATCCGTCGCAGGACGGGTTGTAGAGAAAGAGATTCGAACACTAACTGATGCCACAGCCACAGAGCAACATCCTTGGACTCTTGTTCTTGGTGGAAGCAAAGTTGAAGACAAGGTAAAGATTCTAGACAAGCTGCTTGCTGCTAATCGAGTTGACCAAGCTCTACTTGGTGGTCTAATTGGCACCCTCTTTCTAATTGCCAAGGGCAAGGTTCCCGAGAGCTATTCCAAGCCAATCAAGGGGTTCGAGTCTGCCATTACAAAGGCAAAGGAACTGTTGGAAAAATACGACACCTTCATCATCCTACCAGAGGATGCCGCAGTAGAAAGAGATGATGCAAGAAAGGAATGTAATTTCGATGAGATGAATGGATCTCCATTCTTTGACATCGGACCAAAAACTGTAGAGAAGTATGTCAAGATGATTAGGGAGTCTGCGGTCGTTTTTGCGAATGGCCCCATGGGTTTCTTCGAGAAGGAGCCCTTTGCATTAGGAACTTCTCAAATCCTTGATGCGATTGCGGAATGTGAGGGGATTACAGTCGTAGGTGGAGGACATTTGGGTGCGATGGCCAGCATGAAGAATCTCGAAGGTCGTATAACCCATATCAGTACAGGCGGAGGGGCAACAATCAATTTTCTGACTGCTAAGAAGCTGGATTTAATAGCCGCACTTGAGGAAGCCGCAAAGAGGATGTGATTTCAATTTGCAATGGCAACCTGACCCAGTGCTATCAGTCACATTACTCTATATTCTTCTACTCAACCTAGTAGCTTTCGTAGCAATGTGGTGGGACAAGAGAAAGGCGAAAAGAGATGAATGGCGAATTGCAGAAGCTACACTACTAGTACTAGCATACCTCGGCGGTGCATTTGGACTATTGCTGGGAATGTACAGATTCAGACATAAAACTAAGAAACGATTCTTCCAATTTGCCGCAATTCTTTCTATTGTAGTATCACTACTACTTTATTGGTATCTTCCTCAATGGCTGATTGCTATATTCCCAATGTCTTAGCTAAATTACACTGCAACATTCAAGGAAGCGGCTCATAATCATCATACAGCTTGGGTAATTTCCGTTTGAAGAATTGATACACATGAAGAAATCTTACTGCTTCCTCTGTCACATAATCCTCTATTGCAGCATAATTCTTCTGAGCATACAACTCAGGAACTTGACTATCATCCATCTCTTTGCCAATAAACCAGTCCAGTGTAGTTCCCTTGAACTTACCTTCATTGACGAGAATCAAAGTATCCTTGATGTCAATCCGCGGCATCTCGTAGTAAAGCCAATCATCACTTAACTCGTACTTGAGGACTTTCTTGAGTCGTTTTTGCAAGAAATATAGTTCAAACTTGATATTGTATCCAATTGGCACAAAATCCCAGTTATCACTTGGGTTCAATACCTCAATGAATTCCTTGAGAATCTCCTTTTCTGATGACTCCCATTCCTTCAGAATCACAAGTGGTCCCCGAGGAGCGGCGGTTTTGAAATCAAGCATCTGGTACTGTATGCTAATTATCTTGTCTTTCTGTGGATCGATACCACTCGTTTCAAAATCAAGATAAAACTGCGTCATATCAATTCCCAAAGATAATCCTAGAGATAGCAACCTGATTAGTTCTTTGGAAATCTGTCAGACTTGAGAATTAAGAAAGAAATGGAGCCCCAGGCGAGATTTGAACTCGCGACCTGCTGATTACAAGTCAGCCGCATTGGCTGCGAATGTGGAAACCACATTTGCTATGGCCGGTCTATGCTACTGAGGCTGATTTAGAGCGAATCCTGAATCTTTAGTATAAAAGGATAATCCTCTGATATCAGAATTGCTGACTAGTAAAATGGAAGCCGCCCACAAAGGGCAGCTACCAGTCGTCAATTAAATCACTTGTCATGATAGACATTATCAATGATAATTGCATAAGCCAGGAGTGTCAGTCGATCAGCATCCAAGTCTTCAATGCGAATTACATAACGGTCCTTGAAATTAAACGCAGGAGCAAAGACATCCCGCCACTTATCGGCTTTCTTAATCACAGCGTAAACCTTTTTCTTATCCTGTGGGTCAGTAATCTCAAAGTTCCACTTCGTCACACCGCCCTGAGCCTTGTATATGTGAACATCATTATGATCGTAGAAGTCCACAGATCCTCTGAAGGCAATCACCGGTCTCTTGGCTCTACCAATTATCTCCCCAGCAGGGTTCTTCACATCATAGATTGGACGAACGCCAATCAACTTCTTGTTAATCGTACAGAGTAGAGTTCCATCTGGCTCATATAGCTGAATCTCAGCTCGCATCGAGATGAGCTTTCTCTTCATAGTACCAACCTGATTTTCATGTTGATCGAAGATTTCGCCGCCGCCAAATTTCCAGGTCTTCTCATGCAAAACGTAAAAGCTAATTGTCGGATCAAGCATACTCATTATCTTCACCAGCTAATATGTTTCATTGCCATTCGATTTAAGCTAATGTTGGCTAGTGTATCTTAAGTTTCTAGAACAAAAGCCATTATTGTATTATCAAACAGAAGATTGCGAGAATATTGAGGCCTCAGACGGGTTATGTTTATGAGGCTAGATGATGCTAGAAATCTTGGCCAGTAGAATCACATCTTGTGAGTCTATGACACGTACGTGATACAAACCAAAAAAGCCTCACAAGAAAGCTAAAATACAGCACACGTGATGCGAACACCATACGGTGTACTATAGGTGATACCAGTTGCAATTTGCCCAGCCTGAGTATATGGATACATTCTTCCAGTACATTTTCGGTTTCTTCGACCGGTTATTCTCAACTCCACTTCAGCCCTGGATTCCTTGGGGACCTGGGGACTGGTACTTTACAATCACAACAACATTCTTCGTTGTGGCTATTCTCTTCTTGATACGCCGTATCAGGAGTGGAGGAACTGGATCAATGAGCGACGGTGTGAAGAGAATCATTGCTTCAACTGGCGATGTTTCTGCTGGCATGTCAGGGGCGAAGAAAGTCAAGTTCCTTCAGACCCCTGGTGATGCAATGGTATTCCTAAAGATCGAAGAGAATGCTATTCAACAGGCTCTTGCTGCAGTCAATTATTATGCAGACAAGGGTGACCTTGACGAGGCAACAAAACTCAAGCTTGAAACACTCTATCAACAGAGACTTGAATCCGTTCGTCAATCGATTGCTACCGATGAACAACTAAAGGGACTCTTTGAAACCTCAACAGCTGCTGACAGTGCCCGTGAAGCATACCTCAGGAAACTTGCAGCCATGTCTGGTACGACAGTTGAGGACGAAGGAGAAGCTGGCCCACCAAGTGTTGGTCCGCCAAGTGCAACAGTTGAAACCACACCCTCAACTGGTCCTCCAGCAGGCGGTCCTCCAGCGGGTGGTCCTCCAGGTGGCGCAGCTCCAGATGCTGGTCCTCCAGCAGGTGGCCCTCCGGCAGGTGGTCCTCCAGCAGGCGGTCCTCCAGGTGGTGCTCCCCCAGGCGGTGCTCCAGCAGGTGGTCCTCCAGGTGGTGCTCCAGCAGGTGGTCCTCCAGGTGGCGCTCCCCC
>Ga0209536_100007190_pt1 | contig 16913 bp, 15 predicted proteins | sample DeeMarSeWOR28_12_FD_187461 | JGI IMG/M metagenome (GOLD analysis project Ga0209536, IMG submission 187461) | Marine sediment microbial communities from White Oak River estuary, North Carolina - WOR-2-8_12 (SPAdes) (version 2) | ecosystem: Environmental > Aquatic > Marine > Intertidal zone >... | reverse complement strand
GGACGCGTTCAATGTCCTGGACGCGATCGTGAATGAAGTACACTTGACCTCCGCGGTGTAGCTCCTTGAGGATCGCCTCGCGAATGAGTTTTAGGTCAAATTGAGCGATTTCGGTGATGATCGGCAACCTGTTCCGCGGTGGCGTGTTGATGGTGGAGAGGTCCCGGGCCCCCAACAGTGAAAATTGCAGGGTGCGGGGAATCGGGGTCGCTGTCAGGGTCAGTGTGTCGACAGTCGCGCGCAGTTGACGGAGCTTTTCCTTTGCCGAGACGCCGAAACGATGTTCCTCGTCGATAACCAGGAGACCAAGGTCTTGAAACTCAACATCCTTCGACAACAGCCGATGAGTCCCCACAAGCACGTCCATCTGCTTGTGCCTGAGCTTGGTGAGAATATCGGTCTGCTCCTTCTTGGACTTGAAGCGAGTCAGGGAACCAATCGTGACGCCGTAGCGTCCAAGGCGGTCATGAAACGTGTTCGTGTGCTGGGCGGCCAGAATAGTGGTGGGGACGAGCACAGCAACCTGCTTTCCGTTCAAGACAGCCTTGAATGCGGCCCGCACGGCCACCTCCGTCTTCCCGAATCCCACATCGCCGCAGATTAAGCGGTCCATGGGAGAGGACTCTTCCATGTCGCGCTTCACCTCGGAGGTAGCTTTTGCCTGATCTGGAGTGTCCTCGTACAGAAAGGACGCTTCCATCTCCTTTTGCCAGTGTGTGTCAGGGGCAAACGGAAACCCAGACTCGTGCTTGCGGCGCGCATACAGCGATATCAGTTCCCGTGCAATATCCTTGATCTTCTTTTTGGCGCGTTCCTTCAGGCGGTCCCATTGGGGTGATCCGAGCGTATTCAGTTTTGGTGTATGACCTTCCTGTGACGCGTACTTCTGAACACGTCCGATCGTATTGAGATTCACATAGACAATTCCGTTCTCCTCATACACGAGTTTCATGACTTCTTGCTCGATGCCAGAGAGCCGGATCTTCTGAAGTCCGGCGAATCTGCCGATCCCGTAGTCCTGATGGACGACAAAATCACCACGTCGGAGCTGTTGGAGCTCTTTGGGGCTGATACCGCGAAAGGCAGCCCGGCGTGAGGTACCCCGGCGCTTGAGGCGTCCGAAGAGCTCGTGCTCTGTCAAGAGAGCAATCCGCGCGGCTGGATAGATGAACCCCGAATGGAGGGCGTTGGTGAACACATTGATCTTGGAGAGATCAACGGGGGGTACATTTCCTGCAGAAGGGGGGTACGGCGGCATATCGGCGAGTGCGGAGGCAAAGTCCGTAGTGGGTGTCGCGAGTTCTTCTTCCATCAACTCACGCACCCGTGTGGCCTCATGCTTCGTATCACAGGCCAGAAAGATGCTGTACCCTTCGGTGGAGAGCGTCGCTATGCTCGAAAGAAAGAGCCGGATGCTGCCGCGTGCCTGTGGCTGCGCCAACGAACGAAAATCCATGTCGATGGATGTGCCGACTTCCACGAGCGATTGGTGGACCACCGTAGGACGACTAACGAGTGCTTGAGTGATGGCATCCCAGCTGAGCGTGAACGTGGTGCCATTGGCAATGAGTTCCTCGACACTCTTCTGCAACAAGACGGGTTCGACCATGACGACCATGGCGGCGGGTTCCAGGTAGTCGATCAAACTGGAGGCAGGCTCTCCGTCGTCGCTGGTGAGATTGGCGACCAGAACGGCTTTCTGGAGTTCCCTGATCGATCGCTGGGACAGGGGGTCGAATTCCCGAATGGATTCGATCCGATCCCCCCAGAATTCCATCCGGAGAGGATGTTCCCCAGAGAAGGGGAATACATCGAGGATTCCGCCCCGGACGGCGAGGTCCCCATATCCTTCCACAAAATCCTTTCGCTCGAAACCTAGATCGTCAAGCTGCTGCAGAAGCTTCTCAAAGGAGACTTCGCTGCCTGCTTCAAGCGATATCACGCGTTGGGCGAAGCCATCTGGACGGGGGACCGGGCTGATCAGGGCTTCACTCGATGCGATCACGCAGACTGGGTCCTTGCGTACGAGCGCACCCAGAGTTTCCATCTGCGCGATTGGTGCGCTCATATCCAGAGGTGTTGCGGCATGGTGGCGGCTGTGGACATACAGGTGGACAGACACCCCGCCGGCAAGCAGCGAGGCATCATCGCGTAGCATCTCGGCCTGATCTCTCTCGCTCACCAGGACAAGCATTTGACGGCCCATGGCAGCATGGAGCTGAGAAATCACGAATGCAAGGAGGGATCCGGAAACGCCAGACAACGTGATTCGGTGGCCCGGTGCGAGCGCGCTGGCGGATCGGGAGAGCCAGGCAAACGGCTCCGACCCAAGTATTGTCTCGTGGAGTTGTTGGAGCAGCATTTGAGATGATCTGGGATAAATACACCAATCCCACGCCGTTCCCCCTTTCGGGAAACAGCAAGGGTGCACCAAAGGTACGTAAAAGCGCCTGGACGTGCAATGACGACACTAAGCTGACCTGCTTGCCCGTCAATGGAGAAGAGGCTATATTGGGGTTGTCTGTGCAGGGCCGGCACAATGCATATTGACCAGCTTCTCACTCCGGCACTTCTTGTCGATCTGGAAGTGCTTGAACGGAATCTCTCCTTCATGCAGCGGCGCGCCGAAAAGCTCGACGTGAAGCTGCGTCCCCATATCAAGACCCACAAGTGTATCGAAATCGCCCGGCGACAGGCAGACGCTGGTGCGCGCGGGATTACCGTCTCAACCTTCTACGAAGCAGAGCAGTTTGCACTCGCGGGCTTCACGGACATCCTCTGGGCCTTTCCCCTGCCCCTGGTGTACACGGGCAGAGTTCTGGATATGCGTGAAGACGTGACGCTTCGGGTTGTCGTCGACAGCGACGAAGCAGTGCGGTATCTGGAAAACGCTGCCCGCATGAGGGGAAGAAAACAACACGTGTGGCTCAAGATCGATTGTGGATACCATAGGGCGGGGGTCGATCCCTCCAAGCCCCTCGCTGAAAGCCTAATAAGCCATTTAAACCGGTCGGATGTGCTGGTCTTCGACGGCATTCTCTCGCATTCGGGCTACGCCTATGCGGCCCGATCGAGAGAAGAGATTATCAGCTATGCTCACCAGGAGCGGGAGGTCATGACCACGTTCGCCCACCAGATGCGCCGATGCGGATATGAAATCCCTACGGTGAGCATCGGATCGACGCCGGCGATGTCGGTTGTGGAGGATCTTAGTGGCGTAGACGAAATCCGGCCAGGCAACTACATCTTCTATGACCTGACGCAGGTGATGATTGGAAGCTGTACTCTGCGGGATTGCGCGCTGACCGTCTTGGCTTCGGTGATTTCCCACCAACCGGGTGCGTCCCATGTGATTATCGATGCGGGGGCGTTGGCGTTGTCCAAGGACCCTGGGGCTACACACCTCGCGGGTCGACCAACCATGGGTAGCATCTTCGAGGATTACGAGCGACGGCGGCTCTTTCCCGACATCAGCCTGGGCCCCCTCTCGCAGGAACACGGGAAAGTGGAGGCGAGAGACCCGTCGGCCTTGGAAGGCAAGTTTGAAGTGGGAGATCATCTCCGTATTCTCGAGCACCACTCCTGCCTCACCGCTGCCAACTTCGACCGCTACTGGGTCGTCAAGAACGAACAGATCGTGGACGAGTGGCCGCTCCTCCGTGGACGCTCCTGATCACAGGCTCGTCGAGCATTTCGTTGACATTCGGCCGACGCGTTCGTACCTTTGGTGACACATTTTGTGGAAACGGCCGGGCATGAAGGTCGCTTCTCTCGCCCCTGTCCCGCTCCAGCATACGACAAATAGTCCTAACCCTTCAGCACAACGCTATGTCCCAGCAGGTTGTCGAACATGTACCCCCTCTTTCCTTCGACGGATCGGGGTTCGATCACTCCACGCTCCTAGAACTCTACCGGGAGCTACTGCTCCCGAGAATGATCGAGGAGAAGATGCTCCTGCTGTTGCGCCAGGGGAAAATCAGCAAGTGGTTCTCAGGTATCGGTCAGGAGGCGATCGCCGTCGGGACGACGATGGCTCTCAGGGACACGGATACGATCCTCCCGCTCCATAGAAACCTCGGGGTGTTCACGAGCCGGAAATTCCCCTTGGAAACACTCTTCGCACAGTGGCAAGGAAAGCGTTCAGGCTATACGAAGGGACGCGACCGGTCGTTTCACTTCGGAGCACCTGAAAGACGGGTCATCGGCATGATTTCGCACCTCGGGGCAATGCTCGGGGTCGCTGATGGGATTGCCCTGGGGGGCGTGCTGGATCATTCGCAGGACGTGGTTCTCGTCTACTCGGGGGATGGTGGGGCGAGTGAAGGGGACTTTCACGAGGCATTGAACGTTGCCTCGGTTTGGGATCTCCCTGTGATCGTGCTGATCGAGAATAATGGATACGGTCTATCGACACCTTCCCGGGAACAATTTCGTCACCGCCTATTTGTAGACAAGGCTCTTGGCTACGGGCTCGAGGGGATCACGGTCGACGGGAACAACATTCTCGAGGTCTATTCCGCAACAAAGGCCCTTGCGGCAAGGGTCCGGCAAAGCCACCGGCCGGTCCTCCTTGAAGCGATGACTTTCCGTATGCGAGGGCATGAGGAGGCGTCAGGGACCAAGTACGTTCCGCCGAGCCTCTTCGAGCAGTGGAAAACAAAGGATCCGGTGACAAGTTACGAGACGTTCCTCCTGGAATCGGGGCGTCTGACGCCTGAAGACATCAGGGAGATCCGGGCCGAGTTCAAAGCAACTATCGAAGAAGCGTGGGAGAAAGCCTCCGCCGAACCGGAGATTGAAGCACATGAGGCGGATGAGCTCAAGGATGTCTACGCACCACCGCGTGTCGAATTGGTGAGTCCTCACCACAACGATGCACCCACGAGGCGGTTCGTGGATGCCATTGCCGAGGGTTTGCACCAGGCCATGGAGCGTGACCCGCGTCTGGTGTTGATGGGTCAGGATATCGCCGAATACGGAGGGGTCTTCAAGGTTACCGATGGCTTTCTCCGCTCCTTCGGTAAGGAGCGGGTGCGGAACACCCCGTTGTGTGAGTCGGCAATCGTTGGTGCTGGACTTGGTCTCTCGATCAGTGGTCGCGCGTCGATGGTTGAGATGCAGTTCGCGGACTTTGTGACGTGTGGATTCAACCAAATAGTGAACAACCTTGCCAAAACACACTATCGGTGGTCGCACGCCGTTAATGTCACAATCAGGATGCCCACCGGGGCTGGCGTGGGGGCTGGACCCTTTCATTCGCAAAGCACGGAGGCGTGGTTCACACACGTGCCCGGACTAATGGTCGTCTATCCATCGAGCCCGTTTGATGCCAAAGGGCTTCTGACATCGAGCCTTGTGGAACCGAACCCGGTTTTGTTCTTTGAGCACAAGTATCTGTATCGGAGCATCGAAGGCCCCGTTCCAGAGTCATACTACAATCTCCCTCTTGGAAAAGCGCACGTCGTCCGCACGGGTGAGGATGCGACCATTGTGACGTACGGCTTGGGAGTCCATTGGGCGCTTGAGGCCGCAGCCGAGGTGACCGATGCCAGCATCGAGATCGTTGATCTTCGAACGCTCCGTCCCTGGGACAAGGAGACGGTGTTCACCTCGGTCGCGAAAACGGGAAAGTGCTTGGTGCTCCACGAAGACACACTGATCGGGGGATTTGGGGGGGAGATCGCCGCAGCCATCGGCGAGGAGCAGTTCCATGCCCTCGACGCCCCAATCATGCGATTGGGATCTCTGGAGACCCCGGTTCCCTTCAATGCTGCTCTGGAATACAACTTTTTCCCGAAGCGGAGATTGCGCGAGACACTAAGAACGCTGCTTGGGTACTAACATCCGAGAGAGGAGCCTCCCTGATGACCACCTTGAAAAATCGGATCGTCGTCGTGACAGGAGCAAGCGCCGGTATCGGCCATGCCTGTGCCGAGGCCTTCGCTGCAGCCGGAGCCAAATTGGTTCTCACGGCGCGTCGCAAGGATCGCATTGAAGCACTGGCCGCGGACCTGAAGAAGCAGTTCGGGACCTCAACACTCACCATGCAATTGGATGTGCGGAATCAGCCGGCAGTCCACACGGCATTTTCCACGCTTCCAGATGCCTGGCGGTCGATTGATGTCCTCGTGAATAACGCCGGGTTGAGCCGGGGTCTCGACAAGCTCCACGAGGGGAAGATCCCCGATTGGGAGGAGATGATCGATACAAACATCAAGGGTCTTCTCTATGTCAGTCGGGCTGTGCTCCCTGGGATGGTTGAGCGCGCGGGTGGGACAATCATCAACATTGGATCCATCGCGGGACACGAAGTCTATCCGGGCGGCAACGTCTACTGCGCCACCAAGCATGCCGTCGATGCCCTCACGCGCAGCCTTCGGATGGACCTCGTGGACACTCCCATTCGCGTCTGCACTGTGGATCCGGGTCTTGTGGAGACTGAGTTCAGCATGGTGCGCTTCCGTGGGGATCGAGAGCGGGCAGCAAAAGTCTATGACAATCTTCAGGCGCTGAGGCCCGAAGATGTGGCCGAGGCAATCGTCTTCTGTGCCACGCGTCCGCCACACGTGCAGCTGGCCGAGCTCCTGATCCTGCCAACCGCCCAGGCTTCCCCCACGATGGTGCACCGTGCAGTGAAGTGAGGGTGGGAACTGTCACCGATTGAAAGCACGTCGATGAAACAACCACGTTCTTTTCTTCTCTTTGGAACTACGGGGGCCTTCTTGAGTGTCGCACTGGGCGCCTTCGGCGCGCACACGTTTAAAGCCGCGATGAGCCCGGAGCTCCAGGTTACCTTCGAAACCGCTGTCCGTTATCAAATGTATCACTCACTGGCGCTCCTCGTGGTGGGCCTTGCATCGATCGGGATGCAGCACCGTAACCTCGTCGTCGCAGGATGGCTCTTCGTCTGGGGAATAGTCCTGTTCTCAGGGAGTCTGTATCTTCTTTCCCTGACAGCGGCCACATGGCTCGGGATCGTGACGCCGATGGGGGGGATACTCTTCCTGGCCGGGTGGGTATTCTTCGGTGTGGGAGTCCTAAAAGCCTCTCCCACTTCGTCCTGATCAACGCGGGACGCTCTGTCGTCATCCTCACCGCTCCGGGCTCGCGCTGTGGAACTCGGGGTGATAGCGCACGATTCCGCTTTCCAATCGGAGCTTCCTCCTCTCCAGCGGAAGGATCATGAAGGCTTCGTCAGGAACCTCCCATTCGGCGCGCAGATTCCACCAGCTTGCCCGTTCAAATCCGAAGCGGGGATAGTAGTCCGAGTGACCGAGGACGGCCACAAAGGGGGCGGCTTTCTGTCGGAGGCAGTCAATGCCCGATTCGACCATGAGCGAACCGATTCCCGTGCGTTGCTGGTCAGGGTGGACGGCCATGGGCCCAAGAGCCCAGCCCTCAATAACCCTCCGCAGTGAATCAATGCATGCGGGGGTGAAGAGAATATGGCCTACCAGGACGTTCTTCAGGGCAGCAACGAGGGACACCTGATCGGGGCACGACATGCGCAAGCGCTCCACGAGATCCGCCTCAACTGTTCCCTCGAAGGCGGCCACAAGCACCGATCGAATGGCGTCATGGTCGCTCGGCTGCTCATCACGGATTGAGAGAATGCTCATCGTCAGGAGATCAGTCGCACAAACCGCGCCTGGCGCTACGGGGCCGGTCTCTCATAAACCACCGTGCCGCCAAGGATGGTCGTGACGACATGGACTGAGGGTATGGCATCTTCGGGAACGGTCAGGATATTATCGCTCAGAATGGTGATATCCGCAAGTTTGCCCGAGCTGAGTGATCCTTTGAGTTCCTCCTCGAAAGCACCGTAGGCGGCATCAAGCGTATAGGACCGCAGCGCTTCTATCCGGGTCATGCGCTGGTCCGGATAGAAGCTTGATCCGTCCTTCAGCTTCCGTGTCACAGAGGCATAGAAGTTCTGGATCGGATCGACGTCCTCGACCGGGGTATCAGTACCATTCACGATTGTCGCACCGCTTTGGATCAAGGAACGCCAGACGTACGCTCCCTCTTGAGCGCGTAGCGACCCCAAGCGCGCCGTGACATAGGGTGCATCAGACGTGCAATGGATGCCCTGCATGGCGGGAATGACCCCCAGCTCAGCAAACCGGGGAATATCTGCCGGGTGGAGGTGCTGCGCGTGCTCGATCCTCCACCGCAACCCGGTCCGGTCCGGATATCGGGCGAAGACGCGTGCATACAGATCGAGCGTTTCTCGGTTCGCCCTGTCTCCGATAGCGTGGACACAAATCTGAAGGCCGTTCTGCATCGCGAGTTCGGCGCTTTCGAGGATAGAATCAATCGGCGCTGTGTTGAGTCCGGTGCTGGTAGACATATCGCTGTATGGCTTCAAGAGCCAGGCGCCGCGTGCTCCGAGTGCGCCGTCGATGGACCACTTGATGGCTCGAACGGTAAGATGGTTGTTGCCAGCCCCAATGATCCGGTGCCCTGGGAATTGCTGTTTCAGTTTGAACAGACTGTCTCGGACCATCACCCACAGGCGGATGCCGAGCGATCCTTCGTCGGCGAGTTTCCTGAAGAAGTCAACCTCCTTGAAACTGGACCCCGCGTCCTGGAAAGAAGTCACCCCCTTAGAGAGGCACTCTCGGACAGCGAGGTCGACGGCTTTTCGATCATCAGCCTCAATTTCTTCTGCATTGCGCGCCGCGAGAGCCTCCAAACGGGCTGAGCGAACGAGCTGCTGTGCGGTTTCTCTGAAAACGCCGATCGGCTCTCCAGCCCTGTCATGAAGTATTTCGCCTCCTTCAGGATCCGGTGTCGCGCGAGTGATGCCGGCGAGCTGCATCGCCTTCCGATTGGCTATCGTGGCGTGTCCGCTCGCGTGAGTGAGCAGGACAGGGTTGTTAGGGGAGACTGCGCTCAGGGCATCGTGCAGGGGGAACCCTTCGACGTTCGGCTGAGGGACACTCGTCCACTTTTCCTGATGCCACCCCCGGCCGACGATCCATTGGCCAGGTCGCGAGGTGCGGACAGCCTGTTGGACCATGGTGACAATCTCCTGCCAGCTGGTCGTGGGCATCAGCTCAAGGCCCATCTTCATCTGGCCAAGGCCCAAAAAATGGCCGTGTCCTTCGATGAATCCTGGAATTGCCGTAGCCCCGTCGAGATCGATGATCCGAGTGTCATTACCGATATGCGAGCGGATCTCGGCGTCCGTTCCGACGGCGAGAATTCTTCCATCCCGAATAGCGAGAGCCTCGGCTTCCGGATATACCTCATCCATGGTGATAATCGTCCCGCCGCGCACCACAAGGTCGGCGGTCTCCGACTGACTCTGGCATCCGTCAAACGCTGCCACAGTCGTGAGCACGATAACCAGAAAAAGGAGAGAAGTCCGAAGGGTTGTCGTCATGGGAGGACTCCATTGTTCAAAAGAGCGTTCCGAAAGACCAGCGATATAGATACCCTAAAGTACCCCTTTTCGCGGCAAAATCAACGCGGGTGAAACCAGGTACACTGGAGGACCTGCTTGACAAGGGGAGCTTCCTCTCCGTATCTTAAACGCCGCGGTTCTCCTCTACTGATCGCACACACACTGGACAGCAGCCTCATGGACGTTGCAGCAGGTAAGCAGAAAATCTCTCGCGATCTGGTCGTTGGACTCGACACCCCGGTCCCGGTCGTCGGAGGCGGAAAGAAACGCTATATCAATCTGGATAATGCCGCCTCTACTCCCACCCTCCAGCCAATTCTTGATGCCGTGAACAGGTTCTTGCCGTGGTACAGCAATGTCCACCGCGGAACGGGATTCAAGTCCAAGCTCTCTTCATGGGCTTTTGATCAAGCCCGCGAACGGATCGTGGAATTCGTCAACGCGGACGCTACCCATCAAGTAGTACTCTTTTCGCGAAACACGACGGAAGCTGTGAACCATCTGGCACATCGCTTCCCGTTCAAGAAGAGCGGCATTGTGATGACAACAGTGATGGAGCATCACTCCAACGAGCTCCCATGGCGAAAGGTGGCTAAAGTTGTTCACGTCGGAGTGCTGGATGATGGTCGGATCGACGAAGAGGACCTCCAGCAGAAGCTCCACGAGTACAAGGGACGAGTACAACTCCTTGCGGTCACGGGCGCCTCGAATGTCACAGGGTACATCAACCCGGTGCACACCTATGCACGGTGGGCGCACGATGTAGGGGCGAAGATCTTTGTCGATGCCGCCCAGCTTGCGCCGCATCGGCCGATTGATATGAAGCGCCACGGCGAGCCGGAGCATTTCGATTATCTGGCCTTTTCTGCGCACAAGATGTACGCCCCCTTCGGACTGGGAGTTTTGGTGGGGGAGCGGAAGACCTTCGAGCAGGGAGACCCGGATATGGTTGGTGGTGGGACGGTGGATATCGTGAGCCTGGAGGAAGCCTACTGGGCAGACCTCCCGGACAAGGAAGAGGCAGGCACTCCCGATATCGTCGGGGCCGTGGCCCTCGGAGCCGCTATCCGACTTCTGGAGGAAATCGGATGGGAGGCAATTATCGAGCATGAAGCCGAACTCACAATGCACGCGCTCGAGAAGCTCGCGGCAATTCCAGGCGTGCAGATCTATGGAGACAAGAACCCGGCGACCGCGTATGATCGGCTTGGTGTCATTTCTTTCGGGGTTCGCGATCTCCCCCATGCCCTCGTCGCTGCCGTCCTGAGTTCCGAGTGGGCTATCGGTACCCGGAATGGGTGTTTCTGTGCCCACCCGTATGTCAAATGTCTGATGCATGTCTCCGAAAAGGAAGCGAGGGAAATGGAGACGAAGATTCTGAACCGTGACCGCTCAGTCCTGCCGGGCACCGTGCGGGCAAGTTTTGGCATCTACAACACGATCGAGGATGTGGAAACGCTGTGCGAAGCGGTAGGTGCAATCGCCCGGGGAGAATATCGAAAGGACTACGTCCTCAATGTCGAGCGCGGGGAATACCACAGGCTCGATATGAACGACCATTTCAACGAATACTTCGACTTCTAGAAGATGTTTTGAACATGACCGGCCTGAGGGCGGGGATGGAGCCTCCATCTCCGCCTTCCTTTCTTTGAGGGAAGGTCAGTCTGAAGGTGGATGCCTGATCTCAACCGAGGCCGTCACGGCGAGATCGGGGGCTGCGATCAGTCTTGGGGCCCGGCTTCAGGGAGAATGTGTCGCGCGTGTAGCGAATCAAGTCCTGAGCAGACGAGCACAGACAATCATCTTCCAGGGCCAATGTTTGGAGATTGCCCGAACTATTTCCTCCGAGCACAAGTTTTGCGCCCCTCGCGTGGAGTTCCGTGGATAGCGCCCGAATGTCTTGAACAGTACTGTCCCGGTGATCGATTCGGGTGAGCGAGAGACAGACAAGATCAGGTGCTGCGGTGCGCACAAAAGAGCGCAGAGAATCAAGGGGTGTATTGTGGCCAAGATAGCGCACGCGCCAACCCTCGCTTTCGAGGGTATAGGCAATAGTCCGAAGTCCGATCTCGTGCAGTTCTGTCGAGGGGGAGGCACAAACGGCAGAATAGCCGTTGGGCGGTTTCTGATGGAGTTCAGGGGCAAACCGGATGAGTGCCTCGATGAGGGCCGCCGAAGCGCCATGCTCTTGGTCAATTCCGAGCTGGCCGGCTGACCAAAGCTCCCCGATTCGGGCAAAGGCAGGGCGCATGATGTAATCGGCGATCTCGGCAAAGGAGATCCCGTGCTTGTATACAAACGTTAGGAATTGGAAAAGGTGTTCACGATCCGCCTTCAGAGATTCCTGAAAAAAGACCTCTGCCAATTTCTCATAGTCGTGCACTTCAACCCCGAGTCTGAGAAGCCGCATGGATGAATGCTCGAGGTCGGGGGGAGTACCGCCCCGCAAGGCGATCCCGTTGTGTGCAGCAAATTCAATAATGTTGCTTAGAACAAACTTCCGGTGTCCACCAATTGTGCGCGTGCACGGGATTCGACCCTCATCGGCCCACCGTTTGACGGTCGTTTCAGTAACATTGAGCAGTGAAGCAACTTCCTGTGTGGAAAGTGAGGCCTTGGCCATCGTTCGTCTCTGAGATGCTGGTTTGGCGATGCGGTCGTTTTGGACGATTTAATATAGGCATTTGTTGATCATCCTGCAAGGGAAACCGCCAGAATCTCAAGAAACCAACGAACTTCCCACGCATTCGTGGGCCCTGCGGAGGAAGTTCCCCGTTCTATATCGGTGGGATGGAATGGAGGAAGTGGGCCTCAGTAAAGGGCACCGCTGAAGTCTCTCCGGTGTTTCAGCGTTGTTTCATGTCCCTCGCCGAGATACTTGAAGATCGCAATGCACGCCTTTCGGGCCCCGTCATCATTGTAGTAGCGCTCCTCGCGAATGACATGAATGAAACGCTTCAAGGCCTCGTCAAAGTCTTTGCGGGCGGCTGCCAGCAACGCGGACACATACTCCTGCTTCATGTCTCCATCGGGCAACGAGCCCGCATCTTTTGCCTTCGTAAGGATCTCCGCCAATGTCCGCACTGACTCAACCTTTTCAAATCCCTCGACATCCTCCTCGAGTCCTTTGAGTAAGTCAGTCGCGCGATCCGGATCAGGAAACAAGAGAATCTGTGCCCCGAGAATCCTCGCCCTGAGATTCTGAGGATCAAGAGCGAGGACCCCCTCGACAACAGCGAGCGCCTCATGGTCTTGGCCTGAGACAAACAAGGCCTCGGCATGATCCAGCGAGACTCGGTGCTTATTGGGAAGGGACTTCTCTAACCACTGCCGTACGGAAGGTTCGGGAAGCGCCCCAGTGAACTCGGCTGTCGGTCGACCATCGACAAATAGCTTGACGGTTGGAATGCCACGTATGCCATGGGCCACAGCAATATCTGGAAGGGCTTCTGTGTCGAGCTTCGCAAGCACCCAGGTCCCGTTGGCTTCGTCGGCAAGGCGTTCAAGCACGGGCCCAAGGATTCGGCATGGACCACACCACGCTGCCCAGAAGTCTACCACGACGGGGACGGATTGACTCTGGTCTATAACGTCGCGCTGAAACTCAGTGACATCAATAGTCATGGTCATCTCTCAACAGTGAACACCACAGTGCATCAGTCCAAGAGAGGGATTTTTTGGGAGGAGGTCAAGAGCCAGTGAGGCCGCGTTCGCTCGCAGCCAATGCGATTCAAAAGGACGGGGAGTTTCTTACGGTGTTCCGAAGTTGTATGCGAACCCAATCCATGGTATCAAGGGAAATCACCCGGTGTCCGCCCCCGCGTTATACCAGAGTCCGAAGTCAGGCGCGATCCGATCGCCGAAAAACCGAAGGCCAAGAGAGAGCATTTGAACGTCAGAAGCCGGTGGAAACCAGTTTTCAGAAATGAGTTTGATGCTATTCGACAGTCGGACTTCCCCGCCGAGGATAAACACAGGATTGTTACTAATGTCCTCTCCGGAAAAGCCCCACCCGAAGCCTGCTGTGACAGCCGCTCTCTCACTGCCATAGGTTCCGATGACGTGGATGATGCCGGCGCCGTCAAAATCCTCAGTGTTTCCGGTGATGTTCAGGAACACGACCCCCCCCTGCGAGATCGAAATTGCTGATCTGGATTGGAGCCACCTTCGCTCCGATGTAATAAATTTGCACCGATGCCCCGGGAAACAGGGAGAGCCCGCCGGACACATCGAGCCAATCTGTCACACCGATGCCCACAGCGGGGAAAAAGATTTCATAGATCGAAAAATACCCTTGACCTGCTTTGAGCGTTCGGCCTGTGGGTCCAAAAAGCAATCGCGATCCATTCGGATCCTGGCGCAAATACTCCGTTCCCTCAACGTATCCTGAGACCGGAGACCGTGACGTAATCTGATCTTTCGGGATCACTGAAATAACCCCCGAGGGAGAACGCACCGTCACGTTCGTTGCGGTCTCGGACTCGGCGCGCCCGATCACCTCAGATCCGTCCTTCAGAACAAAGCGCTCGAGCGGTCTCGTCTGGGCCGAGTCGTTCTGCGCGAAGAGTTGCGAAGAACTGAGAAAGAGGAAGAGAACAGCGACAGATCCACGGAATATCGGTTTCATTGGGAGCGGCTCCACTGTGGATGTCGAGGGATCCGGATACAACCTACGAAATCGGAACACCATCCTCAACGGCGACAGCGGCTGTGCCGGCACGGGAATTGAATACGACGTCACAAATACCTACTTTTTGAGCCGGTCATCCCCTGCGTGCCCGAAGCTCTCCCCGTTCCGAGCTCGGCAGTCTTCAACTTACGGAGCCACAGCGTTGCCATGAAAACTTCAAAGAAAAAACAGAATGCCGGATCATTGAGTCCTGCGACCACGGCAATCCACGGATCGAAGCTGTTCGCCTATCAGGGTCCAGTCGCGACGCCGATCTATCAAACGTCGACCTACCGATTCGCATCCTCGGATGACGCCATTCGCTACGCGAAAGGGGATCGGGATGTCTATGTCTACAGCCGATATCACAATCCAAACTTCGACGATGTCGAATCGAAGATTGCACTCCTGGAGGGAGCTGAATCTGCGGCGCTCTTCAGTAGCGGGATGGCTGCGATTTCGACGGCGATTATGGCGATGACGGACGCGGGGGGTGAAATCATATCCACTCCCGCCCTCTACGGCGGGACGTACCGGTTCTTCCGGGATGACCTCTCCCGGAGGAACATCCGTGTGCACTACGTCGACCCGGCGAACCTGGGTGAGCTTCGGCATCTCATTACCCCGCGAACACGCGTTGTCTATTTCGAAACGCCGACGAATCCTACACTATCGATCGTAGATATCGAGACGCTCGTACGCCACACGCGCACCATGGAGCGCATGGTCGGCCATCCCATTCTCATCATGGCGGATAATACGTTCGCGACCATCCTCAACCAAAACCCATTTTCGCTCGGGGTGGACGCGGTGGTTGAGAGTGCTACGAAATATCTCGGTGGCCACAGCGACCTCCTCGGGGGAGTGGTCGTGGGTTCGGCCGAGTTTATCACACAAGTGAAGCAATCAGCCAAATACTATGGCGGCTGCGCTGATCCTTTTGCGGCATTTCTGCTCTCGCGAAGCCTCAAGACATTTGATCTACGCGTGCGTAAGCAAAACGAGAACGCCCTCGCCCTCGCCAAAGCGCTGGAGCGGAATCGCCGGGTCACAAGGGTGTTCTACCCCGGCCTCCCATCGCATCCGCAGCACCGGATTGCGAAGAAACAAATGAGCGGTTACGGTGGGATGGTGACCATCGAGGTGAGGCCGTCCCAAACGAATTCTCCGGTGGAAGCGGCCGTCTCGGTCTGTGACCATTTGCGTATTGCAGTCAATGCGATGTCGCTGGGTGGCGTCGAGACCTTGGTGAGCATCCCAGTCTATTCCTCGCACATCTTTATGAGCGATGAGGAGCTTTCCCGACACGGGGTGACGCCAGGGATGATCCGCATCTCCGTCGGGATCGAGGGAATTGAGGATCTCATCGCGGATTTTGAACAAGCCCTGACATTTGCATAGCGTGACAACATCGGAAAGCGTGCACGACCGCATGCGTTCTACCACAAACAAGATCGTGATTCTCGCGGCGGGTATTTCTTCACGCATGAAATTGCCTGCGACGGCCGGGGGCCTGGTCGAAGCAGACCTTCTGCGTCAAGCCGACGAGCGTGGCAAGGCGATGATTGAAGTGGGAGCAGGAGGGAGACCGTTTCTTGATTACCTGCTCTACAATTGCAGGGAAGTTGGCTTGAGCGAGGTCGTCCTGGTCATCGGCCGGGGGGACGATGTGATCAAAAATTACTACGGCCCAGAAGAACAAGGAAATGCCTTCCACGGCCTCTCGATTTCGTATGCGTACCAGGATATCCCCTTTGGACGGACCAAACCGTTGGGCACAGCCGATGCGCTCTTGCAGGCTCTTGCCTCCCGGAAGGATTGGCGGCAACATCAATTTATTGTCTGCAACAGTGACAACCTGTATTCGGTCCGTGCGATGCAGCTCCTACTGGAGTCCGGCGAGGAGGCCGCCCTGATCGATTACGACCGGGATGGGCTGGAATTTACCCCCTCGAGGATTGCGATGTTTGGGATTACGAAAAAAGATCCTGACGGGTACATCGAAGAGGTGGTCGAGAAGCCCCGCCTGGAGGATCTGGAGGATCTCCGGGACCGAGATGGTCACCTGAGGGTCAGCATGAACATCTTTCTCCTCTCCTACGACATCGTGCTTCCGTTTCTGGAATCATGTCCGCCCCACCCCCTCCGTCGGGAAAAAGAGCTGGTCAAGGCGATCAGCATGATGGCCCAGAGTCGCCCGAGGGCGATGAAGGCCATTCCGCTACGGGAGCATGTCCCGGATCTGACCTACAAAGACGATATTCCGGCCGTGAAAGAGTACCTCGAACGTCACTTCGCCACACTTTCCTGGTAGGGACAATCCATGCGATCCACCGCACAGCTGAAAACCTCCCTCACCGAGATCATCCGAGGATCCTCGAAGGGGCCCGCGGCACGAGAGATCATCCAAACGTACCAATGCGACACGGCTGAGGTTCCGGCACACGCGCAACGGTATCTGCGCATGATCGAATTGTTTGAAACACAATTTCCCCACGCCTCCGCCGTGCGAATCTTCCGCGCCCCCGGACGTGTCAATCTCATCGGAGAGCACACCGACTACAACGGATATCCTGTCCTTCCCATCGCGATCGACCGGGATATCGCCGTCCTCGTAGCCCCGACCGACGGAAAGACAATCAAAGTGCAGAACACCAACCCAGAATATGGTGCACGACGCTTTGAGATCAGTGCCACTATCGAGCCGTTCGACCAGGGGGATTGGGGAAACTACATCAAAGCGGCGGTCCAGGGGCTTGTAGCCGAGGGACTGTTGGGAGATGGCGCGCGGGGGTTTTGTGCTCTTTTCGACGGCAATATCCCAGATTCAGCTGG
>Ga0209536_100007189_pt1 | contig 16913 bp, 12 predicted proteins | sample DeeMarSeWOR28_12_FD_187461 | JGI IMG/M metagenome (GOLD analysis project Ga0209536, IMG submission 187461) | Marine sediment microbial communities from White Oak River estuary, North Carolina - WOR-2-8_12 (SPAdes) (version 2) | ecosystem: Environmental > Aquatic > Marine > Intertidal zone >... | reverse complement strand
GAGATCCCGAGTGGCTTTTCCATTTTCAGTTCGGAAGAGGTTTTTAATTATATAATAATAACAAACAAAGGAAACAAAACTGTGAAAAAATATTTCATGTTAATTTTAATAGTTTGTGCCGGCGCTTTATTTGCGCAAACTCAAAAAGTAGGTTATGTGGATTCGCAGATAATATTAACACAATTACCGGATGCAATTAAAGCACAGGGAGACCTGGATGCGTTAACTAATTTGTGGTCGAACCAAATTGATTCGATGAAACTTGCTTTACAGCAGCAATATACTGATTACCAAAAGCAGGCTGCAACTATGACCGAGGATCAAAAGCAGACGAAGCAGCAGGAAATAGTGACGTTAGAACAGCAGATATATACTTTTCAAAATCAAAAGTTTGGACAGCCCAACGGTGAAATCTTCCAGAAGCAGGAAGAAATCTTTGAACCTGTTAAAACCAGAATTTATTCTGCTATAGAGCAGGTTGCAAAAGATGAGCAAATGCACTTTGTTTTTGATAAAAGCGGCGATATAATATTACTTTATGCGGATTCAGCTTTTGATATTACCTTTAAAGTCTTGGATAAACTTAAAAGGGGTAAATAGTTTTAACTTTTTTCTTGTACCATCAGCCCCAATTATATGGGGCTGAAATTTATTATTCACTCCCAGGAGGTTAAATGAAATATTTCATCTTCCTCAGTTGCATTTTATTTTTCATCCCTAACATCTCTTTACCTCAATTAAAAGTGGGATATGTGGACTCAGATACTATTTTAGATAATCTGCCCGATGCACAGGATGCGCGACAAAAGCTGGAGGCATTAATCCAGGAATGGCAGAATGAACTTCGGAATATGGAGACTGATATTAAAGCCAAGCGTGACGATTTTGAAAAAAGAAAACTTATTATGACAGAGCAGACAAGCAAAGAAACCGAAGAGGAAATAACGAAATTGGAAGGAGAGCTAGCTACTTTTCGCGATAAAAAATTTGGTACAAATGGAGAAATATTTCAAAAACAGAATGAATTGATGAAACCAATTCAAAACAAAGTATTTAACACCATCCAGCAGATAGCAATTGAAGAAGATCTTGATTTTGTTTTCGATAGAAGCGGGGACATAATGTTCCTTTATGCAAAGGAAGATTACGATCTCACTGCAAAGGTAATTGAAAGATTAAAGCTGGAATAGTAAATGCAAATTGCACTAAAAGAAATTGCAAAACTTGTAAACGGAAAAATCGTCGGCGATTCGGATATAACTATTTCATCACTCGCAAAAATCGATGAAGCAAAAAACAGCGAGCTTACATTTCTTTATTTACCTGCTTATGAAAAGTTTTTTGCAAATACAAAAGCATCTGCGATTTTAGTAAAACCTGAATTCAATAAATCACGAAATGACATAACTTACATTGAAGTCGAAGAGCCTGATAAAGCTTTTTCGGCATTGATCATGCATTTCTTTTCACCTTCTTTTTATTTAAAGGGTATTGATAAGACAGCTTCTATTGACAGCAGTGCAGAACTGGGAACTAATGTTGCTTTAGGAAAAAATGTTGTGCTTTCTGCAGGATGCAAAATTGGTAGTAATGTTAAAATTTTTCATAATACGGTACTGCTTGAAAATGTGGAAATTGGAAGTGACGCTCTTATATTCCAAAATGTCAGTATCAGAGAAGACTGTAAGTTAGGTAACAGAGTTATTGTTCATCCCGGAACTGTAATTGGCTCTGACGGTTTTGGTTATAAGCAGGATGAAAAGGGTGTATATCAAAAAATTCCGCAAATAGGAAATGTAATTATTGAAGATGATGTTGAGATTGGTGCTAATGTAACAATCGACCGTGCTGCAATAGGTTCAACCATAATAAAAAAGGGGGTTAAGATTGATAATCTGGTGCAAATTGCACATAATGTTGTAGTCGATGAAAATAGCGTTATGTCTGCACAGGTTGGAATTTCAGGCAGTACTAAAATTGGTAAAAATTGTATTCTGGCCGGGCAGGTTGGAATAGTTGGACACATTGAAATAGCAGATGGAACCATTTTGACCGCTCAATCCGGAGTATCAAAATCGATAAGAAAACCGGGTTACTATTTTGGATCACCGGTGAAGGAACTAAAAACCGCAAAGTTGATTGAAGCTCACTCAAGAAACCTGCCCGATTACTACAAAAGAATTACTCAGCTGGAAGAAGAGGTGAAAATGTTAAAGGAAAAATTAAAAAATAAATCTTGATTTTAATCAATTCATTTCTTTCCAGGGGTTTTATAAAGTTACAATTGTATTTCATAAGCTGTCTCAGTATTTTAATATTTATATTTTTTCTGAACCATTAAATTATTTTCTGGAATTTTTATGATTGAGTTGCAAAGGACAATTGCCAAACCAGTTTCAATTTCCGGTATAGGTTTGCATACGGGAACAGAATGCAAAATGACATTTAAACCTGCTCCCGAAAAACACGGTATTTCTTTCATACGAGCCGATCTTGGAGGAATGCCTGAAATACCGGCAATTGCAGATAATGTCGTTGATGTTTCCAGGGGAACCACACTTGGTATAGGTGAGGCAAAAGTTCATACTGTGGAACATGTACTGGCAGCTGTGGTCGGACTTCAAATTGATAACATCATAATTGAACTTGATGGAATTGAACCACCCATTGGTGATGGTAGTTCGCTTCCTTACGTTCAGGCTTTGCAAAAAGCTGGCATAGAACAACAAACCGCACCAAAAGATTATTTGATTATCGATCAGACAATAATGCATCATGAAGATGATAAACAGATTGATATTGTTGCCCTTCCTCTAGATAATTACAGAGTAACGGTTATGGTTGATTATCAGAATCCCGCATTGGGAAGTCAGCATACAGGTTTGTTTGATTTTGAAAATGAATTTGCGACCGAATTTGCACCTGCAAGAACATTTTGTTTTTTAAGTGAAGTTGAATCGCTGGCTGACCAGGGTTTAATCAAAGGTGGAGATATTGATAACGCAATTGTAATTGTTGATCATCATTTAAATGAAAATGAGTTAGATGATTTATCCAAAAAACTTAGAATAAAAAACAAAATTAGTTTGGGCAATAATGGAATTCTTAATGATAAAAAACTAAGATTTAAAAATGAGCCCGTAAGACATAAGTTGTTAGATTTAATTGGCGACCTTGCTTTGATCGGTGCCCCGCTAAAAGCACAGATTCTTGCTGCACGACCAGGGCATAGGGCAAATGTTGAATTTGCAAAACAAGTTAGAAAGCTTTATCAGCAGAAAAAACTTGTCAAAAAATTCCAGCTTGTAAAAAAGGAAGGTGTTGTATTTGATTCAAGTGCCATTGAACGCATATTACCGCATAGGTATCCGTTTTTGCTTGTAGATAAAATTATAGATCTGGAAATTGATAAAAGAGTCGTGGGTGTAAAATCAGTTACATTTAATGAACCGTTTTTTCCCGGTCATTTTCCGGGTAATCCAATTATGCCGGGCGTTTTAATTCTTGAAGCCATGGCGCAGACGGGTGGAGTTTTTCTGCTTAACTCTTTTCCAAATCCTGAAGATAAAGTCGCTTACTTTATGCAAATCAACAATGCAAAGTTTAGAAAGCCGGTTGTTCCCGGCGATCAGCTTTTTATGGAAGTGGAAATGGTTAATAAAAAAAGTAAAGTGGTATCCATAAAAGGTAAAGCATACGTTAACGATGAGCTGGTAGCCGAAGCTGATTTTATGGTGGCTGTTTTAGATAAACCGAATAACCAATAAGAATGAAAAATTGAATGAGTCTCCACCCCACCGCAATAGTTAGCGATAATGCAAGTTTAGGCAGCAATATCACAATTGGCCCATATGCTCTGGTCCAAGATGATGTTGAAATAGGGGATGATTGTGAGATCGGTCCCCATGCAGTTATATATGACGGTGCACGGATTGGTAACAGAGTTAAAATTAAACAGGGGGCATCAGTTTCAAACGTTCCCCAGGACTTGAAGTTTGCTAATGAAAAATCCATTTTTATAATTGGGGATGATACAGTTGTTCGTGAATTTGCAGCACTTCATAGAGGGACAAAAGAAACGGGTGTCTCTTCTGTAGGAAAAAATTGCTTGTTAATGGCTTATGCTCACGTTCCTCACGATTGTACGGTTGGAGATAATTGTATCATTGCTAATTCAGTACAGATTGGCGGGCACAGTAGAATAGAAGATTATGTAATAATTGGTGGAAATACCGGAGTGCATCAGTTTGCAGCAATTGGTGAACACGCAATGGTTGCGGCAACAATAATGGTAAGTCAGGATATTCCTCCATTTATATTGGCTGGTAGAAGTCCTGCCCGCTATTTAGGATTGAACGTTGTTGGACTCCGCAGAAGGGGATTTAAAACTGAAGATATTGAAACAATAAAACATGCTTACTCTTTGCTATATGATAAAGGAATGAATGTATCACAAGCTGTTAAAGCTTTGGAAGATGAACTAGGCGATAATATTTATGTCCAAAAAATTTTAGAATTTATAGGTAAGAGTAGAAGAGGAATCGTTGGTAAATGAATTGGAAATTTGTTGATACAGGTTTCAATACCGGTAAGTTTAATATGGATTTTGATTTACAGCTTGTTTCACAGTTGAGAACTAATGAAGCAATTTTAAGATTCTACAGGTGGAAACCATATTGCATTTCTCTCGGTGCTAACCAGCCTCTTGATTCTGTTAATTTGAAGAAAGCTGATCAAGCAGAAATAGATATTATTAAAAGACCAACCGGCGGCAGGGCAATTTTGCATGCTGAAGAATTAACTTATTCAGTTATTCATCCAGTTACGTCGGAACTATCTCCCAAAATTTTATATGAAGAAATTAATATCGCATTAAAAAAAGGTTTGGGCCATTATCATCCTGCCTTGCAAAAATTAAGCCTGGAAAATATTCAACCCCACTTCCCATCATTTTATAAAGAAACTAAAAGCAGCTTATGTTTTGCAGTAACAGCAAAAAGTGAAATAAATTTTGAAGGGAAAAAACTTGTTGGAAGTGCGCAGAGGAAAATTGGGAATGTAGTTCTTCAGCACGGTTCAGTGCTTTGCGGAACATTTCATAAAAAACTTATTGAGTATTTGGAATTATCTATGTTAGAACGAGATGATGTGAAAAAAGAAATTGATCGCACCACAACTCAGCTTGAAACTATATTAAACTTGAAAACAGATTATGATAAATTAGCCATCTCTTTAAAGTTAGGCTTTGAAAATCATTTTAATATTTCTTTTGAAACCAATAAGGAAACCGAAATTGTCAATTAAAATTCTAATGAGATAATTTAATTTGTACTTCAGCATGCTTATCCAATCTCAAAAAAAACCATTATTAATTCTTGTCTTCATCGTAATATTGTGTGCCTCAATTAATGCGCAAATTGAATCGGAGATTTTTCTTAAGGGTGCGGCAGTTACTGATATTGATTTAGAGGGTGATTTTCTTTGGGTGGCAACTTACGGGCAGGGGATTTACCGTTATTCATTCAATGAAAAGAAATGGATAAACTTTTCAACGAAAAGCGGCAATGTTGATAACGATCTTTTTTATTCTCTTGAAGTGAGCAATAATTATGTATGGGCTGCTTCTTCCGAAGGCTTGTATACTTTTACAAAAAAAACGAATAGATGGAGTACAAGAAAATTTGCGCAGGGCGGACAATTCGGCAACTGGATACGTTCGCTTAAGTACGATGAGAAGGAAAATGTTTTATGGATTGGAAGATTCAGAAATATAACAAGGTTTAATTTGCGTACAAGAAGATACATTGATATTAACCGCATACAGGGAACAGATCAAAAATCAAATAATATTAAGTCAATTGAAATGGACGGTGACAGTCTGATCTGGTTTGGTTCTGAATCTGGTGTGCATGTTTACAATAAGAAAATGAAATATACCGACCCGGCTGCTTGGAAATACATAACGAACAAACAAAGAGGATTCAGAGGGGAAGGTGAAACCGTTTCTGTTTCTGATTTTCTGTTTGAAAAAAATAAAATCTGGTTTGCTACTGATGAGTTTGTAACCTTAGATCAGCCTGAGTTTAATGTTGGTGGCATTTATACTTATGATAGAAAATTCAATTGGGATAGAATCTACAAAGGTAACGGGCTTGCAGGCAATGGAATTTACTCACTTGGCAAAACAGGTAACTATATTTGGGCGGGTGTTTATGAGTTTGATAAATTACAAAAGGCTGAATATGGTAAAGGATTATTTCTTATAAATCGTTTAAACGGAAAAGTGGTCCCAGTAGATTTAAACGAAATTCAGATTGAATCATCAACCATTCTTTCTTTTCTTTTCGATGGTGAAATCATGTGGATCGGCACGGATGAAGGTTTGGTAAAGCTAAGGATTGATAACCGTTTAACTGAATGGCATAAATCCAACTAAAACAATCGCATATTAATACCCATTTTTTCAGAGATAAATTTATCCCGCTTTTTTAATTGACCTTCCTTTTACTCTGCAATTATTTTTTTTAAGTTTAGTTAATTATAGGGTAGTAAAAGATGAAAGATCTCGGACTCATTTGTACCGAGACGACGATGGATTTTCATTACTATCCGCTCTTCTTCCTTAGAAAGAAGTTTGTACTTGCCTGGTTTCGGAGCTCTTTTCCTTATAAGTAGAGCTGAAGGGTCTTTGCCTGATTTAATCCATCGCTCGTAGTATTTTCTTATATCTTTTCGGTGAACGTGAGGAGCCTGGCAGAGTTGTTCTACAGTCTTGAAGGTAGGGCAATTACCGGCTTTGATTCTTTCATAATCGCGCAAATGGTTAACCATTTTGCTGTAATAGCATTTATTATAGAATTGTTCATAGTAACACCAGATTATCAATAAAAATGTAACTCCGGTGTTACCAAAATGCTGAAGAATTATACCGCCGGCAGGCAGGATCTGACGAGCGGGGTGTACTTCTACACTCTTCGTACTGGTAATTTTATTCAAACTAGGAAAATGGTTTCAATAAAATGACAGGAGAATGAAATGCAAAAAACACTTACAATTGTTATATGTGCTGTTTTATTCGTCTTTCCGTTTTATGAATTATCTTCACAAAATATTGGTAATGCCGCTTACATTGAAGTAAATAAAATTTATCTTCCTTTTGACAATAAAGGCATAATAGCTGATGTAAATATACCACCTAACGGAAGTTATGGTCAGTTTGCAGGAGGTTATTTTTTGTATTCGTCAGGTTTTTGGCTAAGCGGATATTCAAATGATTCATTATGGGCAAATGGAGTTGCCACAGCCTCGCTTGTTGAAGATTACCTGGCAGGTACGGTTAGTATGAGCCCGAACGATCCCAAAGCATCGATTTACAGGCTGAGTGAAACTGATCCACCATTCGGACAAAGCTGGCAGGATTGGATAGATGCTGTTGAACTGGGTGCAAATTTTTATGATGGTGATGGTGATGGAGTTTACAATCCTGTGGACTTGAATGGAAACAACCAGTGGGATCCAAATGAAGATAAACCAGATTTACTCTTGGATGAAACATACTGGTGTGTATTCAATGATGGTATACCTGCCGGGCAAAGAAGATGGGATTCTGAACCGCAGGGAATTGAACTACGACAGACAATATTTGCACAATCTTCACCCAATGAGTTAGGAAATATTGTATTCATTCGTTACAGAATAAAAAATACAGGAATAGTTGCTGATACATTGAAAGATGTCTACTTCAGTATGTGGGCTGATGAAGATGTAGGCTATCATGGTGATGATCTTTATGGTTGTGATACATTGAGACAAGGTGTATTCTTTTATAATGATTCAACTGATTCAGTTTTAGGTGATTCAGTCCCATCGTTTATGATGGATATGTTGACCGGTCCATATGCATAAATTCCCGGAGTTACCTTTATAGATGTTAATGGAAATAACGCTTACGAAATTGGAATAGATACTCCACTTGACACTGCAGTAAACTATTGTGGACCAATTGGAATAACAATTTTTCCCGGAGCAAAAAATCTGGAAATCAATTCTAATATAACATATGTTAATAGCGATCCTGTTTTTCGAGAGCCTCAAAATATAAACGAGGTGAGGAATTATGTGCTCGGATTATCTTTATTTGGTGAAATTGTTGATCCATGTAATTGGGCGTATGGTGAAGTCAGAGGTAGTGTCCTTTGCAATGCAGTAAATCCGTACTATTGGTGTTCAGGCGATCCAGTTACAGATGTTGGCTGGATTTATACTTACAGTCATGATGTTCGTGGGCTTGGATCAACAGGCCCGTTTACTTTGGTCAAAAATCAGGGAGTAGAAGTATTGATTGGATATGAGATCGACTCAAGTTCTACACCCATTGGTGGAATTACCGCAGTCAGAAATGTTTCGGATGCAGTGCAGATCTTTTATGAAACTAATTTTGGTTATCCAATTGTTTCTGTTGAAGATGAAATACCAATTGCTTCAAACTTCAAACTTGAACAATACTATCCCAATCCTTTCAACCCAAGTACAAAAATAAAATTCATTATTTCGACCTCACCCTATTCCTCTCCTTACCAAGGAGAGGGAACAAGGGAGAGGTTCTTTGTGAGTTTAAAGGTATATGATGTTTTAGGAAACGAAGTTGCAACCTTAGTTAATGAAGAACTATCATCAGGCAATTACGAGGTAAGTTTTAGTACACCAGCATTAGCAAGCGGAATATATTTTTATACTTTAAAAGCAGATGATTTCCTACAAACAAAAAAGATGATTATACTTAAATGATAAATTCAAACCTTAAAACCTCAAAAAGCCCCATTCTTCGGGGCTTTCTAACATCTCATTTTATACTTATTTTAACTTTTTAGTTTTTACAATAATCAGGCAAACTAATGATTGAAATCTCTGAAAACAGACTCGATGAATTAAAAAAAGGCTTTGAGGGAAAAAGAATTGCGGTAATTGGTGATATGATGCTGGACGGTTACTATTGGGGTGATGTAAAAAGAATTTCACCTGAAGCTCCTGTTCCTGTTTTGGAAGTTGAAGAAGAGTTTTTCCGTTTTGGTGGAGCGGCAAACGTCGCTTTAAATATTCAAACACTTGGCGGAACCCCGATACCGGTTGGTGTTATTGGATATGATAGTTACGGAACAATTTTTTCTTCTTTAATGAGAGAAAATAAAATTGAAGACGATTACATTGTAGTTGATGATGAACGTCCTACCACGACAAAGACTCGCGTAATTGCAAACAACCAGCATGTTGTAAGAATTGATAAAGAAAATAAATCTAACATCAGTTCCAAGATTGAAGAAAAATTAGTAGTCCAACTTGCCAACCTCATCGACAGTCTTGATGGTATTATTCTTCAGGATTACAACAAGGGTGTGCTTACTCCTTCTTTAATTAATAAAATAATATCAATTGCAAACAATAAAAATATTTTAGTAACGGTAGATCCGAAATTCGATAATTTTTTTGATTACAAAAATGTTACAGTTTTCAAACCGAACAAAAAAGAAACAGAGGCTGTTTTAGGAATGAAAATAATTTCTGATGAAGATATCTCTTCTGCAGGCGAACGTTTACTACTGGAACTTAATTCACAGTATGTTCTTTTAACACTTGGCGAAAATGGAATTGCAGTTTTTGAAAAAGAGGGAACTGAAAAACGCATGCCTACTAAAGCACGCAAAGTCGCCGATGTATCAGGAGCCGGCGATACAGTCATTTCAACATTAACAATTGCACTCACGGCCGGTGCAAATATTTATGAAGCATCTTTTCTTGCTAATTATGCTGCGGGAGTTGTTTGCGGCGAAGTTGGAATTGTTCCGATTGAAAAGGAAAAACTTTTTGAAGCCGTATTGAGAGATAGTATATGAATCCTGTTGTGTCAGTTGACAAGTTAAAAATTATTCGAAGCAAATTAAAAGCTGAGCATAAAAAGGTTGTATTTACAAACGGCTGCTTCGATCTTATGCATATAGGACATGTTGATTATCTTTCCAAAGCAAAAGCTCTGGGAGACATTTTAATTGTTGGATTAAACACAGATGAATCTGTAAAAAGAATAAAAGGAAATAACAGACCAATTTTAAAGCAGGATGAACGGGCATATATTCTTTTTAATCTTAAACCTGTCGATTATGTTGTCTTTTTTGAAGAAGATACGCCTGAAAAATTAATTTCAGAATTGCTGCCTGATGTTTTAGTAAAAGGTGCCGATTGGGAGGTTGAAAAAATTGTTGGGAAAGATATTGTTGAAAAGAACGGCGGCGAAGTTAAAACAGTTAAGTTTGTAAACGATCAGTCTACCTCCCGGATTATTGAATTGATAGTTACCAGATATTCGAAGTAATATTTATTTGAATTATGTGGTTTAGAAAGAAAGAAAAAATAAGACGACCTTTCTTCAGACGTGTAATCAACTACTTTATTTATTTTGGAGTTGGTGTTATAATTCTATTCTTAGCTGTATTTGGATTCACACAAACATCAACATTCCGTAGCTGGTTAAATGAAACAATTACTGAACAGGTTAATGCAGCCACAAACGGCGTAATTTCGATTGAGACAATTGACGGAACAATATTTACATCGCTTATATTAAGTAATACTCTTTATTTACTGGAAAATGATACACTTTTTTTTGCGGAAAAAATCGAGGTTAAGACAAGTCCGCTTAAAATTTTGTTCAAAATTATTTATTTCCGGAAAATTGAAATCGACAATGCCAACATCGCCTTTTTAAAAGATGAAAATGGTGAACTAAATATTTCCCGGATAGTACCACCATCTGAAGAACCGGAGGATACGACTGAATCTGAATTTAGCTGGAAACTTCAAGTTGCTGATCTTCAATTAAACAATATAAATTTTAAACTGCAATCCTACGATAAAAAAAATAGCCTGGAATTTTATCCTCATCCCAATATGGATGATTTGCGTTTAAATGACATTAACTTGCAGCTATCAGCCTTTGCCGATATTAAAGACAATGAATATGAATTATATTTGAAAGAATTTAATGTTAAGCCCAACCTTACCGGATTTACTCTTAGAAATCTTGCTGGAAATTTTGTTTACTTTGATGATAAAGCTGGTGTAACCGATTTAAACATAGTGACAGACCGTTCAAATATTTCACTCAGTGCAGCAATTTCCGATTTTCCGATTTTTAACAGTGGTGATTTGGAATTAGACAAAGCCCCTTTAAGAGTTGATCTTGCTGCCATAGATTTTAATTTTGATGATTTAACAACTTTCATTGATGGTACTGGTATACTCAGAGGTGATGTTAAAATGCATTTAAGTGCTTCCGGCACTTTATCCGATTTAGATATTGAAAAACTGAAAGCTGAAATTGGCGAGACTAAATTTGAATTGACTGGAAAAGTTCAGAAAATACTTACCGGCACGGATATGTTAATAAATACAAGCTTCACAAACTTTTCTGTTAAACAGGATGATATTACCAACCTACTTCCAACAATCGGTATTCCCCTTTACAAAGATTATGGCACTTTAATGTTTGATTCACTTTATTTTAAAGGTAAGCCACTTGCATTTGATGCCGCATTTGGATTAACAACTGAAAAAGGTTTTATAAACAGCCTGCTTAATATGGATTTAAGAGGTGAAGATATTTTGTATGATGGAAAAATCTGGACAAATAATCTAAACTTATTTCCAATCATTGGCATGCAAACAAGATTAAATTTATCCGGCAATTTCACCGGCAACGGATTTTCACCTTCTACGCTAAAGACAAATCTAAATTTTATAGCAACAAAATCTTTAATTGGCAACGAATTTTTTGATGAGCTCAAGCTTGAAGCAACAGGAGAAAAAGGAATAATCAGCTCCGAATTAAATTTTGTAGCTAGACAATCAAGTGGATTGATAAATACTAAATTTAATTTTACTCAAGAGGAAACAACCGGTTACAAGTTTGATGCTAAGTTGAGTGGTTTTGATTTACATGATTTTGTTGGTGGCGATTTCTCAACGAACATAAATATTAAATTGCTTGGTGAGGGGGAAAATTTTAATCCGGATGATCTTAATCTGTTTACTGTTATTCAAATTGACAGTTCCGACTTAAACGGATTAACGGTCGACAGCACAAGCATTATTGTGGATATTCGAAAAGGGGAGAATGAGCGGGTTTTAAATATTATATCGGATTTGGCTGACGTAACAATTACAGGAATATTTACTGTAACTGATTTGATTGAAGCTGTTGGATTAGAAGCTAAACTTCTTGCATCTACAATCGAAAGAAAAATTGATGCTATTCAGCCTTCTAATTTGTTCGATGATAATGTAGTTAACTCAAATCTTTTGTTGGATGAGTATGAGTTTCAAAATGTAATTGCCAATAAAGATTTTAAAATTAATTATTTACTTGAGTTTAAAGATTTTGAATTACTGTCGTTATTGTTAGGTAATTCTGAAATTGATGTTGACGGTGAGCTTACAGGAAAGTTTTCTGTTTCACAGGATTCAATTTCCATGACACTGGAAACCAAAATAAATCAGTTGAAATTTTGGAATAACTCTGATCTGTTTTATTTGTCTGATTTTGATCTTAACATGAAAATGGATGATAAATTAACTCAAACTTCATTTGATGATTTTTCTGCTTTTATAGATTTAACTGCCAGAAGGATTTTTATTGGAAGCGAAATTCGTGATCTTGAGTTTGAACTAAATATGAATCGAGGATTAGCCGACCTAAATCTCGGTTTTCTATATGAAGATTTTTTTTCTTTCGGTACGAAGGGAAAAATTGATTTGACAAGTGACAAAGTTACTGTTATGCTTGATGAACTTTTTACAAAGTATAATCAGTTTGATTTACGAAACACCGAGAAAATAATGTTCAATTATTCGAACGATGAATTTCAATTCAGTTCATTTAACCTTGCACATGAGAACGGCACAGTTGATCTAAAAGGTAGTTATTCCTTTACAGATTATGGGGAATTTATTCTTTCAATAAATAATATTGATGGTAAAGAATTATTTGTAAATTTGTTCGAACTTCCGCCTGATCAAACCCCTGATTCCGATATAAACCTGAACATGGATTACAGCGGAACACCGGAAAACCCGGCTGTTAAAATTGATTTTTCTTTAGATAGTGTGAGTGCCGATAAGGTTTTTCTTGGTTTTGTAAAAAGTAGTTTCGATTATAAAAATAAACTGATAACGGCGAATATAGATTTTTTTAAATCGGAAAGAGAAATAGATAATCCGTGGCTTGGTTTAAGAGGAACTATCCCAATCGATCTTTCAATAAGCTCGCAGCAGCGTTTACCTGATAATGAAAAGCTTGATGTAAACTTTTTTGCAAATAATTTTGATCTCCGTTTTGCTGGAAGCATTATACCCGGAATAATCAAACTTAGCGGAATTCTTGAAGGCAATATAAAACTAAACGGAACGTACAACAAAATAAATACAAACGGGGAACTTCAAATTAAATACGGCTCTTTTACAGCTGGGGTTAACAATTTAAACTATATGCTGGAAGCAGGGTTAGTTTTGAAAGATGATGAACTTAAAATTGCAAGTTTTTCACTGTCTAATGATAATGAAACAAATGGCGGCGGCAAAATCACAGCTTCAGGAAAAATCGTTCTTGATAATATTAAGCCGAAAGAAATTGATATTATTGCTTCAGGTGATCTTAAATTACTAGGTGAAAAATCGCGTGCAGTAAACCAAAATTTGTACGGTGATATTGCTATAAGAACCCGTAACGAAATGCGTTTTATAATGAATGAAATGCAAAATTCTTTATCGGCCGATTTGATTTTAAAAAAAGGAGCCAATGTCACGTTTTCTCCCACTCAATCCGGTTTTTCAAACAAAAGTGATAAGTTTAATTATACTTTTATGTCGGCTAAAGAAGAATTGATTGATAAGGAAATTGATAGTCTTATTGTAATTTCAGAATCTAAAAGCGATGAGGTAGATGCAGCATCGAAAATTCCTTTTGATCTGGATCTAAAAATTCAGGTCGAGAATGAAGCGAAAATGGTGTTTGTACTTTCAAGAGAATTTAAACAAAATCTTACTGCATATCTTGGTGGTGAGTTTGAATATAATATTATTGATAATGCACCAATGGCAAGAGGTGAGCTACAACTACTTGATGGCTCGAAGCTGGATTTTATTAAAACGTTTCAGGCGCGAGGCTCTGTAAAATTTTTAGATGAAATTGACAATCCATATTTAGATGTAAATGCAATTTACCAGAGTTACTATAATCCTGATACATTGACAACGGGTGTAAACGAATACGAAGTGCAAGTAAAAATTAATCTTGAAGGACCAGTAAAAAGCTTAAACGCTAATTTTATTCGCGATGACAGAAATGTGGAAGTGTATAAGCGTCGGGCCAATTTTGGACAGTATGAGTTGGATGCAGCAAAAACAGCATCTGATGCAATATTTTTTATTATTGTTGGAAAATTTCCTGAGGATGCATCACTGCAAGAAACTAATGTTGCAGTTTCAACAGCAGCTTCCCTAGCTGGTTCAATTGTGGGCGGCTATTTGAACGAACAGCTTGGAGATTTCGTGCGAAGCGTAAACGTGCAGCAAGTTGGAACTGAAACAAAGTTTAGTTTGATTGGTAAAGTCGGTGACATACGTTATGAAATCGGCGGCACCTCTCAAGTATTCCAGGATTTGAGCAGAGCAAACATTAAAATCGAATACCCCTTTATTTTTACTCGATTGATTCTAAGGCTGGAAAGACGCGAACCGTCTTTTCAATCAACAACTTATGGTGAGATGATAAACGAACTTGGATTAAAATATAGTTTTACATTTTAATGAAAAATCAAATCAAATCATTTTTCAGATCAAATCCTTCCAAAACCTTTAAAAATAAAGAAGTAGCAAAAAGATTAAAGATAAAGACCGAAGAGGATTATAAAACATTAAAATCTACCTTGCATAAACTTGCTTTGGAAAAGTTCCTATCAAAGAAAGGTAAAAGATATAAGCTAAACATTTTTCCGGAAACTAATCGTATAGTTGGTCAGTTTCAGCTAAACGAAGGTGGATTTGGTTTTGTTGTCCCTAAAAATCCTGAAATAAAAGACATATATATTTCTGCACGCAGCAGCAGTAATGCCTTTCATGGTGATTTAGTCGAGGTTGTGCTTTTTGCAAAACAAAAAGGAAAAAATTTAGAGGGGCAAATCACCAAAGTGATTAGAAGAAAAAGAAAGCAGGTGGTGGGACAACTCCGAAAATCAAAATCGTTCTACTTCATCTCTCCTGACGATTCGAAAATTCATCGGGATATTTATATTGATGTTGCATATTTACAAGGAGCAAAACCGGGCGATAAGGTTACTGTTGGTAAAATTAAGTGGGACGACAGGATGCTGAATCCGGAAGGGGAAGTTCTCGAAGTTCTGGGCGAAGAGGGAACTTTGGATGCAGAAGTAATTTCTATTGCGAGGGATTTTGGTATTCTTACTGTGTTTGGTAAAGCCGTGATTCGGGAAGCAGAAAAAATTAATATTGAAATTAATGATTTAGAAATTAGTAATAGAATAGATTTTAGAAATAAAAACGTTTTTACAATTGATCCAGCGGATGCAAAAGATTTTGATGATGCTCTTTCGATTGAAAAGCTGTCAAACAAAAATTGTAAGGTTGGTGTGCATATCGCTGATGTCAGCCATTATGTTAGAGCAAATTCGGCTCTGGATCAAGAAGCTTTAAACAGGGGTAACAGTACATACTTAGTCGGTAAGGCAATACCTATGTTGCCGGAGAAACTCTCCAATAATATTTGTTCTTTAGTTCCGAATGAGGACAGACTTACATTTTCTGTAATATTTGAAATTACAAGCAGCGGTGAAGTTGTTGATTATCAAATTTCTAAAACAATCATAAACAGTAAAAAAAGATTTACTTATGAAGAAGCTCAGAAAATAATTGAGACTGGAAACGGAGAGTTTAGTGATGATATAAATTATCTGAATAATATTGCAACAAATCTGCGACAAAAAAGATTTAATGAAGGAAGCCTAGAATTTTTTACACCCGAAGTTGAGTTTGAATTAAATTCGAATGGTAAACCTGTTAACATTATTAAAAAGGAAATAAAAGAAAGCAATATGCTTGTCGAAGAATTTATGTTGCTTGCCAATAAAGCAGTTGCGGAAAAAATATCCCGTAGAAAGAAAATTCCGTTTGTTTATCGAGTACACGATTTTCCTGATCAGGAAAAGATTGAAGAGTTTTCCAGGTTTGTAAAATCTTTAGGTTATTCTTTTAACCCTCATATCGGTAAAGCTGCAACACAGTTTAATAAGCTTATGGAGAGCGCAAAAGGATCAGAAGAAGAGAGTGTAATAAATGAACTGGCTATTAGATCCATGGCTAAAGCAATTTATTCTCCCCAAAATATAGGTCATTATGGCTTGGGATTTAGTTTTTACACGCATTTTACATCTCCAATCCGCCGTTATTCAGATCTTATTGTTCACCGGATTGTGGAAAAAGCGACTAATAACAAAAGTGGAAAATATTATTCACTTGAAGAATTGAATAAAATTTGCGACCATATCTCTGCAACGGAGAGAAATTCCATGGATGCCGAAAGGTACTCTGTAAAGCAAAAACAACTGCAATTTTTGCAGAACAGGATTGGTGAAGAATTTCATGCCGTTATTTCGGGAGTGGCTAATTTTGGGATTTTTGTTGAATTAACTGATTTTTTAGCACAGGGATTAATCAGAGTTAAAGATTTAGAGGGAGATTTTTATGTTTTGTCTGAAAAAAAATATTCATTAATTGGTAATAGAACTAAAAAACAATATAGATTAGGAGACAGGATTTGTGTGAAACTTGTACGGGCAGATTTAGATAAT
>Ga0209536_100007186_pt1 | contig 16916 bp, 13 predicted proteins | sample DeeMarSeWOR28_12_FD_187461 | JGI IMG/M metagenome (GOLD analysis project Ga0209536, IMG submission 187461) | Marine sediment microbial communities from White Oak River estuary, North Carolina - WOR-2-8_12 (SPAdes) (version 2) | ecosystem: Environmental > Aquatic > Marine > Intertidal zone >... | reverse complement strand
CGCCTATCCGGCCCTGGATATCGCGGCCCTCAACCGGCTCGCTTATTCGGCCGAAGTGCGCCTCATACCGGTCAGGTGCCTGGGCTCGGTCAATGTCATCTGGATCAAAGACGCTCTGGCCCAGGGTATGGACGGTGTGTTTTTGCTGGGCTGCAAACACGGCGACGACTACCAGTGCCATTTCGTCAAAGGCAGTGAGCTGGCCGAAATCCGAATGAAAAAGATCGGCGATGCCCTGTCGAGCCTGGCGCTTGAAGAAGAACGTGTGGCGCAATTCCAGGTGGCCATCGATGAATATGATAAGCTTCCGCAAATCATCGATGATTTTGTTGCCAGCGTCGAGGAGATGGGTCCGAACCCCTTTAAGGGATTCTAGCGATTGACGATTTTCGATTGAAAATTGACAATTGAAAAGGTTTTAATCTGTTCTTTTAATATTCAATAGTCAACAATCAATCTTCAATTGATTGAGGAGGTATGAATATGGCGGATACATATGTTATTGAGCCTGATTTGGCTTTTATTAAAGAAGTCGGTGCCCTGGGGGGCGAGGACCTGAAAAAGTGTTACCAGTGTGCAACCTGCTCGGTTGCCTGTCCGATTTCACCGGACAGCAAACCGTTCCCCCGCAAGGAAATGATCGCGGCTTCCTGGGGGTTGAAAGACAAACTGGTGGGCAATGCCGACATCTGGCTGTGCCATAATTGCGGAGATTGTTCCACCCGTTGTCCGCGGGAGGCCAAGCCGGCGGATGTCCTGGCAGCTGTGCGATCGTATACGATCGAGGACTACGCCCAACCGAAAGTGCTGGCCAGGGCTATGAAAGACCCCAAGAAACTGCCGATCCTGCTGGCAATTCCCGCAATTCTTTTTCTGGTTGTGGGGACCATCACCGGCCTGCTGGATTTCACACCGGATCTTAGCGGAGGCATCAAACATTGGAAATTTTTCTCGACCTGGCTGGTGGACATGATGATGCTCCCGGCGGCCCTCTTTGCAGCGGCTGTCTTTGCTTTGGGTCTGAAACGGTTTTTAGCTGACATCCATCAAAATGCGTTGGCTGAGGGTAAAACCAATAAAGAAACCATTGAGATTCCCGGATTTATCCAGGCGCTGATCAAGGTTATTCCGACCATCCTGTTACACCGCAAGTTTTCGGAGTGTACTGAAAATAAAGACCGCGAAATTGCCCACTTCTTGACGCTGTATGGCTTTATCGGGCTGTTTATCGTGACCAGCATTTTCTTTGTTGTGATGTATGGATCATATTTGCTTCCCGGCGGAGCATTACATGGACCCTGGTCCCAGTTGAATCCGGTCAAATGGCTGGCAAACATCAGCGGTGTGGCGCTGATTGTCGGAACCAGTCTGATGATTAAAAATCGCATGTCCAAAAAAGATCAGGCTTCCAGGTACTTTGATTGGTACCTGATCTACCTTGCTTTTGGACTGGGTGTGACCGGCATGGGCGCTCAACTGACCCGGCTGGCAGACTGGGCGTTTATTTCATTTGCCATCTACTATGTTCACCTGGTTCTGGTGTGGACATTGTTTGCCTATCTGCCGTTTTCAAAGCTGGCCCATCTGGTCTACCGGACGGTGGCGATGACATACAATGAATATGCAGGCCGAAATTTTTAAGTAGCTGCACAACCAGTCAAAAAGGGGAGCCCATCATTGGCATGGCTCCTCTTTTTATTTATATTTGTTGGTTTAATAATTCTAAATTAACCTTCAAAAAATTCGAAATCAGAATATCGAATCTCGAAACAAATCCGAATATCAAATGACAAAAATTCAAAATGTTTTGAACATTTGAATTTGGAAATTTCGAAATTGTTTCGGATTTCGGATTTCGAGTTTCGGATTTAATACTGTTTGTTAATCTGTTCTTGCTCCAAAATTTTATTTTTTTGGTGACATTATTTGATTTGACTAAGAAAAAAAGGGAGCGCGCCTTGCGGCGGCTCCCTTTTGGTTTCTGCGCTTTTTTAGATGATCAAATCAATCTCCGGTAGCAGCTCCGTGCAGCTTGATCTCAACTTTGTCGGTCAGGCCTTCGTAGTATTCGCGCAGAATTTCAACGACTTCGTCACGCCCAAAGTGATCCGGCAACGCCTCTCCTTCTGAAAGCATTTTGCGCAGCATGGTTCCGCTGAGCAGCACGCGATCCCCTTTTTCGTGCGGGCAGGTTCGCAGGGAAGCCATGCCGTCGCATTTATAACAGTAAAAGGTCCAGTCGATTTTCAGCGGTGTGCACAGCAGCGCTTTGCCTTCCTCTTCCGGACATGGAATTTTATCAAAAATGGTCTGGGCTTCGAACATACCGTAAAAATCACCCACGCCGGCATGGTCGCGGCCGATGATCATGCGGGAACAGCCGTAATTTTGCCGGAAAGTGGCATGCAGCAGGCCTTCGCGGGGTCCGGCGTAGCGCATGTCGAGCGGATATCCGCCCTGGACCACCTTGTCTTCGACGAAATAATTCTTAACCAGGGCATCGATGCATTTGACGCGAACTTCAGCCGGGATATCACCCGGTTTCAAATTGCCGACCAGAGAATGAATATACACCCCGTCGCAAACTTCAACGGCAATCTTGCAAAGGTATTCATGGGAACGATGCATGGGATTTCTGAGCTGCAGTGCCGCCACTTCGCTCCAGCCGCGGTCTTCAAATATTTTGCGCGATTCTTCCGGTCGCATGTAAACACCGGCATACTTGGTGGGATAATTGCCTTCGCTGAGCACCTTGACCGGCCCGGCCAGGCTGATCTCTTTTTGTTCCATGACCATCTGAACCCCCGGATGGTCGTCTTTGGCGATTTTCCAGAACTCCTCAGCCGTGGCGGTGCCTTCACCCATGTAGACTTTTTCACATTCAAACTTTTTGTCGGCCTCGGTCATTTCAAATTTTTCGGTGACCGTCATGGTGGCCATGATCTCATCACCTTTCGGGTCATAAAGCGCAATTTCTTCACCCGCGCCGATGCCTTCCGCATCCTCTTTTGAAGCCGATAAAGTCACGGGAATGGGCCAGAAGGTTCCGTCGGCCATCAGAAAGTTTTCACAAACACCCTCCCAATCCGCCCGGGTCATAAAACCGGTCAGCGGGCTGAAGCCGCCGATACCCATCATGATCAGATCGCCCTTTTCACGCGGGGAGACCGGGATCTTTTTAAGGCCTTCGGCCTTTTTCTTTTCAGCTTCCAGCTCGGCGCCTTCAAGCAGGCAGCAGGTCAGTCCTTTTCCGCCATGAGGTGGAATTAAATTAGCCATTTGTTTACCTCTCCTTTCAATCTGATTTTCTATATTAAGTCGCCTTAAACGACTAGAAGTGGCTTCAAAACCCCATCTAATGTCCGATAGCTGCGTTGCCCCGCGAAGCGGGATTCGCGTCGATTCTATTACGTTGAAGTGCAGCACAAACCTCTTCAAAATGCTCACATACCTCATGTATGCTGCGCTTTTTCATCGGCTTGCGCCTTGATGCATACCTTAATTTGTTAAGATCAGACATGTAATCCCGCTTAGCGGGACTCTCGAACATGATCTGAGGTTTTGAAACCACTTCTAATAATATTTATATAAAAGCGTATTGATTAGTAAGGATAACCGCTTTTGTCAAGCGGAATTGCGTTTTTGGAGCAAAGATTTAGCGATAAATTTGGCCGGTGGCGTTTTTGGGATTAAGCAAGGCGATTTTGTTAAATTTTTGCTTGATTTGAGTACCGCTTCCGGGTAAATGACAACGGTAATTTCACGCAAATTTGAATTTCCGGCCTTTGCGGAATTGGAGTTTTTTTATGTCAGAAGTCAAGATGTCAGATGAGCGGCGGATGCAAAAGCGCTTTAAAGCCGCAGAAGGTGCATTTGCGGCGCTGGTTGATCAAGAAAGCCGACTGGGCCAGATAAAGGATATCAGTTCACACGGCCTTTCGTTTCGCTATATCGACAGCCATGAGAAGCTCGCAAACGCCAGTGAGTTAAAAATCATTCTCGGCAACCAGGGTCTTTATCTGGATAAAGTGCCCTTTAAAATTATTTCCGATTTTAAGATACAAAGCGAGTTTAGTTTCAGCAAGGTCCATATGCGCCAAATCGGGCTGAAGTTCGGAGAATTGACACCGGGGCAGCGGAACCGATTGGATCGATTCATTAAGCATCACACGATCGGTGAGGCCGAATAATCCCGCTAAGGAGCCCCGGTTTTCGGCTAACGCCCCATCAGATTGTGCGCTGCGTCATCGTTTAATTTATTTGTACCAATGCCGCGGACGAGCAGGAGCACGAGGACGATGATAATTTGAAGCCGCACGCGTCCTCGTTGTCGTCCTTGTTGTTCGGTAAAATATAAAAATTGAAGCGGAAAAATAGAGACAAAGCCCGGTGATGTCCACCGGGCTTTTTATGTCTCTGCACAGATTGATGGTTAATGGTCAAAATGTGAATAAACCGCCAAGTAGCAAAATAATCACCACGAAAATAACCAGGATCGCGATGACGATATTGCGGTTTTTGGCCGGTGATTCTTTTTTAATAACTTTCTTTGGGAGTTCCTTGGCTTCTGAAGGAATGGATTCTGTTTTTTCATCAGAACGGGTGTGAAAGAAACTGGCCGGTGGCGGTGTGACCGGCGGTTTGAGTTTGGGTGGCTGCCGGCTGGCCATCGGCTGCGGCTCGCCGGTTTGATCATTAAACGGGTCGCTGACGGCTATTTTATTTTCAGTCTCCGGGCTTAAATCCAGGGGTCGCTGGTCGGCCTGCGGTGGCGGTGAATCCGGTGGAATGGTCAAATAGGCATCCTCGAGTTGCTGGGGCTCAGCCGCAATTTCAGCCCCGCAATGGGGGCAAAAACGAAATTTCAGGGTTTCCACTTCCGGCAGCTTTTTGCTGCATTGGGGACAAGTCCTTTCCATCAGTCAACGCACTCCACGAGTTCAAATTGTTTATTCTAAACCTGATAAATGATTGTATTTGTTGCTTCCAATTTTGGATTTTAGATTGCGGATTTTGGATTATCTAAGTTGCCAGTGGCAAATTAACACATTAAAATAAATGGTCTCAAGCGCTCATCAATCCAAATTCCAAATTCTAAAATCCAAAATCGGTTAACGTCTATCGGTACGTATTCAACCCCACAAAGGTGCCGCCGTTTTTCCGACACAGGACGCGCATCAGGGTGGCAAAACGTTCGCCGGTGTTGCCGCGCATCCGGGTTTTTGCCATTACCACCGGAAAACCGACGGCATGTATCCGGACGCGGCGCGACCCGTCTTTTGCCCGTTGGTTGATGCGATCCACGGTGTCAATGACCGGTTGAATCCGATTCCCGCTGAATTCATCGCCAAAAACATACAGGCTTATTTTTTTATCGGTTGAATAAAATGTTCTGATGGCAGCTGTAATGCCCTCAACAGGGCTGCTGTTGCTGAACGCTTGCCAGGAGCTGAGCCTTGAAATAATGGCCCGGCGGCGGGCCGGTGTGTCCGGAATCCATTTGCCCCGATATTGCGAAAACATATATTCGCCCATATCGTTCATGATCTGAATGCCTTTGACTTTCGGGTATACATCCAGGGTTTCTCTTAATTTTTTCTGCACCAGAGGCCAGGCGTTGCGCTGCATGCTGCCCGAGGTATCGATTATAAAGATAATATACTCGCTATCTACCGGAATGCCGCCGACGGAGCTGTCCATTTTTCGGGGCTGAGTTTTCAGCAGGCGCCGCATTTCTTCGGTTAATTCCTGCATGGCGCGGGCCAGTTTGCCTTCAATTATATTTTGCACCTGGGCCGTGTCTTTTGAGCCCGCAAACTGCCCTTCGATTTTAGACAGGTCTCCCTGCAGTCTTGCCAGCCGGATCTTTTCTTCTGACAGTTGCTCCTTTTTGGCCGTCAGGTCACGATTCAGTATTGCGGTTTCACCCCGGATTTCCACCAGTTCCTCTTCAAGCCGGATTATTTTGGCCTCCAGATCTACTTTAACTTCTTCGATGATCAACGGCTCGGCGAATTTGGATAACACAAACAGCAGAATCACCGCCCCGAATCCGCAGCAGATGCAGTCCAGAAAAGACAGGCTGAATATCTGGATGTCACGTCGTCGCTTTTTCATCATTTAATACCCACGGCCCCATCGGGACGAATACGATTCCATGTTTGCATTCCAGGGCTCACGATGTGCTTTTTTTTATTAATTCCGCAATCCAAAATCCGAAATCCGCAATCCTCTAAGGCCAATCCTTCGAAGGCGCAAAAAAAGAACCGCGGGTGTCTTTTGCCAGGCGCCAGTATGAATCGGCTGCCAGCGGATCGCCTTCCATGGGGTATAAAATAATATTGACCGGAGCCCTGGGGAGCTTGCCAATGGCCTCATTAAACAGGCTTAGGCGTTTATTGCCGGATACCCGTTTGCGCCAGGGCTTGCTTGACCCCATGGTCGGCAGGCCGTCCGTCAGCAAAAAAATGTTATCCGGAGCAGGCTTCATTGCAAGCATCGCAGTGATTGCATTTAATAGACTGGTACCTTTTTCCGGAACGACGCTGCGGATTTGATCTGCGGCCTGGTTGAGTTGATCCACATTACCGGCATCCAGCCAGGTTGCCTGGGTGTTTTTGAGTAAAGGGGCGGCAGTTTCGTTAAAGGCATATATCTGGAATTGGCTTGTGAGTGGAAGCTGGGTGGTCAACCAGTTAACGGTGGCAACGGCCTGCTGCCATTTGCTGGATTTGATTTTTTCTTTGGTGCTGAGGTTGCGGCGTCGAATGATTCCAACAACCGTTTCATCGAGCATGCTGGCTGAGGCATCCACCAGAATAAATATACGCCGGCCGCCCATCTTTAAATCGGTTAGATACTGACGATCACCTTGTCCGGGAAATTTTCGCAGCCGGGTGCCCATGTCGTCCTGGGTCTTGGCACCGGCTCTTAAGCGCTTGAGTTCTTCTTCTATAGATTTCAGATCGGCTTTTAATTTGTTAACATGTGTCTTGGTGGCCAGGGTGTCATTCTCTTTGTCGGACAGCTCAATCTTTTTTTGCTCAAGAATCTCTATGATCCTGCGGGACAGACCTTGCGTCTGCACCAGTTGCGCTTCTGTTTGCTCCATTGCATTGCGGGTTTGGACCAGATCTTTTTTCCCCTTGAGCACTTCTATCTCCATGCGATCCACTTCAGCGCGATAATCAGAAGTAATCGAATCCCGCTGGGCGGCACTCTTGGCGTTTACCAGCACAAACAAAAGGATGATGGCTCCCAGCCCACAGGTAATAATATCCAGAAAGGATAAGTTGAATACATTGACGGATCTACGTTTCATCTTTTTCTTTATCCAGACACGCTATGAGGTGAAGTGTTTCACCCGGTGTTCCCACCCGCACCCTCTGGCCCAGCAATAAAATCCTTTTTTCGTTTACCGGGTCTTCGTCCACAAAAGTACCGTAAGTGCTGTAATCTTTAAGAACAACGTTATTGCCCTGCAATTGGACCGTGCAGTGTTTTCGGGATACGCCGGCGATTTGTCCCAGGATTTGAATGCCGACTCCATCTTCAACGCTTTGAAGCCCGATGAACAAGGGTTTTTCTGTTATGGGATAGGCCAGATTACGATAGAGGATGTGGCTGGGCCGTTTTTGCTCCTCAGGATATCGCCTGGGTTCTTCCCGGGAGCTTGAGCTTGCGGCCGGCAGCGGTCGCGAATTCAAAAATGGCGAACTGTTTCCGATCTGCTGTTCAAACAGTGCGCTGGTAAATCGTAAGATTCCCAGTGCGCCGGCGCCGGGTTCCAGTTCGATGATCTTGCTATCTTCGATTTCTGCCAGCATGTCTATTATGCCCGGTAACCGGGCCATGCGATCTGAGAGCATCAGAACCGGTCCGGCTCCTGCCCTGCCAGCACGCGCATAAAAACGACCAATCAGGCGACGTATTTCCTCGAACACCGGCGCCGCTTTTTTGTAAAAGAGATTGCGTGTCAGGGAGACACGGTATGTCTTAGAACCTCCGGTCATTTCAAAATGGACCCCGGGATTCCGGCAAAGCTGTGTCAAAATACCGGGCAGGCGGTCGTATAACTCCTGCTCGCTGGCGGCCTGATGTAATGGGTCAAACCGGGTGCTGTGCACAAATTCCTCTGCAATGGCATCCACCCATCTTCGGTATAATTTGCTGAGGCCATTTCCCTCTGCCGATATCGAATCTTTGCGGCTTAATTGTTGCGCCCGCTCGAGGCGGGTAACTTCAAGGCGGTGCAAGTGCAAATCCAGGTGCAGCAGCAGCCCCTCGGGCAGCCGCGCCGGAGCCGCAGCGACTGCCAGGGGAATGAAACCTTTTACCGGGATGCCCAATTCCTGGGTGATTCCTAAAATAAAGCCCAGATGCTCCCGGCTATAAAAACTGGGAACGGCAATTACCATTTCCTTTCCATGATGTTTTACGGTCTGCCAGATGTGGGCAAAATGCGCGAAGGCGATTTCAGCGTGATTCTGTGCAAAGGGATTGGGTTGTTCTAATGGCTCAATATTTAATTGGTCCCAGAATTGATTTAGAATCTGCCGGGGATAAAGATGCGCTTTTCTTTCAGCAGCAACACCGACGCTTAACCCCTGTTTTTCTGCCAGGGCAAATCCGGGGCTCTCAACGCTGTTTCCGTCAATTTCCAACAACCCGGCCGTTTTGCCTCCGGCGACCAGGATACCGGCATCACTGAGTTCGAGGCCTAGTAGGCTCATATGGGTACCTTTTAAATTAAGGCTCACGGCGCACGGCTCACGGCGCACGGAAAACAAGAAATTTGTTTCGCTGAATATGCAGGTCCGTGTGCCGTGTACCCTGTGCCGTTTTGTTATTTTGTATACAAATGACTGATCAAGTTCTCTTCACAGTAGGTTTTTGCATCCAGTACATAGCGCTCTTGCAGCTGCTGTAATTGATGTAAAAGAAACATCAGTCCAATGCTGATTAACAGCGCAATTAAAGTAGAATTAAATGCGACACCCAGGCTGCGGGTGACGTCAAAAATATCGCCTTCAATGGCTTTATGCGCCTGGCCCAGCGCGTCGCCAATCCCTCGAACCGTACCAATAAATCCGATTGATGGAATGGCCCAGGCGATATAGCGTATCATGGATAATTCGGATTCGAGTCGATCGGATTCTGAATCACAGTAGTCATGTGTGGCGCTGGAAACGTCCTGAATGTTGCGGGTGGTACTGAATCGTTGTAAACCGGCCAGCAACGCCCTGGGCAACAGCGCCTCGCGTTGTTGCGCCGGCAGTGCTTGAATCTGCCGGGACACATCGCGGGTGTCCTCCGGAAGTATACGCACGCCTTCGGCCAACGGAATCAAGTCCATTTGCAGCAACGCGCGCTGCCGCGAGGTTTTAAAGGCTTTATACCCCATGATGGCAACCGCCCAGAACATCAGAATAAAACAGGCTTCCTGTTCATAATCTCGGATTAACACAAAAACAGAGCGTTCCGTCACCTGAGATTTGTTTTCTGCCATCTGAATGGCCTGCTGGGCCAAAATGGCGTCGGCCCTTGGCCGAATCATTGCCACATAAATGGCATGTACAATAATCACGATGATGATCAACGAAAACACCTGGTAAAGGAACTCGAAAGAAAAGGGGAACGATTTTTTCATAATTTTATCCATCGGTTACGTTATAGGTTCTCGATGCAATTTGCCTGATTTTTTAGCATAGGGCATAGGGCAAAGCGCATAGCGTAATAATCAAAAAATTTCGTCTTCAGGTTTTAACGCTTTGCGCTATGCTCTCTGCGCTCTGCCACTGGACACTTGGCCATCGACGAATATATGAACATCAATCGCATTTTAAATGCAACTATATGTCATATGGGAAGTCAACCGCCTGCTCAGCCTCAATTTTTTCCGAGGGTTGAAAATCTTTTAACGGCTTTTTTTTGACACCGCTTGATTCTTTCTCATCATCGGTTTTAGATTCGGGTTCTGTGCTTATCGGCGGCGGTGTCTTTTCTTCATTGGTCGCCGTCTGGGTTTCGTTTTGCGCAACGGTTGCCCGAGATGGATTAGAAATGGTTTCAAAACCCCATCTAAGGTCCAATGGCTGTGTTGCAGGCCTCCGATAAATGCTCACATACCCATGTATGCTGCGCTTTCTCGATCGGCCTGCGCCTTGCCCTTGAACCTGATCTGAGATTTTGAAACCACTTCTATATGTATCCGCCTGTGTGTCCCATTTTATGACACCCAGAAAGCCCAGCAGTGCAACACCGATTATTGCCAGCTTTTTTAATCCTGCCAATGTTTTCACGACCATGATTACGTCTCGGAGTCCTATCTCATTTGGCGTAGCGACATATCCGAAATCCAAGATCCGGGCGTTTGGCGTCGCTGTAATCCCGATACGCCAGCCGTAATTTGCTCATGCTGGCATATTTCCAGCTTGAGCCTTTAACTACATGATGCTTTCCCTCGGGAGGTCCGGATGGATCGGTTTCGGTTTTATTGGTATTATAGGTAAAAATTGTGTAAAAGTCATGGCACCATTCCGCTACGTTGCCGCCCAGGTCAAACATTCCCAGATCATTAGCCTTAAATTTTGCTGCTGGTGCCGTGACCGGGTGGCCATCGTTGTAATTTTCGATATAATCCGGCAACAGTTTTTGGGCTGACGTATCGGCATAATTTCCGGAAGGCGAAGTCGGCGGAAACTGATTGCCCCAGGGGTATTTGAGTGAGCCTTGATTCTTTGTGAACCGGGCGCAATATTCCCATTCGGCTTCAGTAGGCAAACGATATCCGGTCCCGATGGGCTCAGCAGCGACCATGCGATCGCCTTTTTTAACATAGGCGGGTGGCAAAGATTCCTTGGCGCTTAGCCAGTTACAGAACAGGGCCGCCTGCTCCCATGTCACCTGAACCACGGGTTGGTCGTCCTGTGACAAACGCTGTCCTTTGAATGTGCCGGAATTGTGGCTGGCTAAAAAATTTTTAAACGCTTTATTGGTGACTTCCATTTTGCCCATATAAAACGGTCGTTGCAGAATAATTTTTCGAAGCGTTTCGTTGGTGCGGCGGCCCTGTTCGCGGCGCGAAGAGCCCATGGTAAAGGCCCCGGGCCGGACAAGTTTCAGCGCATATCCATTTTGAGCTGTGATGACATCAGCAGGACCGGTGGGCTCAGATTCCAGACGGCTTAGGGTGGTTTTGATTTCTTGCGGATATCCGGGGCGCGGAGTGATGCGGGTTTTATAGGGTTTGTATCCCTTTTTTATAATTTCCAATTGATGGCTGACCGCCACCAGCTCTAATTCCCGCGGAACTATTCCCTGATTTTTTCCGTCCAAAACCAGCTGGGCATCGGCCGGCTCAACGACGAAACGAATGACCCCCCGTATTGGTTTCAAGTCCACAGCCAGCTTTTTTATTTTTCCGGTAGCCACCTGAACCCGGCGAGATTCGTTTTCATAACCGGCTTTAGAAATTCGAATTTCATGCTCGGTATTTGCGGATAGCTTGATCTTTAAAGGCGTTTTACCGGCAAATTTTTCGTCGATGGTTATATTCGCACCGGCAGGCTGGGTTTGCAGGTCCAATGTGCCGTCGGCAGCCTGCAGCTGGATGTCTTTTAAGGATTGAGGTTGATTCGGTTTTACTGTCAGCTGCGTCTGCCAGGTTTTAAATCCCTCAGCACTTAATTGCACCCGGTGGTTTCCCTCCGGTAATTTAATTTTTATTGGCGTATTGCCAGCCGGTTTATCGCCAACGGTTACAACCGCCCCTTCTGGAATCGAACTGATAAACACATCTGACCAGCCGGGGATAAGTGCAAAATCAAAAGACTGTTCTTCTGGACAGCCCGCGATTTGCACGTCTGTTTTGATATCCTGATAATTATCCATTTGAATTTCAAAAACCCGCAGGCCGGCCTTTACTTCAAGGTTTGAAACCGGTGTAATACCGACTTCCAATCCATCAATGATAACCCGGGCGCCATTGACCAGGGCTGTCGGATCACCGGATTGGTGCGCCTGTAAAGATATGCGCCCGGGGAGTCTTTGCATTTCAAATCGGACCGCCTGGCTTTTGTCAGTCCCCACCTCAAAGGGTTGTTTTAATGCAGAATAGCATTCTTTAGCGGCATGCAGCGTATACGTTCCGGGCCGCAACAGATAATGTCCGCCAAATCTGGGAGCAACCAGGCTGCCGCTGATGGAAATTTGATCCGGCCGGGGCTCGATCTGGATCATGATTTGCTTTGCGGTAAAGACAAACCAGGCGGCGATAATCAGCAAAAGGAAACTGAGGCCAATAGCCAAACTGATGAATCGCCGATAGCGGCGGATTGAACCCGCAGCCGGTCCTTGCCGTTGCGGCCGAAAAGACAGGGGTTTTATTTTTAGCTCCGCATCCGTTCCGGCGGCAGTTGGCGGTCTGTCCATATCGGTTGCTGTCTGTCGGGAGGCGATCTCGATGATAAATTCGCTGCCTTCAACCTTAAAACTTATGTTGTCTGAGCCGATTTCAAGCAGATCGGAATGCATCAACCAGGCGGATTCATCCAATTTTTGGTGATTATATTGCACCGCAACATCCGATTGGCCGACTTGCACAAACGGCCGCTTTTGCGACAAGCCGATATAGGCGATTTCCGCTTCGGTTTTGAGATCGCTGATCCGGATGTCTGCCGTCGGACCGGCTCCGATAATAATCGGAAAACCGTCTTCAGCCACTGTGCGTTCACCTTCGGCGTCTCGAATTTTATAGCGGATATTCAAATTTTGACCTCGCATCTAATGGTCACGCGCAGCGGACTTTGCTGCGGTTTGACGATAATTTTTTTGCGAACATCCTGGTAGCCGTCCCGCGTTCCCACAATCGTATAGGTGCCGGGTCGCAGGCTCAGCTGCCGGCTCTCGAAGCGGCCTATCTTCCCCACTTTATAAACGGTGATGTCCGTAAACGTATCGGATTCAATAATTATTTTTACCGGGGTTTGAGCAGCGCCCACGATGCGGGCAAGCCGCTCGAAGCGCTCCTCGAGTTGCGGGCCTTTTGGTTCAATTTCTTCAATTTCCTCCATGAGCGCAATGGCATTATCAAGCTGGCGATCTGATTCCAATGCTGCCGGCTGTTGCAGATAAAAATTTATGCGCTTGTCCATACGGATGCGGTCCTGGGCGCGTTTTTTCCCCTGGGTGGCAAACTGGACATTGGCGTCGATCTTAAGGACCTGTAAATAGGTATCTAACGCCTGTTGCCAGTTTTCTGCCTGTTCTGCCGCCGTCGCCTTTTGGCGATAAGTTTCAATGCGGGCCAGGCGAATCGCTTGATCCACCTGGGCCAGTGCGTCCTTGACCTCCCGGGACTCCGGCCTGAACGATTTTGCTTTCAGCAGTTTTGCCCGGGCAAGTTGATAGTCATTCCGATGGAGCGCCGTCAGCCCCTCAGACATCAGCAGTTGAAATTCTGCATCACGAATTTGACCTTTAACCCGGGCCACAGCCTGCTGCGCTTCTTTTGATTCGGGGTCCAGGCGCAGGGCCTCCTGATAATCGGCATGCGCAAAAGCGATTTTACCCGCTTTTTCATGGCGGCTCCCTGATGCCAACAGCTGTATGACCGTATCCAAATTTTTAGCGCGCTGCAGGCTCTGCCGGGCTAGGCGGTTGTCTGGATCAATCATCAAGGCGATGGAGAATTTTTGCTGGGACAGCTCAGCGTTTCCCTCCTTCAGTGCCGTCTGGCCCTCAGCGAGCAGTTGTTTTAGAACCGGCTCGATCTGGTCGGCTAAGTCTTGAGCGCCGCCGCTGGCGGCCGCATATTTTTCGGCAGCTGCAGCATAATTGCTTTCAAGTAAAAGTCGATCCGCTTCTTGCGAAAGTTGGATCATTTCAACATATGCCTGATTTCCCCATTGCGAAACCCCTTTTGCATCCAATTCCTGAATGCGCTGCATAAATTCAGCCAGCTTTTCCTCCGCTTCGTGTTTTTCAGCAGCAATCTTGGCGGGATCCGGCGCGGTTTCGGGTAAAGCCTCTGGTGTCTCCACGGCACTTTCGGGTACGGGTTGATGCGTTTGGCCGGGTGATATTTCCGTCCGGCCCTGTTGCGGAGGTTTAGTGGGTAGGTATTGCCACAGCCATAACCCGCCGCCTACCAGTATGACTAACGCCATAATAAGGGTCACACCTTTGATCAGATTACGGTGTCCGGTTAAAGGCAGTCCTTTGCCGGGGGCCTTTGGCGCTACTCTTACCGGGGTGATGATTTCCGGCCGGACCGGAGCTGAATTCGGCTCTGCAAAACCGGGCGCTGGTCCCTGCGGCAGCCGGCGGTGCCCGACATCGCTGTTGAGCATGCGGTCGAAGCGGTTTTCGATCGCTGCCATGCTGGACGGGCGATCAGCGGGTGTCTTTGCCAGCATGCTGTCAATCAGATCTTCAATGGGGTCGGAAACGCGAGCATCGATGGCGAGTTGGTGTAACCGGCGGTTAACGGGAATGGGGGGTTCATGCAGAATTTTTTCACGCGTAATATCCGGATAAAACGGTGGATAACCGGTGAATAGTTCATAGAGCAGGACGCCAAGGGCGTAAATATCGTCAGATGGATGAGGCGAGTGGCCCTCAAGTTGCTGCGGGCTCATGCAAAATAGCGAACCGCCGGATGTAATTTCCAGAGCATAGCGACCGGACTTGAAAACGCCGGCAATCCCAAAATCTGTCAGCCGCGGTGTTTTCTGCGCGTCGAGTAAGATATTGCCGGCTTTGACGTCTCGATGGACCAGTCCCTGTTCATGGGCATATCCCAGGGCGTTGATCACCGGCCGAATCAGTTTGATCATGTTCACGGTGCTGATGGGTTCGGAAGCGCTGCGGTGAAAGGTCAGATCTCTACCGTTGATATATTCCATGGAGATGAACGCCAGCGCATCAGATCGATGAAAATCAAAAACGCGGACAATGTTGGGATGGACCAGTAGGCGGGTGTTGCGGCATTCATTTTTTAATAGATTGATGCGGTTCGGATCTGCTGTCAGCTGCGGGTTGAGTATTTTTATGGCGATCTGGACTTCAAGCTCCAGATCCCAAACGAGCCAGACCTGCCCCATGCCGCCTTCTCCGATCATCTCAAGCAGCGAAAACCGAGAAAGCAGTATTTGGTCTTTTTCTAAATTCGGCATATGGATTCTAATGGTGAATTTTAGCCCGTTTCGTTTTTTTGGGGCATTATATGAAAAATCACGAAAATATGAAAGGCCGAGATATCTGAGCGAAGCCATTTTCGTGATTTTAGGTGCTGAATCTAATTGCAGCCGTGCACTTTGGGATTATCCCAACTGCACGATTAATCGACAACCCGTATCAAAATGAGTCTAGCCTATAAGCGTTCGATCAGGGTTCTGAGTTTTGATCCATATTCTGCTCTTCAGGTGACGGGGTCGGTTCAAAGCCGGTTTCGGCCAAATAAATTTGACGCAGCAGCAGTTTCCAGCGTTTAAACTGCTCTTCAGCAGACCCGGTCAATTCATACTGCTGGCCTTCAAATTCCATTGTAACGGGCTGCATTTCACTCCCAAATGATTCGCTGAGTTCCTCGATTGCAGCTGAATGCATTTCGGCTTCTTTGGACACATTCCAGCCGCTGATGAATACCTGTCCCCCGATAATGACCATCGCCGGCGCCATGGCGCGGCCGATGTTTGAGTTTTGTGAACCGGCTGCTATTGCGCCGGCGATTAACAGGGCGCCGAGCAGCTGCTTGGTCCTTGCCTCTCGTTTAATCTTTTGAATGGCCTCGCGTTCGGTCAGGTTCAGCTCGCGCCAATTTTCATACGACGGCCACATTTGATTGTAAAACCCATCATATTGCTGATTAAGGGTGTCCACGTACATATACTCACGCTCTCTGATTTTCAGCAATCGGTCCATCATGGGATCATTGTCCGCCGGCAGCCGCTTGATGCTGAGGTGTTCCTTTTCGTCTTGTGCCAGATAGCCATCAAACGCATCCGGTGCATACTCCCGGGCAAATTTTAGCTTTGAAACCGTGCGAATTGTTTTAATATCGGCAACACTTTGATTGATTTTATATTCAGCCATATCATTGGCGATGGTATTGTAGAGATCCTGATAGGCATCTTTTTCACCCACTTTGTTGCCGGAATAAGAGGATGCTGAAGCTTCGGCGCTGTATTTCTTTTTAAACCACCTTTTACCGGTTCCATCCACCACATCGATCTCTAAAACCAGATTTTCGCCATTTGACTCGAGAATTTTGCCCTTCACCAAAAGATCAACACTGTTGGTTTCGCTCGGAACCACCTGGATGGCGCCCCAGTGGCCGCTCTGATGCAAGGTGTTTTTCAGGTGATAGGGAATAAAGTGGGTTTCGGCCTTACGGATATCTGCGCTCGTGCCTTCATCTTTGGCATCTTCCGGAGTCAATTGCTCGCTTTCGAAAACCAGGATGCCGACATCCATTAACTGCTCCTCGGAAATTTCGGTTTTGGCCTGCTCAATCGGGGTCGGGCCTACCTTCTGAGAGCTATAGGTGGCACAGCCTGACAAGATGAAGATGGCAGCCAAAATTAATAGACAATTGTAGACACCGGATTTCATATTTGTTAAACCTCACGCAAAGATGCAAAGAACTTATTTTTAATTTACCACAGAGAACACAGAGAGCGCAGAGACTCACGTTATTAAAATAATTTTTGAGTGGATATCATTTTTTTTAAGAATCTCTGTGCACTCTGTGAGCTCTGTGGTGAATTATCATATAATAAAAAGATTGTGTTTACTATTGGGTGTTTTTCTTATACTCTTCGTATTCTTTCCACAGTTTTTCTTTCAGCTCCGGGTCCGTTTCATTTTCAGCCGCTTCCCGCAGTTGACGGGCAACAATATCATCATCTTCTTTG
>Ga0209536_100007185_pt1 | contig 16916 bp, 10 predicted proteins | sample DeeMarSeWOR28_12_FD_187461 | JGI IMG/M metagenome (GOLD analysis project Ga0209536, IMG submission 187461) | Marine sediment microbial communities from White Oak River estuary, North Carolina - WOR-2-8_12 (SPAdes) (version 2) | ecosystem: Environmental > Aquatic > Marine > Intertidal zone >... | reverse complement strand
CATTTGGCGCATATAAAGGCTTGCTTAAACTGCCGGTAAAGGGTAAAATAGTAAGTCTTTTCGGTGAGTTTAAAAATACCCGCTATCAGGTGTTAAACTTTCGCAGCGGTATTGAGATTCAAACCGATAGAGGCGAGCCCATTCAGGCCGTTTATGACGGAAAAGTCCTTTATGCCGATTGGTTTAAAGGATACGGAAACATGATTATTATAGACCATGGAGACAACTATTATACGGTCTATGCGCATATCGAGGAAGCGTTTAAATCCAGCGGGGATTCTGTCGAAAGGGGGGAAGTGATTGCCACCGTTGGAGATACCGGCTCTATCAGCGGCCCAAAACTGTATTTTGAAGTCCGGCACCATGGAAAACCGTTGGATCCGATGCAATGGATTGAATCGGGTTAACTTTATTTGTGACAAACGCAATTGCTTATAAAGCAATTGCGGGGTTGCTCGTATAAGCCAAATGATGGTAAGGATTGATTATCTCACGTAAAGCTGCCGGGCCTGTTGCCAAAGATCGGCAAAAAATATTTGTGATCACGGTGCGTTTGTGAGAGAACATTTTTAAGGAGTATATAAATGAAATTAAAAAAGATGCCTAACATTAAGCTTTGGATGATCATGGTCAGCGCCGTGGTTTTATGGACGATCGGAGCCGGTTTTTTCGGTGACCTTGCTGCTAAAAATGAAGAATCCTATGAGGGGCTCAAGATATTTGCCGATGTCATTGAATTGATTGAAAAAGAATATGTGGATAAGGTTGAATCCAAAGAGCTGATTGAGAAAGCGATCCAGGGTATGCTAAGTAGCCTGGACCCACACTCAACCCTGATGCCGCCGGAAGCATTTGAGGATTTGCAAATTGATACCAAAGGAAAATTCACCGGTATCGGGATACATATCACCATGCGAGATGGGTTTGTCACCGTAATTTCACCCATCGAAGATACCCCGGCAGATAAAGCCGGAATCATCGCCCAGGACCGAATTATAAAAGTTGACGGCAAACAGGTAAAAGATTTGCGCGAGGCCGTCAATATGATGCGAGGTCCCAAGGGCACCAAGGTTTTGGTGACGATCGTTCGCCAGGGAGAAAAAGAACCGCTTGATTTTGAGCTGGTACGGGATGTTATTCCAATTGTTAGTGTAAAAGCCATTGAGCTCAAACCGGGCTACGTCTACATCCGACTATCACAATTTTCGGGCAGCACCACTAAAGAGCTTGAAGAGGCTTTGCATAAAATGGAATCCGGCGATGTTCCTGTTAAAGGACTTGTCCTGGATTTAAGAAACAACGGCGGCGGCCTGTTGAATCAGGCCATTCAGGTAACCGATCTTTTTCTGGATGATGGCAAAATCCTATCGATCGAAGGACGAAACAAAAAGAATACAAAAGTGTATATGGCCACGCCAGATACAGAAACTCGAAAATACCCGCTGGTTGTTCTGATCAACGCTGGCAGCGCCAGTGCTTCCGAAATCGTGGCGGGTGCGCTGCAAGACCAAAAAAGAGCGCTGATACTGGGTACGACTTCTTTTGGCAAAGGCTCCGTACAGACTGTAGAAACATTGCGAGACGGCTCCGGGGTAAAATTAACCATTGCCAGATATTTCACGCCCAATGGAAGATCCATTCAGGCCAAAGGAATTGAACCGGACATCGTTTTACAGCATAGAAGCATCGATCCCAGCGAATCCCAGGAAGAGGGTTTGTTAAAGGAAAAAGACCTGGCAAATCATCTTGAAGCCACACCTGAAAAAGATAAGAAACAAATTGAAGAAAATCAAACTCAGGAAATGCAGTTTAGGGTCGGTCCTCTGGATCGCGATCGGCTCATGACCGATAATCAGGTTGTCCGTGCGCTTGAAATCCTGAACAGTTATGACATCTTTAAAAGCTTAAATGGCTAAACGAAGACCAACCCGCAAAAAAAGACGATCTAAAAAGCCACGGAAAAAATCCTCTCTAAAAAGTCCCCTGTTAAGGGCGCTGTCCGGCCTGGCCCTTCTGGCACTGGGGGTCTTCGCGATTGGTTTATTGCTCTATTACCTGGCCCCACCCAAAACCGCTGCCCCACCGCCAAAGACAACTACATCACCACCGGCCAAAGCGCCGGTTGTGAAACAAAAACCGACTTATGAGATTTATCCCAAAGAGCCACTCCCGCCTGCCAGAACAGCGGTTAAAAAGAAAATTCCAAAACCGGGGGTCGGTAAATCCTTGCCATTGGTGGCGCTCATCATCGATGATATGGGTTACGACAAAAAAATTGCCAAGAAATTTGCCCAGTTAAATGTGCCCCTGACATTTTCGATTTTGCCCCATAGCCCCTTTCAACAAACAATCGTTCGCCTCGCAGAATCAAACGGGTTGGAAATCATGTTGCACCTGCCCATGGAGCCGAATGAGTATCCCAACATCGACCCCGGTCCTGGAACACTGTTGGCCTCGATGTCGGCTGATGAACTGATTGCGCAGCTTGATAAAAACCTCAATACGCTGCCGAATGTTAAAGGTGTCAATAACCACATGGGTTCCAGGTTGACGGCTGAATCGACACAGCTATATCAAATATTTTCGGTTTTAAAGCAACGGGGCCTTTATTTTATTGACAGTCGCACGTCGGCGGATTCCTTGTGCGAGCCATCGGCACGCCTGTTTCAGATCCCTTTCGCCCAGCGGGATGTTTTTCTCGACCATGAGCCGACCCCGGATTTTATTCGCAAGCAAATAAAGGAATTAATTCGGATTGCCAGACATAACGGTCAGGCAGTGGGCATTCTGCATCCGCATGTAACCACTCTAAAGATTTTGCGGGAAAAGTTGCCGGATCTGCAAAAACAGGTTCTCCTGGTGCCGGCATCCGAAATTGTACATCCGTCGGATGAAACCCATTAGAAACCATATCCTGAAGCAATCATTGCAAATAATTCTTTAGCCTTGTGCTGCCGGGTAAAAATCAGGTAAAATATAGTATGGGCCATGAAAAAGGCTCCATTGAGCGCATGTGGTTATCAAAATTAAGTGACCGGACAGCGAAAACGCATAAACCAGGCGCAATGCTTCACGAGTTGACGGCATGAACGAACAAACACCCTTATACAGCAGTCGTCTGATAAAAAATTATTTGGAGTACATCAGCAAAAATTATCCTGATGTCGGCATTGAGGCGGTATTAGGCTACGCCAATATGACCCGTTATGAGGTGGAGGACCCGGCCCATTGGTTCAATCAGCAACAAATCGATTCTTTTCATCACATCGTATCGCAAAAAACAGGGAATTCAAACATATCCAGGGCTGTGGGGCGTTATGCCGCATCATCTGGCGGCTTAGGTGCAGCTAAACAATTAATGATCGGCTTAATGAGCCCTACAGCGGGTTACCTGTTAATTGAAAAATATTATCCCTTATTCAGCCGCGGCGCTGTTATCAACGTCAAGAAGATAGGACCCACTTCGGTTGAAATTATTTCCAAACCCAAACCAGGTGTCGACGAGAAACCGCATCAGTGCGAGAACCGGACCGGCACCTTTGAGTCGATGGCAAAGCTGTTTACTGAAAAATTTGCACGGGTGGACCATCCTGAATGCCTTCACAATGGGAATGCGCACTGTCGTTATGTGGTCACATGGGAAAAGACGCCGTCACTCGTTTGGAAGCGAATCCGCAACTATTTTATATTCGTGGCTGCCCCTTTAGCCCTCTTCCTTTTCTGGTTTATGACCCCCTTGGCCTGGAGCATTACCCTGTTGGTTTTTGCTCTGGTGGCCCTGGCTATTTCATTTTACGCGGAATATCTCGAAAAACAGGAACTGATTCATACGGTTGAAACCCAAAAATCGGCTGCAGAAGATCATATTCTGGAAAGTAACATCCGCTATAACAACACGTTGCTGATTCAGGAAATCGGTCAGGTCGCCTCCAAAATACTGGCGGTCGACGAGCTGCTAAAAAGTGTTGTCAGAGTTATGGAAAAGCGTCTTCACTTTGACCGCGGCATGCTTATGCTGGCAAATGAGGACAAGTCCCGTTTGTGTTTCAGCGCCGGATACGGCCATACGATTGAACAGGAACAATTTTTAAGCCGCCTCGAATTTAATTTGAAAAATCCCGAATCAAAAGGGTTATTTGTGCAGGCCATGCGGGAGGGCAAACCGCGTTTGATCAACGATATCGACGAAATTGAAGACACGCTGTCTCCGCGAAGCCTCGAATTTGCCAAGCGCATGGGCGGTAAATCAGTGATCTGCGTCCCCATCGTTTACGAGCAAGAAACGCTGGGAATACTGGCGGTCGATAATATTAAATCCAAAACACCGTTGCGCCAAAGCGATGTCAATCTTTTAATGGGTGTAACATCCCAGCTGGCCACCAGCATCATGAATGCCATGTCCTTTAAGAGACTGGAACAGAGCGAAAATAAATACCGTGAGCTGGTCGAAACCGCCAACAGTATTATTCTGCGAATAAACACTCAGGGTCGCATTACTTTTTCCAATAAATTTGCGCAACGCTTTTTCGGCTATACCGAAACCGAGTTCTCTGAAAGGGATGCCGCCGAAATTATGTGGCCGAAAAGCAGGACAACGCGTCAGGATTTTGCAAATTGGATCCATGTTTTGCAAAAGGATCCGGATCGACCGCTGGTCAGTGAAAACGAAACCGAACTCAGACACAAAGAAAGGGTGTGGATTGCCTGGACCTATAAACCCATTTTTAATGACGAAGGCCAATTTAGAGAAATTTTGTGTATCGGCAACGATATTACAGAACTCAAACTGGCCGACATCGAAAAAAAGGATTTGCAGGCTCAGTTGCAACGCGCCCAAAAAATGGAAGCCATCGGCACACTGGCCGGTGGTGTTGCCCATGACCTCAACAATATACTGTCCGGCATCGTCAGTTATCCGGAGCTCATATTGATGGATTTGGACAAGGACAGCCCGCTGATCAAACCGATATTGACCATTCAAAAATCCGGTGAAAAAGCAGCGGCCATCGTACAGGATCTTTTAACATTGGCCCGCAGGGGTGTGGCGGCTACAGAAGTCGTTAATTTAAACAGCATTGTTTCAGAATATTTGCTTAGCCCCGAATATGAAAGGCTGCTGCTCGATCATCCTGATGTAAAGGTATCGCATCAGCTGGACGCCAATCTGCTGAATATTCTGGGCTCGCCGGTGCATCTATCTAAAACCATAATGAATCTGGTATCCAATGCAGCAGAGGCGATGCCCGATGGTGGAAAGATATCCATTCGCAGCGAAAACCGACATGAGGACAAAGTGCTGAACGCCTTCGATGATATCGGTAAAGGAGATTACGTTACGTTGACAGTCAAAGATACCGGAATTGGTATATCTCCTGAAGATATAGAGCGTATATTTGAACCGTTTTATACCAAAAAAAGTATGGGCCGCAGCGGTACCGGGTTGGGAATGGCAGTGGTCTGGGGAACGGTCAAAGACCACAGAGGCTATATCGATATTAAAAGTCAGGAGGGCGAGGGCACGGCCATTACACTCTATTTTCCGGTCACCCGCCAGGAATTGGATCGCAGAACCGATTTATTCGATCTCGAAGCGATTAAGGGCAATGGGGAATCGGTCCTGGTGATTGATGATATTGCCGAGCAGCGACAAATTGCCTCTGAAATGCTGGAAAAATTAGGATATCGGGTAACAACCGTTGCCAGTGGGGAAGCGGCTGTCGAGTACCTGGTCAATCATACGGTGGATTTAATCGTTTTGGATATGATCATGGACCCGGGCATCGACGGCCTTGAAACGTACCAAAAAATATTACGAATCCGTCCCGGCCAGAGAACCATCATTGCCAGTGGATACTCGGAATCCGAAAGGGTTAAAGAAGCCCAGCGAATTGGTGCCGGGACTTATATAAAAAAGCCGTATTTAATTGAAAAATTCGGACGCGCTGTTAAAGCAGAATTGAGGGTTTATCCGCACGCAGAATGACCCACCGGATCGCCTGCTTGCAAACTGCATCATCGGCCCCACTCTGGCTCAATCAAATTGGCGTTTAAGCCTTGATCTCGCGCAACATCTTGTAGAGGGATTTCGGGTAGAGAAATGTAAATTCGTATCGGGCAAAGCCAATAACATCTTTGTCTTTGAGCTTGACGCGCTTTTTTCCCAGTCTTGTGCCGTTAATCTTGGTGCCGTTGGTGGACCCGGCATCGTGCAGGTAATAGGTGCCATCTTCAATATCGATAATGGCGTGGCGCTTGGATATTGCATAATCGGGCATTATCATGTCGTTACCGTTGATGCGCCCGATGTAAAAGCTTCCGCGCGGCGTTGCCGGATACTCACCTTTGACCAGCGGGTAAACGGCATGTTTTAAGCTCTCTGAGGCGGATATGGAACTGCCCATACTCTTGGAGGGCTCAAAAATTTGGGTACTGTTAAGTTCATCACTTGCCATTCCGGATTGACTGGATATGATACCGACCTTGACAGCAGAGCCGACGAGCACCGGACGCCGGACAAAATTCACAAACGCATTGACATCATCTTCGCGAGCCATTTTCCGTAAAGAAGCCAAGCTAACCCTTCCAGAAGCACTCAAAATCTTTGAAAGCTGGCCGACGGACCCGCTGCTGCTTCTTGTAGGTGCTGAGGTCGCCGCAGGCGTATCATTCTTCTTTTGTTTTTTAAAACGGGCAAATGTTCTACCCAGCATTTTAATCCTCCTGTTGATCCGCTCTCAGTCGTTTCAAACTTTCCCGACTTTGCCGAAAACGCGCGCAGTGATCGCTGCAGGGGTATGCGGTCTGAATATCACAAAAAAGGTGCCTCAGGGCCGGTCAATTTAGCCGTTGCCGGATGACAAAATCATCATGTTATTACAGTATATTATCTCAGAAAGACAATCAAAAGTCAAGAATCGCTCAAAGTATATACAATTACAGGGCCTTATGGAAATGCCCCCAAGTTGGTTTCTCGTCATCCCATATTCCATACAGGTTATATCGGCAATTATGGCAAAAAATTAAGGGCTCAAGACAGATTTGATTGACTCCGATTGCCCGGCTTTATATGATAAGGGCCCAAACAGTGCAGAGCTGTTGGCGTTTCCGACCTCGAATTCAATGGTATAAGATATGGATCGTCCGCTGATATCCAATTTTGTTATGAAATTTCTTTTAAACACGACATTGATCGTCATAACGATTTTTGCCTGCTTTGTGGAAAACATTTATCTGGCGCTCAGACCGCCTGAACCCGGAAAGACGGCCGCGCTGACCATTCGGGCCCGACAGCCGTTTACGTTTGATCAAAAAATAGCGCTGAGCTCAAGACGTATCCAGGCGCTTTCCCAGTTTGTCCCCGTTTTTAATTACGTTCCGGAACGTGTTAATGCATCCAAGAAAAAAATTCAGCTGCTGACCAATGAATTATTAGCCTATCAGGCCCGCAAAAAGGATCGCGTCGATGAACTGGTGTTAATGATCAACACTGAATTCGGTGTGGACGTATCGGCCAACACGATGTCCAAAGTGCTCCAATACCGCGATCTGAGAAAATTACTCAAAGGCATTTTAACGGTTGCAGAATCCATTCTTCAAAATAAAATCCTGGATGACCCCAAAAATTTAGAAGGTAAAAACGCCATCGAAATTCACGATCCCGCACTGGCATCGCCGGCGGTCACCGCCGTCGATGAACTGACATCCCTTCAAACAGCCCGACTGACACTGCTGCAAAAAGTCCAGGAGGTTTTCTGGCAGGTAGACGAATCCATCCTGAACCCTGTCTTAAAAATATCGCAGACCACCCTGCTGCCGAATCTGATTTACGACCAAAAAGAAAATGATCAGCGGCTGGATAAGATTCATCGTCAGTATCCGACCGAGGCCCTTACATTTCAGGCCGGAGACATTCTGGTTCCATTTCGTAAGGTAATCAGCGAGGAAGATATACTGCTGTTGAAGGCCTATCAGCAGCAGCAGATTAAAAAAATTTATCGCAACGCTCCCTGGGTGGTGTTTACCATTTTATTTATGATCATATTCTATAATCTGTTTCTTTCAAAGGTGATGATCAGCGGATCGCGCAAGGCGCCGCCGCAGCGTCCTTTGATTTCATTGTTGATTCTATGCGTTGTCGTTCTCAAAGGATGCCTGCTGTTTACCCCGTTGCCGATCTATTTCATTCCCTTTGCGTTTTTACCCTTAATGGTCATCTCATTGAATCATGGAAAGCTGACCGCCACCGGTACTGCCATGGTGGGCGCCATTTTGGTCAGCTTGTTTGCCGGTCCTCAATACACGATCGTGCTTTATCTGATTTTCGGCGGATTGGCGGCTACTCTGGTGTCTGCCAATATTCAAAAGCGCTGGCAAATCATACTGCCTTCCGTGATCGTGGGCCTCATCAACGCGCTGAGTGTAATGGCGCTCAGTCTGGATTGGCAGGCGGTCTTTCCGCCAACATCCAATCAGCTCAATATCAGCGCCCTGCTTCAGGCTGAGTCGTTCAACGCGGTATTGATGGAACGAATCGGCTGGGCTTTTGCCGGCGGGCTGGCCGCCGGGCCTCTGGCCCTGTTGCTGTTGCCGCTGCTTGAAATCAGCTGGGATACGGCCTCCACTTTTAAGCTCAATCGTTACTCCGACCTGCAGCATCCGTTGTTGAAGAAATTGCAGCAAAACGCACCCGGCACCTACCAGCATTCGATGACTGTGGCCCATTTGGCACAGGTTGTCGGTGAGGCCATTGGCGCCAATTCACTGCTTTTGCGTATTGGCGCTTACTACCACGATATTGGCAAAATGGAAGCGCCCAAAAATTTTATTGAAAACCAATTCAACAGCCCGAATCCACATGACTTGTTAGATCCCTGGGAAAGCACCGAATTGATCATCAGCCATGTAAAAAGCGGCATTAAAATAGCGATGGCCGCCGGCCTGCCCAGAGCCGTGGTGGATTTGATCATTCAACACCATGGAACCCAGTTGATGGAATACTTTTTTAATCTGGCGACCAAAGAACAGCCCCGGGAAACCCTGGATGAGCTTGATTTCAGATATCCGGGACCCAAACCCCAGACGGCTGAAGCGGCCATTCTGATGATCGTCGATTCGGTGGAAGCCGCATCCCGCACAATGCAGGATCCCACCCGCCTCAAGCTGGATAAAATGGTTCAGCTCATGGTGGGCAAACGTATTGCAGACGGACAATTCAGCCAGTGTGATTTGACGACTCGGGATATATCCAAGATTGTGCGCGCGCTGGTCGATGCCCTGGAAGTCTCATTTCACAGCCGCATTCGGTACCCGTGGCAGGAGAAGGTCAGCGCTCAAAGAAGATCCAGCTGGAATTTTAGAATCGGCGGAAAAGATAAACCGCCGCCCTCCCGCAGATCCTTTAAAATGTGATTTGTATGAAAATTAATGGTAATCGGTTAAACGAACAATTTAGGAACGCTTATGTCCTACAGCTTACTGGAAGGCAACGAAGCGATCGCCCGCGGGGCCGTTGCTGCCGGCTGCCGATTCTTTGCCGGCTATCCCATTACACCGGCAACCACTATTTATCACAGCATGCTCAACCTGCTGCCGCCCCTCGGCGGCATCTGCCTGCAGGGCGAGGATGAAATTGCCTCAATTGGATTTTGTCTGGGCGCATCTATGGCCGGCATGAAAGTCATGACGGCTACTTCAGGCCCGGGCATCAGTCTGTACAGTGAAAATCTGTCTTTTGCGATCGGCAGTGAAATACCGATTGTGATCGTTGACGTCCAGCGCCTGGGCCCCTCTACAGGCTCGGCCACCCGGGGGGCTGATGGCGATATCAATTTTTTACGCTGGGGCAACAGCGGGGGGCTGCCGGTGATTGTCATGGCGCCGGTAGATGTGAAGGATTGCTACACCTTAACCCTGCACGCCTTCAACCTGGCTGAAGAATTTCGCTGTCCGGTATTTTTGGCGTCCAACAAAGAAATCGGGATGACGCGCGAAAGCATCGATCTGCAACAGCTGGACATCCCTGATATTGTTGAGCGGTCTGCGGCGCCAGCCGATCAGCCACTGTTGCCATTCGCAGTGGCCCCGGGTAAACACGTTCCGGATTTTCTGCCTATCGGCCATGAAGTCCTGGTTCGCCAGACCTCCTCGACCCACGGTGCCGATGGATATATCACCACCGATTCGGCTGCGATTGCCCGCAATCAAGAGCGTTTAATGCACAAGCTGCTGTCAGCCGTCGACCGGTTCTCTTTCCATGAACATTACAGGGTTAAGGATGCCGATACCCTGCTGATTGCTTATGGCGTGAGCGCGCGGGCCGCCAAAGCGGTATTCACAATGCAGAAGCGGCAGGGCAACCCCATTTCCCTGCTGATCTTAAAAACATTGTGGCCGGTGCCGCAGAAGGTCATCCGGCATGCGGCACGCCATGCCAGACGCGTTGTCATTGTGGAAATGAACCTGGGGCAATATAAGCGTGAAATCAAACGTATTTTACCCCGCAAGTCGGTTGCCTTCTACGGACAAATGGACGGCCGCCTCATAACACCTGACCGCATCAAGGAGGCCGTCAATGGATAGTCTTTTAAATCCCGCCAGACCGCCGGTATTATGTCCGGGCTGCGCCCATGAGCGCATTACCCACACCCTGGATCAGGCATTTCAAAACATGGGATTGGCCGGGCATCAAATTGTGCTGGTCAGCGATATCGGCTGCTCCGGCCTGTTTGATACTTTTTTTCATACCCACGCCATGCACGGCTTGCACGGCCGCGCCCTGACCTATGCGGCCGGGCTAAAAATGGCGCGCCCGGAGCTCAACGTAGTTGTCACCATGGGTGACGGCGGCCAGGGGATTGGCGGCGCTCACCTGCTGGCCGCCTGCCGCCGCAACCTCAATATGACCCTGCTGATTTTAAACAACTTTAATTTCGGTATGACCGGAGGCCAGTACTCCGCCACCACTCCAGCGGATGCTCAGCTGGGTTCGGGATTTTTGTCTGCCCTCGAGCGCCCGCTGGATATTGGTGAGGTCGCACGCTGCGCCGGTGCACCGTATGTGCGGCGATGCTCCGGTTATCGAAAAGATTTAGCTCACTTAATCCGGGAAGCCATTGAATATGAAGGCTTTGCGTTGATGGACATCTGGGGAATCTGTCCCGGCCGCTACACCAAAAAAAATCGACTGACGCCCAAAATGATCGATGAAGCCCTGGCCCGGCGACCGCCGCTGGAGGGTATCGTGCCTGAAAATGAACGCCCGGAATACGGGCAACACTATCGCCGGCTGGCGGCTGAGCAGAAAAAAGTTTCTGAGCCGGCGGTTATCGAACCTCAATTCAGCGCACCTCAAAAAGGTCGACAGGAGGTCGTGTTGCTCGGCAGCGCCGGACAGCGTGTCATCACCGCCGGCGAAATTCTGTGCATCGCCGGGCTGACGGCGGGAATGCAAACAACCCAGAAAAACGAATATAACATTACCGTCCTCAGGGGCCCATCGATTAGCGAGCTTATTTTATCACCGCGGGATATTGACTTTAGCGGAATCGAGACGCCGGATGTGCTCGTGGCCCTGGATCAGGAAGGCGTCGATCGGCGCCGGGATCTGTTTCAGCACCTGACAAAAAAATCCCTAATCATTCGAATCGGCGGTATCCGCCTGCCGCATAGCAAGGCCCGCATCCATGAGGTTGATTTTAAAGCCAGAGGGATCAAGCGCACCGACTGGGCACTGGCCAGTTTAGCGGTTTTGGCCAATCTCAACCGCGTGATCAGCGTTGATATGCTGATGTCAGCCTTAACATTTAGATTTAAAGGCGACACCCGTCAAGCAGCCCTTGCGCTGGTTAAGCAATTGGGAGCCCATTGAAAAAGCTATTGCTCATCAACCCGGTCGGTCGGCGCAGCGGCTTGCTGCTCAGCCGGTTTTCGACCTTTTCACCGTTGGCTCTGGCTTATGTTGCGGCCGTTACGCCCTCAAACTGGGACGTTAAAATTGCCGACGAAAACATCGATCCCTTCCAGTTTGAAGAAGCAGATCTGGTGGGCATCACCGCTTTTACCAGCAACATTACCCGGGCATATGAAATTGCCCGCATGTATCGCAAGCGGAACATCAGGGTTGTCATCGGCGGCATTCATGCATCCATGATGCCCGATGAAGCGCAACAATTTGCCGACGCCGTTGTGGTTGGAGAAGTTGAGGGTATCTGGCAAAAACTGTTGGATGATTTTGAAAACAACCGCCTGGAGCGCCTCTATACCGGCCCCCGAATCAATTTTGAACGCAGCAAAATTTTACCCCGCAGGGATTTACTGCATCCGAATTATTTCTGGCACTCGATTCAAACATCTCGCGGCTGCCCGTTTAATTGTCATTTTTGCTCAGTGTCACGCTATCTGGGCAGCGAATTCCGTCAACGTCATGCCCTGGATGTTCTGAACGAATTGGCAGACATAAAAGGTCAATATCTGGCGTTCGTCGATGATAATCTGATCGGTTACAGCCCAGAAAGCAAGAATCGCACCCGGGAATTATTCAGCGGCATGATTGAAGGCGGGCTCAATCGAAAATGGTGGATGCAAACGTCTATCAATGCCGCCGATGATGAACATCTGATTGAATTGGCCGCTCGCGCCGGCTGCATTTTTGCCTTTATCGGCTTTGAGACCATCAGCAAGGAATCGTTGCGGGATATGAGAAAAGGGATCAATATTAAGATCGGGGTGCAAAATTACAAAAAGGTCGTCGATGTATTCCACCGGTATGGCATCGCCGTATACGGGGCTTTTATTATCGGGAACGACCATGAATCGTCGGCCTATTACAGGCAACTTGCCCGGTTTCTGGTTCAATCCGGTATTGACATTATTCAGATTACCCTGCTCACCCCGCTTCCGGGAACCGGATTGATGTCGGAGTTGCAAAAAGAAGGGCGCCTCCTTTATGCCGATTATCCGCACGACTGGGACAAATACCGGTTCTCGTACATGGTTCACCGACCGCAGGACGTGCAGCCGCAAACCATATATATCGGCAACAATTATATCAAAAAAAATATCTACTCTTTCCCCAACTACCCTTACCGTTTGGTGCGCTCGCTGTTGAGCCTTAAAAATATGACAAATTTTTATGCTACTTATAAATTCAATAAAGTTCTTAAAAAGGGCTGGAAAAATTCCCACTATTACAAGGATTACCCCGCAAAGCTGGAGGCCCAATCGGACTGAGCAGCGCTTTATTTTGTGAGCGCCACAACATCAAACTCCCCGTCCTCCCAGACAAATCGTTTCGTCCGGTCGGGATGGCAGCGCTCAAAGGCGCTTTTAACCGTTATGTCGAGCCACCTTAAAAACCGGGTGGCGGCTTTTGGCGATAGGACACATTTAAGCCAGATAAACGCGCCGCCCATGCGAGTGATGCGTTGGTGTTTTTCAAATGCCGGCAGGCCCGCCTTTTGGGCTGCACGCCAGTAGTAGCTATAAGTTGTAATAATCAGAAGCATGGCTGCCCCCCGGGCTCGTGAAATCGGTGCAGCCGGAATGGCATTAAAAAAGGGTGGAAACGCCCGGAATCCACGAAGGGCTCGCAGAACCAGCTGAGCGCGGACGTCCTTGATACATTGCTCGAGACGGGCGTCCTCTGTGCCGGGCAATTGCGGATGGTAAAAAATACCACGCCTGACATCTTTTTCAAGATCACGGGTGATATTGGCCAGCTGGATGACTTCTCCGACCACTGCGCACTGGCGCAGGCGGGCTTCAGCAATTTGCGGTGTAAGCCCTTGATCCAGCCGTTGCATTTCGTCTGCAAAAAGGATCGGTGTGCCGAGCACATGCCAGCAATAGCGCGAAAGCTGCGCCGGTGTTTGCAGGATGCCGTTCTGTTTTTTAAAAACGCGACTGGCCCAGATCATGCCTTCACCCATGCGGCGCACAAGCCGGCATATGGCCGCCTGCTGTGAAGATGCCAGCAGATCAAAATGATAGTCGACAAAGGCTGAGCGGTTCACCAGCAGCACATGCGTCCTTTCCTGTGGATCAGCAGCAAGGGCCGGTTCAAGGACCGGGGCCGGTTTTAGGTTACCGGGGTTATCAAAGCGACTGATAAAACCCTTTAGGGCGGATTCCTTTTGCGGCGGTGTGGGCAAGAGGTCTTCGTAGGTGTCGAGCATACGGCAGTACAGGTAGGCAATCGCCAGGGCGCGCCGCATGCGTGGCGGCAGGAAGACGATCACAAAGGAAAATGTGCGCGCCGCATGCGGCAAAATCTGCCACAAGAACTGCTCGGGATCAGTGATCTTTCTTAATTTGGCCAGCGGGGGTTTTCTGCGGTTGGCCAGCAAATTAACAAATATGGGACCCAGCAATACAACCTCTTTGGTAGATTAAATCGACTAAAGAAGAATATTCAATCACGACGGAACGATAGAAAACAGGAAATATGAAAACCAAAATTTCGAGCTATTTATAGCGATTGTCAAAAAAACGTTCCGTTTGCGGAAGGTTTTTTTGCCACAACCGCCTATGCCGCCATCCTTTTATTGGGTTTCCCAACCCGGGTGCTTTGCACCCGGTTTCACCCGCAACGATCGGGGCACTGTGTGCCCCTGTCTTTTACCGCCTTTGGCGATAAAATCCAAGCCACCCGCTGTGCGGGTGGTCGTTGACTCGGAACGGTTTTATGACAGGCGGTATCATTTTCGTGATTTCGTGGTCTTGTGAAAGTCGCGCAAAAACAAAAGGCCCGAACATCTTCGTCATTCGGGCCTTTGATCAGATCTAGCACGTGCAGCTGCTGAAAGTGTCTTATTCAAGGACCATCAGCACCTGATTGGTCGTCACCTTGTCATCTACTTTAACTTTGATTTCTTTAATCTTACCGGCTTCGGGAGTCGGGATGGCATTCTCCATTTTCATGGCTTCAAGAATGATCACCTCTTGATACTCTAATACTTCATCACCCTCATCCACAAGAATATTGATAATCGTCCCGGGCATCGGCGCTAAAATTTCAGTTGCCATACGGTCCTCCCTTCGAAAATTTTGACTTTTAAAAAATAGCCTCACGCAAAGCCGCTAAGGCCGCAAAGGGTCGTCCCGATTTAAAATGTTTTATCTTTTCTTGGCGCCTTTGTGTCTTGGCGAGAGGATTCGCGCTTATTCGAATTTTCAACTCGAGCTTAATCTTCTCCAAAAACTGGAGCAGTGAGTTCACACGAACCGTTTGATACTTTAAGGTGAAGCGCTTGTCAAGTTCAAATAGTGCACTTCTGGCCTTGACGTGCAAACCGCCTTCGTATATGGAACAGGTGACAAAAATTAGGAAATATGACTGAGATGGAGGAGGAATATGAGACCCTATTTTGAAAAAATGAAAGAATTTGGACAAGAACTAAAACCCGGTCAGATTAAAAGCACCGAGGCCAGTGCTAAGCAAATACAGGAAGTCGAAGCCCAGCTTGCCGAAGCCATCGAAGAGGCCAAAAACGCTGGAATGCCGACCGAAAAAATCAACGCCCGCGGACAGCTAACCGTCTGGCAGCGCCTCGAGTACCTGGTGGACCCTGGCACCTGGAATCCGCTGCACACGCTGTACAACCCCGAAGACAACTCGGAAGGCACCACCAACGTGTTCGACGGTCTGGCCAAAATATCGGGTAAATGGGCGGTTGTCATTGGCTTTGACAATAAGGTCTATGCCGGGGCCTGGATACCCGGGCAGGCTGAAAATGTTTTCCGCTGCACCGACCTGGCCAAACGGTTGAACATACCCCTAGTATGGCTGGTCAACTGCAGCGGTGTCAAATTGACCGAGCAGGAAAAATTTTATGCGGACCGCCGTGGCTCGGGCACCACCTTTTTCCGGCATGCCGAGCTCAATCAGGCCGGCGTGCCGATCCTGGCGGCCATCTACGGCACCAATCCGGCCGGCGGCGGATACCAGGGAATCAGCCCCACCATCCTTTTTGCTCACAAAGACTGCAACATCGCGGTGGGCGGCGGCGGCATTTTAAGCGGCATGTCACCCAAGGGCTACTTTGACCTGGAAGGCGCCGAACAGCTCATTGCCGCTGCCAAACAATTCAAGGTTGAACCGCCCGGATCGACTAAAATTCACTATGATGAAACCGGATTTTTCCGGTATGTTTTTGAAACCGAAGAAGCGGTGTTAGACGGCATCAAGGAATATATGAAAGACATGCCGGCCTATAACCCCAAATTTTTCCGCGTGGCAGAACCCAAAGAACCGCGATTTCCTCAGAAAGATCTCTATCACCTGGTGCCCTTTAATCAGAAAGCCATGTATAATTTTGACGAGATCCTGGCGCGTCTGGTTGACGGCAGCGAACATATGGAATATCGGCCGGATTATGGGCCCGAGGTCTATACCGGGCTGGTCAAGATGGACGGATACCTGATAGGCGTCATCGGTAACCGCCAGGGATTTTTCGGTGAGGATTATCCCGAATATGCTGATTATCCGGGAATCGGCGGCAAACTCTATCGCCAGGGACTCATAAAAATGAATGAGTTTGTCACGCATTGCGGCCGGGATCGGGTCCCCATCATCTGGTTTCAGGATACCAGCGGCATCGATGTGGGCGATATCGCCGAGAAAGCCGAACTGCTGGGGCTTGGACAAGCGCTGATCTATTCGATTCAGCAAACCGGGGTCCCCATGATGCTGGTTCTGCTGCGAAAGGGAACTGCAGCCGCGCATTATATCATGGGCGGCCCCACGGCTAACCGCCATAATGCATTTACCCTGGGAACCCCCACGACCGAAATCTACGTAATGCATGGTGAAACAGCGGCGGCAGCCAGCTTTTCCCGCCGGCTGGTCAAAGAAAAAGAAGCCGGACGGCCGCTGGAGCCGATCATCGAAGAAATGAACAAACTGGTCAAGGAATATTACG
>Ga0209536_100007184_pt1 | contig 16916 bp, 19 predicted proteins | sample DeeMarSeWOR28_12_FD_187461 | JGI IMG/M metagenome (GOLD analysis project Ga0209536, IMG submission 187461) | Marine sediment microbial communities from White Oak River estuary, North Carolina - WOR-2-8_12 (SPAdes) (version 2) | ecosystem: Environmental > Aquatic > Marine > Intertidal zone >... | reverse complement strand
GAATTATTACACCACGAAGTTCACGAAGGTAGAATTTAATTTTTTTCTTCTTGCGCTTCGTGTTGTTCGTGGTTTTAAATCTGTTGAATCCTCATCCACGTGCCCATGCGGCTGCACTTCTTCGCACTCGATAATGGTTTTATAGGATAGATTTAATGCAGGCTTTTGATGCGGTTCATGCGACTGGTAATTTCAGTTATGCGGATGCCGTATTTTTTATTTTGTAAAACGACTTCTCCTCTGGCAATTAACTTGTCGTTTGCCAGGATATCCACCGGTTCACCCTCGAGCTTGGTAAGTTTGACGGTTGAGCCGGGCGCAAGCTCCAGCAACTCCTGAATCCGAATGCGGTTGCGCCCCAGTTCGACAGTTATTTCCAGCGGAATATCCAACAATAGATTCAGATCAAAGTCTTCAACAGCCTGTATGCCATCAGCACCATTTGGGTCGACGGCTAAAGATTCAGAAGAGGCTTCGTTGGCTGCATTTTCCTGAGTGACGGATTCTTCGGCCTTACGGCTTTCGGCGCTTTTTTCGGTTTCCTCAGCAGGCCCTTTACTTTCCGGCTTGTTTTCTTCAGTTTGCCCTGCGGCTTCTTCTTTATCTGGACGCTCACTGTCTTTGCTGCTATCTTCGGCCATTCTTTTTTGCCCTCGATTTGTCTCTTTGTCCGGGTGACGCGCGTGGGAACCGTTTAAATCTGCCCTTATAGATATGTTAATATAATCACACTAAAACCTCAATATATTTTACCACAGTTCCGGCTCAACCGGCGTCATCGCAACAATACACAGGAATGTAATTGCGGCGCTCCAATGATATGCAGCTTTTTAATATAAACTGAATCTGTATTTTACGGCATGGCTGTGGGTATCTGTTGCGATATGGAATGCCGGATTCTGATCTATTTTTATGCAAAAAGGAGAAAGGCATGTACAGATACTTATTCAGCCCCATTCGGATTAATACCCTGGAAATAAAAAACCGAATCGCCTATCCATCTCTGGGGCTGTTGTATTCAACGGACGGAAAACTCAACGATCGCTATTACAACTATTTTGCAGAAAGAGCCGGAGGCGGCGCCGGGCTGGTGACGGTCGGACCGGTAGGGGTGGATTATGTCGGATCGGGGGCTATTGCGTTATCGCTGACCCATGATGAAGCAATCGATGATTTCAGGAAGCTGACCGACATTATTAAGGAGGGCGGGGCCCGGGCCTGGATTCAATTATTTCATGCCGGCGCCTATTCGCACCCCATGTTTATTGATGGCCGGCAGCCGATGGCGCCATCGGCGGTTTATTCGCGTTATTCCCGGACGACGCCGCGGGAAATGTCCAGGGCAGACATCCAACAGACTCAAGAAAACTTTGCCCGGGCGGCCTTTGCCTTTTTGTCGCTGAATATCAAAAAGGCCGTCTCGGTGCCCGTCATTGCATCCAATCGCATATCAAACCCCGACAGCGCTGAGAAGATTATCAGGGACGGATATGCCGATATGGTCAACCTGGGTCGGGTCTTGATAGCTGATCCCCGGTGGCCCCAAAAGGCGTTTGAAGGAAAGGCGGAAGAAATTCGTCCGTGCATAGGCTGCTCTCAGGGCTGCACCGATCAGGTATTCAGCGGCCGGCCGGTATTTTGTGTCGGCAATGCCCGGGCCGGATTCGAGGCAGAGCGGCGACTTTCAAAAACCGATCATCCTAAGAAAGTCATGGTTGTGGGAGCGGGTGCCAGTGGCCTCGAGGCCGCCGTCACAGCCGCTAGCTGCGGTCACCAGGTCGACGTTTTTGAAAAGGATCCGGATATCGGCGGCCAACTGTGGGTTGCGGGTGCCCCGCCGCATAAACAGGAAATTATGGAATTTATCCGATACTATCGGGCGCAGATCAAAAAGCACCAAATCCCGTTGCACCTGAATACACCCGTAGATGCGAGTTTTGTCCGGCGGCAAAATCCGGACTATGTTATTCTGGCCTCCGGGGCGCAATCCGTTTCAAGACTTTCAGCGGGCATCAAAAAACTGGGGATCCCTTTTGCCACGGTGGGCGATGGGCTTCGGCTGGGAAAACTAAACGACGCCATTCATGGGGGATTCCTGGCCGCTCTAAATATATAGCTCATAGCTCACGGCTCATAGCTCATAGTAAAGAGCATGAGGCTGCAGGCACGCCTATGAGCTATCAGCTATGAGCTGCAGGGCTGTAAGCCCTGCATCAAGGTTTTATTTTTTCGAGTATGTCGCCGCTTTCGTTGAGCAAAAAGATCAAAAAACCACCGGCTGCGGCGTCCTTTACCAATTCCTCCCGCAAGACGGCCTGCACTTCGTATTTGTGCCCCGGCTCACGAATCAGGCTCAATAAGCCTTGCTGGGCAACTTCTTTGTCTGCAAAAGCGGGAATAAAGGAGATGTCATCTTTTTCATCGTGCTGACCCAGAAAGTGCTCATTGCCGCCGGGGTCCTGAACCACCACCCACACCCATTTATCTTTATCGGTCATCTTCTGCATATCGGCTCCTTAAGGCCATCAAATTTTAGGTTGAGCTTACAAAACGATTTCCCCGCCGCTTAAAGCGATACGGTGGTTACTTGCGTGGTATATCATTCCAATTTTTGGAAATACTGCTTAGCGTCTTTGCGACTTCGCGTGCGGTTTTTTCATTTTCTCTTCGTCCATCAGGGGCGTGTCAATTCGCCTCTCAAATTGGTTTGCATCATTTCTTTCATTTTTGCAACAGACAGTTTTTGACTGAGCAAAAACGACAGCTTGGCCAAAGCCGCTTCGGGAGTTATATCGAAGCCACTGATGACGCCGGCTTTTGCCAGCGAAGTACCGGTCGCATAGTCATCCATATTAACCGTACCTCTCAGGCACTGGGTGCAGTTGACGATGATAACGCCGCGGTCACTGGCCGCTTTCAATGCCGCGAGCAGTTCCCGGTCTTCGGGTGCATTGCCGATTCCATAAGTTTCCAGTATTAAACCGCGAATGGGCGGCTGCAGAAAATTTTTAACAATATCGACTGAAATGCCCGGAAATAACCTCAGCCCGGCCACCCGCGATTCACTCAATGCCGTTACTTTTATGGTTTTGCGGGTTTTGGGGGGTGGCAAGACCAGATCCCAGTTTATTTTGATGTCAATGCCAACCGTCCCCAGCGGGGAAAAATTGGGTGATTCAAAGGCATCCAGGCTGTCCGCATCGACTTTTACCGCCCGGTTGCCACGGAGCAGTTTGTCACCAAAACACAGGCAAACTTCAGGGATTTTAAAATTGGCCGCGATCAGCAGCGCCGTAATCAGATTTTCCCGGGCGTCATTGCGGACGCGACACAGCGGGATTTGGGCACCGGTGATGACGACCGGTTTTTGCAGCCCTTGCAGCATAAATGGTAAAGCCGAGGCCGTATAGGCCATGGTATCGGTGCCGTGCAGGACCACAAATCCGTCGAAGGTATTGTGTTGCTTGGATATGTCGGTGGCGATTTTGAGCCAGTCCGCGGGCGTCATGTTGGAGGAATCCAGCAACGGTTCGTACTCATCGATCCGGTATTCAGGCATCAAATCATTTTTGAGTTCCGGCAGATTGTCCATCAGTTGCTGCAGATATCCGGGAGCCGGTACAAAACCGTCCGCCGTGCGCTTCATGCCGATGGTCCCTCCGGTGTAGGCAATATAGACTTTTTTACGCATACCCGCCTCTTTTCAAAAATGGCTGATTACCCAATCAGGTTTGAGGAAATTTTTTCAGTTTGGGAAGCAATTTTTTTCCGCGTGCCTTAATGGCAGGGCTACCGGTTTGGGTCAGCTTCTCCAGGGCGCTTAGCACACTGGTTGAAATCCTCCCTTTCTTTGCGGCCAGATCGGACAGGGCCTGCATCGCAAAGGTGACAACAATTTTACTGTCATCCGTTAAATAATCAACGAAAATATCAGTTACGGCATTTGTTTCTTGAGGTGTTAAATCCATGCGGGGGATCATCTGGGCAAGATGCCAGCGCAGTTCCTGCTGGCGGGTCCGCCGCGCCAGACCAAGGAGCTTGGATTTAAAGGGTTCTAACAAATGGGGATCTTCTGCAGATATCTTTTCCATGGCGTCTGCAGCCCGCATCCGCAAAATCGGATCCGGATCAAACAGACCGCTGACCAGATCCTTGAACAGGGCCGGTCTTTTACCAACAGCCGCCACGACCGCATGGACATTACCGATCAAACGGCGATCGCCGCCCTTGAGTTTGGACAATATGTTTGTCATATCTTTACCTGAAGTCGCTTTAAAGAAAACAGGTTGCCTGTAAAATCCAAAATATAAAATTGCATGTGGGCATTGCCTTTGTCCATCGAATACAATGCGGCTGAAGCCGCGGACTAAACGCGGCCGAGACGACTGAGCATGGCGCCTTCCTCGTCTTGCTTAATCTTGCCGGCATCGGTTCCCTCGAAGTCAACCGTCCATATGTCTTCGCTCAACCGGTTTATCGTTTGCAACACCTTCAAATGCGCCGGGTGCTCCTGATAGCGCCGAACGGCTTCTAAATTGGCAAATAGCGCCACCAGTGCAAAGTCGTAGGACCTTGCGGTGTGAAGCAGGTCGCGGCCAAATTCATAGGTATGAATTTCAATAATCCGGTTGGGAAGATCATCCAGACTTTTTTCAAGCGCCTCGATGTCACTGTCACGGACGCCCGGCTTAAATTTGATCAATACAACGTGGTTGATCATATCGGCATATCCTTATGTTATCACCTTATCCTATTTCATTGCCCTGTTTTTATGCCAGTAGTAAATATATTGTTACCGTTGCCTGAACAATGGATACCAGCAGCGTCAAATATAGGATCAGCCGTGAAATGGGCGTATCGAACTCATGCCGGCCCTTGCCAATGAAGGCCATATGAATGCAAAACGCAAAAATGCCTCCGGAAGAGAATTTTGAAAGCCATGGATGATCATTTTTCCGTTAAAAATTTTTGCACGCCGATCATAAGTAGGCCAGAAGCGATATAAATGAATCCGGCGCCAACGATCATAAATTTTATGATGGCGCACGTGCGTGCCGCAGCCGGCAACCACAGGCGCTCTGAGTTGAGCAGCAGAAAAATCAGGGCCAAATTTTCAACTGAATCTAAAATCGCGGCCAGGAATTGAGCCCAGGCCAGAATCTCTCCCAGGCGTGCCAGCAGCGGGCTGCGCTGCTGAAGCGCCCTGCCGACCTGCACGCATGCCAGAGATATGAAAATAGCATAGACGATAAGGAAAAGATAATCCAGGCCCAGGCTGAGGGCGGCATGCGTTTTAGCCTGAGCATTCCAGGAAGCCAATATCTGTCGAGAGGCGGCGGCATCCTTTGCCAGCTCAAAGGACACGATCCCTCGGGGTGCAACCGGAGTTCTCAGGGGAACATCGAGGATCCGCAGGGCGATCAAAAGGACAAGGCTCAAAACAAGGGCAATAACCACAAACCGTTTTCGATTGGAATGTGAGCATCTGTCATAGGGTGCTAACCATCGCATTTTGGGTCCCGGCCATTAAAAGGGTTTGCGCCTGCTGGGTTGGTTGCGGTGATACCGGGCAGCTGAAAGCCGTCTGCGGCATCCTTGTGCGCGGCTGTGCCGACCACAGGTAGCCTACCGTTCATTTAAATTTGATGCAATCGAATTGTTTTTGAAGGTGTTCGAAAAGCAAGGATAACATCGTGTTGAGCGGAAAAAGTTCGGGGCATTTGTGTTTAAGTAACTTATAATTCTAAAGAAAGCGTATCATTTGATTTCTTCTGATCGTTTCGCTGCCAGTCGATCTGGTTTTTGATTTCGCTGAGAATAAAACTGCTCTTGAGGCTTAAGGCAATTTCGGTTGCTGTTGGTTCGGCCGCACCGGAATCTTTTACAAAGCGTTTCACCGTGATGAGAGCTTCTTTTATGTCTTCGTAGAACAGCCCGGCTCTGACCCAATTGTTTTTCGACGGGCCTGCTTTCAGGTTCATTTTCCAGAAAGGATCCCTTAAACGCGAATGCGGCGGCTCCGGTGCAACCTGTTTTTTGCGTTGAAACTTAATCTGGTTGCCGATTTCGTTGAGGATAAAATAGCTTTTGAGAGCTTCGGCCACTTCCGATTGGGTGGGCTCGTTTCCGGTTGTTATTTTTACGTATTTCAGCACCGTTAAAATAGCATCGGTCATATCGGTGCCCAGGCGGATCAGTTTGGGCAAAATACACTCCTTGGAATTAGCTATTCATATTTGCATAATATGGACGAGAGAATGCCTGCGCCTCTATATTATAGCAGATTAACTTGCAAATGGGCACCTGTTCATTTACAAAAAAAGGCCATCGGATGATGGCCTTTAATCTCGTCGGGTTCGTATAAAAATCAGTTCTTAATTAAATTTAGCTATTTGTGTTCACTGGGCCCGGATCGATCCAACGGTTTGGACCACCACCGGAAAGCCATCAAGCGTGGCCGGTATGCTGGATTCAGTTTCCGGGTGTGATCCGTCCAACCCTACAATAATCGCCTGATTGCCTTTTGAATCCAGCCCGATTCCGACTGAAACCACACCCGCCATCTTTAAAAGCTGTGCCTCGTTTTGTTTTTTTACGTCCTGAATGGATGGTGACATGCCCGGATCATCTCCCAGCGCCAGCACGGGAATGAGCAGCACGAAACATATGGCAACGATTCTCATAAGGAAATCCCCAGCGCGCTGAATACATTTTCAATTCGATTGATAATGGTTGTCGTTTCACTACCGGCAAATAAAAGTCCGGTCAGACGGTTGCCGTCGTCCAGAACCGCCGAGCCGCTGTCTCCGCCCTGGCTCATGGCGCCGGCCAGCAACTGGTCGGTGAAGACGGCCACCTGTCCGGCACCGTACTGGACATTGGCGCTAACGTCAACTTGCTGAATTTCGCCGGTTGTAAAGCCGGTGGTGCGGCCGCTTTTTTTTATGCTCATTCCCAGTTCACCCGATACCGTCCCCTGGATCGGCCCGATATTGAAAATTTCATCCTTAATATCGGCTGAATTCAGCGGTGTGGCGATAGCGGCATCCACCAGATTGTCTTCGGCCTGAGCTTTCGTCACTTGATAGCGCGTGTTGCTGCTGATCACTCGGCACCCCAGATTAAATACAGAGATAACCGCATTGGCAAATTGGCATTCACTGGGTTCGCCTTGAAAAGATATGGGCACAAATTGGGTCAGGTTGGCAATATGATCCTGCGGGAAACGTCCGCCGTCAAAGGGGCCGGGTTGCAGGATGGCGTCCCCGATTTCGGCAGCGTTGCTGTTGGCCAGCACATGGTTGTTGGATAAAATGACTTTCTGTCCGTTTTTTATCACCCAGCATCCCAGCGTTCCGGCGGTGATTCCCACGTGTCCGATGCTGACACCACCGGGAGCCGGACGGAATCGATCGGTGGGCACCTGTAGCGCACGGATGATGCCGGTTTGGACAACATCGGTGGGGGTGCCGTCGACCGCCGACGGTATCATTTCTTGCGCGGATAACCGTGCCGCTGGAACTTTTTCTTTTACCGAGCAAACAATAGACAGCCGTTCTGTTTTTGCGCCGGCGGTTTCTTTGTACCCGATACCGGTGGCCACGACATTGGCTCGCTCCAGAAGTCGACGGCGATGGGTGCTTAAAATGCTCCGGATTCGATTAAGGTCATCTGCCATATTGTCCTCCTCTCAGTAATGCATATGACGGATGGGTCGAACGCTTTTTTGAGCACTTGAATAGCTGTCACGTTTGCAAATATAGGCTAAAATCTCATAATGTCAATCAAGAGATGTTTGGCGCTAAAATTCTGGTGCATCAGCTTTCGTCTGCGATTTCGTCCGGCAGAATCCGGTTTAAAATAACGCCCGTCAGCGTTGCCAGCGCCACACCTTTCAGGGTGAATGCACCGGCTGAGAATGTGATTCCGCCGATTCCGGTCACTATAATGATCACCACAATCAGCAAATTTTTGAATGCCAATAATTTTGACCGGACCTGCAGCAGGCAATTGATGCCCGCCACCACCAGCGCACCAAAAAATAAAATCAGAATGCCGCCGCTAACAGGATCAGGGATTGTCTGGATGATGGCGCTTAGCTTGCCCAAAAAGGCCAGTGCCATAGCCAGAATAGCGGCCCACACCATAATGGCCGGATCCAGTTTTTTGAAAACCGCCACCGCTCCGGTAATCTCGGCGTAAATCCGAACCGGCGGACCGCCGATACAGGCTGCGAGTGTGTTTGCCGCACCGTTACCCAGCAGTGTTCGATGGATACCGGGTTCGCGCAGGTAATCCTTTTCTGTGATCTCGCCAATGGCGAGGATGTCGCCAAAATGTGCAATTGCCGGCGCGACCACTGCCGGAACCAGAAAAAAAACGGCATGAATGTTAAATTGCGGGAATACAAATTTTGGAACGGAAAACCATGGTGCCCTGGCAACGATGGAGAAATCAATGATTCCAAAGGGTATCGAAACCAGATATCCCGCGATGAAGCCGCCGATAATGGGTATCAGTTTGAAAATGCCCCGGACCAGCCTGAACAGGACAATGGTCACCACCAGCGTGACGGCCGAGATCAGCAGCCCGATTTTATCGGGTATGAGATGAGCGGGGTTTGATTTGCCCAGTGCCATTGACACGGCTACCGGTACCAGCATCAGGCCGATGACGATTATAATCGGTCCGACCACAATCGGCGGAAATAATGACGGAATGAAATTGCGGCCTTTCCAGTAGATGATGCCGCCGATACCTGTATAAACAAGGCCCGCAGCCACAAGCCCGCCGAGGGTGGCCGCCAGGCCCCAAGTTTCTGTTGCGATCAATATCGGGGCCATATAAGCAAATGATGATGCCAGAAAGACCGGGATGGACCTTTTGGTAAAGCCATGGAAAATGAGGGTCGCGGCGCCGGCTGTAAACAAAGCCACAGCAGGGTCCAAACCGGTAAGGATGGGCACGGTAATCAGCGCACCAAATGCAACCAGAAGAACTTGGACGCTAAATAGACTGTCTGGATAATTCAACTTATAGTCTGTGATCCAATCCTTGACGGCCATACTTACCCGGGTCCTCTGATGGCTGAAAACGAAGTGAAAGGGTCAACGACAATCCGCCCAGCGGGTGGCTTGGATTTTACCGCCGAAGGCGGTAAAAGACAGGGGCGCGAAGTGCCCCCATCGTTGCGGGTGAAACCGGGTGTGAAGCACCCGGTTTGAAAAACCCTATCAATATTTTGGGCCGGATTTACTTGGTGCCAAATATCTTATCGCCCGCATCCCCCAAGCCGGGCAGGATATATCCGACCTCGTTTAATTTTTCATCTATGGCGGCAACCCATATTTCGACGTCGGGATGAGTGGTTTGCAACCGTTCGATCCCTTCCGGAGCGGCAACCATAAATATGCCTTTGATGTCTTTGCAACCGGATTCTTTTATCAGGTCGATGGTGGCGATGACCGTACCGCCGGTTGCCAGCATGGGGTCCAGAATAAGGGCAATGCGCTCCTCCATCTGACTGGTCATTTTGACATAATATCTGATGGGTTCAAGTGTTTCTTCGTTGCGGTAAACGCCGACAACACTGACCTTGGCGGTTGGTATGAGATTGAGAACACCGTCCATCATGCCAAGCCCGGCTCGAAGAATGGGAACGACGGTGATTTTTTTGCCCTTAATTTTTTCAACTTCAACCTCGCCGGCCCAACCCTGGATCGTAACGGTTTCGGTCTCTAAATGCTTGGTGGCTTCATAGGTCAGAAGATTAGCCAGTTCGGATGCAAGATCACGGAAATCTTTGGTTGTAATATCATGTTCCCGCATAAACGCCAATTTGTGCTTGACCAAGGGGTGATCTACGACATGTACCGGCACGGCGGCCTCCTTTTGTGATAGGTTAGCGTTTTGTATGGCAGGCAGGAGAAAAAACAGGTACAGGTATATCCTGAGTCATTAATTGCAGCTTCGTATATGCAATTAATACCCCTGTGTCAATACAGAAGAAGATTTAAACGGGGTCTAAAACTCGCCTAAAGGTCGTCTAAAGGTAAATGCAGCGGGCTCTTTAATCAGTTTTTCAGTCGCCATATCGGTGGTGTCGCTCAAAGCCGAAAACGGCAGCGAAACCAGCCAAAAAACCGATCCGACGGCTGTGGCGACGATGCCAATCGGCCGGACCACAATCGTGTCATACATCATGGCGCCGCCGCCGGGTTCTCTGGATTCAAAATAATCCTGGGCTTGGACTGTCGTTGCAAAGGGCATTATGATCAGAGCCGCGATCACACCAATAACTGCCCATGATTTTGTTAATTTTCGCATAACTGCCTCCTTAACCTATATATCGTCCAGATCTTGAATTTCATTAGAACCAATCTCGAAAATTCCGAGGCACACGCCTGGTCATAAACCGATAAGCAGCTCAATCCGCGATCAATATATACGATCACCGACCTGGCGGCACTTGCAACCGCTTTGGGTTGAATCCAATTTTACTTAAGGTTATATTAACACTATTTTGAAAATATGTATATCCATTTTACAAAAAATTTAAAAGATTAGAAATATTTACGATTAAACCAAGGTTAAAAATGTATCGGCATAAATGATGTACTCCTAAGGATTCATTGTTGACCCATGACTGTCGAAAAATTACATCTCGAAGTTGCAGTTGCCTTACCGGTTTATCATACCTTTACTTACAGCGTACCGCCTTTCTTGATCCCATTCATTGAGGCCGGCAAACGCGTTCTGGTGCCATTCGGGCAGCGACGGATAACCGGCTATATCATGGGTTCTGCTACTGAAACCGAGCCGGCTGAAATCAAGCATATTTTAGACGTGCTCGATCAAGAATCTCTTTTTCCATCGTCGATGATTCCTTTTTATCAATGGATTGCCGACTATTATAAACATCCCATCGGTGATGTCATCAAAAACGCGCTGCCCGGCGGCCTCACGCTTTATGATTATGCGGCCCTTTCGATTACAGCTGAAGGCAAGACAGCCTTAAGAGGCAAAATCCTCACCTCCCTTCAACGAGCGGTGTTGCAACTGCTTGAATCCGGGCCCTGTCGCCTGAAACACCTCAACGACAAGCTGGGCCGGAATGTGCCCGGCGCCCTTCTGCAGGCGCTTCAGCGCAGCGGATGGATTGCAAAGACGCGAGAACTGAAAGGAGCTTCGACCCAGACGCGCACCGAAAGCCTTATCGCACTTGGCAGGTCAGATGCGCCGATGGATCGACTTTCAAAAGCCCGCAAAAGGATCATTGAGATCCTCGACCAGCAGGGTGAAATCTCGATGCCTGATCTAAAAAAACAGATCCCCGGTGCCGCCCGCCTGGTTCGGGCCCTTGAAAAAGACGGCTACCTGACCATTCAACAAAAACGCGTCTATCGCGATCCTTTCGGAGAGACGATTCGTGCGGATACGGCCCTTGAGTTAAATGTCGAACAGCAAGGCGTCGTTGCCCGGGTCACCGACAGATTGGGTCAGGGCTTTGCGACTTTTCTTCTGCGAGGCGTCACCGGCAGCGGCAAAACCGAGGTCTATATGCAGATTGCAGCTGAAGTTATCAATCGACGGCAATCCGTTTTGGTACTGGTTCCCGAGATTGCCCTGATCACCCAGATGGAGCGGCGCTTTCGTGCCCGTTTCGGAGAACGGATCGCTGTGCTGCACAGCGGCCTATCGGCCGGCGAGCGCTTTGATCAATGGAGTCTTATCCTGCAGGGTAAAGCGCAGATCGCCATCGGTGCACGCTCGGCTATTTTTGCCCCATTCCCTGCGGTCGGTCTCGTGATCGTGGATGAAGAGCACGACGCTTCCTATAAACAGGAAAATAATTTGCGCTATAATGCCCGAGATCTGGCTGTGGTGAGGGCAAAACAAAATGATTGTCTGGCGCTGCTGGGATCCGCGACACCCTCCATCCAGTCCTATTATAATGCCCGGGCCGGAAAATTTATTGAAGTCAATCTGAAAAAGCGTATCGAACAGCGCTCGTTGCCCGACATAAAAATCGTGGATCTTCGTGAAAGTATGGGATACCGGGGAATTCGGCGCTTCATTACACCTGAATTACAGCGGTCGATGAAGGAGACACTGGATCGCAAAGAGCAGATACTGCTTTTTATCAATCGTCGCGGGTTTGCCAATTTTGCACTCTGTCAATCATGCGGTCAGGCCCTGCGATGCAAAAATTGCGACATTTCCCTGACCTACCACCACAAGGCCAATGCGCTTCGTTGCCATTATTGTGGATTTTCCCGGGGGGCAACCAACAACTGTGACAGTTGCGGATCTTCCCAAATAAAAAAAATAGGCCTGGGCACCGAAAAAATTGAAGCCACGGTGAAAGAAATGTTCCCGCAGGCCCGTGTTGCCCGGATGGATCGCGATACCACTACCCGGAAAGGAAGTATTTTTAAATTACTCAAAGGCCTTAAAGATCAGTCAATCGATATTCTGGTGGGCACCCAGATGGTGGCCAAAGGTCACGATTTTCCCAATATCACTCTGGTGGGAATTATCTGTGCTGATTTATCACTCAGCTTTCCCGATTTTAGAGCGGGTGAACGCACCTTTCAGCTGATTGCACAGGTAGCCGGCCGTGCTGGTAGAGGCGCCTCTCCGGGACGGGTCATTTTACAAACGTATAATCCGGACCATTTCAGTATCTCTGCGGCCAAAGATCAAAATTATACGGGCTTTTACCAACAGGAGATACAGTTCCGCCGGACCCTGAAATATCCACCTTTTTCAAGAATGATCCAACTTAAAATCTCCGGAATGGACCCCCAGCTGACCCATGACCATGCCACGCGCCTTGGAAATTTATGCCTGGCGTTGAAAACGACAAATGTGTCTGTTTATGATTGCGTTGACGTTTTAGGGCCAATCGAGTCCGCACTGGCCAGAATCGCCCGCCGCTATCGCTGGCAGATTCTTTTGAAGGGCACACGTGTCAAATATTTGCATCAATTCGTCGGCCGGCTGATGACCGACCATCCGACGGTGTTTAACAATCGCAGGGTTAGGGTGGTCGTTGACGTGGACCCGGTATCCCTCCTCTAAAAACTGCCTCTCAGGCCCTCATATCTTGCCCGATGGCTGCGTTAAAATCCGGTCCAAAATACTCGCGTACTGACGTGTACGCTCCGTTTTCGAACCGGATTTCGCCTTGCCCTCGAACAAGATCTAATGGTCTGAGAGGCAGTTTTGCATAATTAAAAAAATGTGCCTTGCTCTCGGGCAAAATCTAATCACTTATAAAACGGTTTTATAAGTAAAAATTAATTAATTTAATCGAGCTTTACTGCTGAAAATTCATTCTAATACGATTGTATCTCCCCACAGACAGGGCTTTGGACAAGATCCAAGGGTCTGAAGGCAGTTTTAGATAATAAACATATACAGATCGTTCTGATGCGGATGAAGGAGGCCGTCAAAAGGCTGTCAACTTTTAGGACGGCTATTGAATCTAATAAAAGCGATAAAATAAGGATATTCGGATGCCTGATGGCCGGCTGCTTGACATCCATGAACAGGCAACATAAAATTTCAATATACAGCCAATTTTGAAATCACGGAAGGAGTAAGCCTAATGCGAAAAAAAGCAGGTGCTATTTTGATACTCGTTGTATTTATCGGTTGTTTTTTAACGCATGCTGACGGCGCCCAAGCTGACAGCAAACCGGTGGTGCGGAAAAGCGGTCCCGAAGGTGCGGTGCACGAAGAACGCGTTGAGATACCACAGACGTCCCTAAAGCAGCCGCTGGCGGTTCTTCCGGCCGCTGCCTACAAATTCGATCCGGTAGTTGAAGGCCAGGAGGTGGCCCATGCGTTTATCGTTCAGAACAAGGGCTCAGCCCCGCTCATAATTCAAAGCGTCAAGACCGACTGAGGGTGCACAGCGGCCTCTTACACGAGGCAGATCCCTCCCGGTGGTGAGGGTAAAGTTACATTAAAAGTGAACACCTATAACAAGGGCGGCCAAGCCATCCGCAAACAAGCCACACTGTTTACCAATGATGAAAAAAATTCTCGCTTGCAACTGACGATTAGCGGAAGCGTCGATAAATTTGTGACGATAAAACCCGATCGGGTCAAGTTGCGGGGGATTGCCGGAGACGATATCAAAAGAAAAGTAACCATTACGCCTGAAAAAAAATATCCTTTCAAAATCGTCAAGGTCAGTGCCAAAAACGGTAATGATATTGACTTTGAACTGTCGGAAGAAAAAGGCGATCAGGGCCCGGTTTATGCCCTGGTAATTGAAAACAAGCGGCTACAGCAGGGACGCTATTTTGATATGATCACTCTCGAAACCGACAGCGAGATTCAGCCCAAACTGAGCATCAGGGTTTATGGCGACCTCCGGCAGCGAACCGAAGAAAAAAAAGAGCAAACCCAGTAAATCCATATGAAAAACATTCGTGTTGTTGCATTTGACTGTGACGGCGTTCTTTTTGATACCGAAGCGGCCAACTGGGCATATTACAATCATATTTTGGCGCATTTTGGCAGACCGGCGATGACCGCCGAACAGTTTGCCTATGCCCATCAACATACATTAAATGAATCCATTGTGCACTTATTCGGCGACGCGGAAAGCATTGCCGCGGTGCATGCCTATCGGCAACAGATGGATTACGGTCGATTCCTTAAATATTTGAAAATTGAGCCGCATTTGACCCAGCTTCTCAGAAGGATAAGGCCCTCAATCAATACCGCGATTGCAACCAACCGTACCGATACGGTTGACCGGTTGCTGGCTGAATTCGAATTAACCGAATATTTCGATCTGGTGGTCACTTCTGTCGATATCCCGCGCCCAAAGCCGCATCCGGATATGCTGCTGAAAGTGTTGTCCCATTTTGGTGTTGCCGCCGAGCGGACCTTGTATGTGGGGGATTCAAAGGTGGATGCTGAGGCGGCGGGTGCCGCCAAAGTTCCTTTTGTTGCGTATCGGAATGCAGAATTGCCGGCGCCCTATCATATTGAAAGTCTAAAAGAACTTGAAAGCTTACTGGAGGTGTAGACATGTCGGAAGAGCCCGTCGAATTTAACGGCGAAGAGAAAAATGAATCGGATGATAGTGATTGGGGAAAAAGGATCCTGTGCAGCGATGAAAGTTGCATCGGCGTTATCGGCCCCGATGGGCGCTGTAAGGAATGTGGTTTGCCCTATGAAAAAGCGCAAACTGAAGATGAAGCGGTTGCTGCCGAACCGGATGAAAACCAGGATGCCGAACCGGACGAAAACCAGGATGCCGAACCGGACGAAAAGCAGGATGCCGATGCGGCAGGTGTTGATGTGCCGCCGACTTCCAACAGCGATGATGATTGGGAAAATCGCACCCTGTGCAGCGATGAAAGCTGTATCGGGGTCATCGGCCCCGATGGGCGCTGCAAGGAATGTGGCAAGCCTTATGAAGGCTGATATGGGGCCGGAACCCGGGATCAAAGCGCCTCCGGTCATTACAGCCATATCGGCTTATACAACCCTTCACCCTGTAAGTTGTAATTTCGACAGTAATGGCAAAATTGACGAATGCCGGTTATCCTGTTAGAATTCTTTTATATCCCTCGTAAAATTTGGTGATCGCAAGCATAAGCCTTTGCCGTGCCGGGTGCTGAGGTAAATGGATAACGGAGTCGCCTGTGTATCTGATTGATCTTATTCCGACGCCCATGTGGCGCGATATCGTCGATATCCTATTTCTGACAGTTGTCGCTTACCATCTATATGTATGGTTCCGTGAAAGCCGCGCTCTGCGGGTCATTATCGGCCTGGTGGCTTTAGGTGGGGTTTATTCGATTGCCAAATTATGGGATCTTTATCTGACAACCTGGGTTTTTCAAATCCTCTGGCAAGTCCTTCTCATTTTGTTGCTGATTCTGTTTCAGAGTGAAATCCGCCAGGTGCTTGAAAGAGTCAGCCCCATGCGATACTTGCGCTCCCGCCGGCGCGCATTTAAGAAAACTTTCGGCAAAGAACTGTGTCAGATGCTTTTTGAAATGGCGTCTGATCGAACCGGCGCTTTAATGGTGCTGGTCAGAAACGACAACCCCTCCGAATTTATTCACGCCGGCCAGACCATTATGGCCGTGCCCGATCCGGCTTTGATCAAAAGCATTTTTAATCGCCACTCGCCGGCGCATGATGGTGCCATTATCATAAACCAGGACCGTATCACCCAGATGGGCTGCATTTTGCCCCTCTCAGAAAATGAAAATTTGCCGGCTCAATACGGCACCCGTCATCGGGCCGCACTGGGGCTGTCTGAAGTCACGGATGCCGTATGTCTGGTGGTTTCCGAAGAACGCTCGGAGGTCGCCACGGTAACGGGCGGCAAAATAGTCACTTGGCAGGATCCGGACGCATTAACGGCCCACCTGAATGAGGTGATTGGCGGTCCACAAATTAACGTACCCGCCGTAAAGGATTTTTTTAAAGCGCTGTTCATCGAAAACTGGCGAACCAAACTAGGTGCGCTGGCGCTTGTTACGATTGCATGGTTTGCTCTGGCAAGCCAGCAGGAATCAGAACTGGCCGTCGCGGTACCTGTGCAATATAGCGGGGTTTCTGATCAGCTGATCGTGGGTGAGGGATCGACAACCACAGTTGATTTAACCCTGTCGGGACGGCGGAATAAAATCCGTACCCTTAAAGATGAAGATGTGCAGGTGAGTGTCGACCTGAGCAATATCGATGCCGGCAAGCATTACATTCGGCTTTCTGCCAAAAATATTTTTTTGCCGTTCGGAGTTAAAATTGATCAGGTCGCCCCGCAGAAAATATTGGTCAATTTGCAGGGTCCTTCTGAAATCCAAAATCCGACCGGGGCTCCCCCTGTCGAAAAACATGCCTTCTAGTGGGTTCAGGACAGAAAACAGAAATCAGAA
>Ga0209536_100007183_pt1 | contig 16917 bp, 12 predicted proteins | sample DeeMarSeWOR28_12_FD_187461 | JGI IMG/M metagenome (GOLD analysis project Ga0209536, IMG submission 187461) | Marine sediment microbial communities from White Oak River estuary, North Carolina - WOR-2-8_12 (SPAdes) (version 2) | ecosystem: Environmental > Aquatic > Marine > Intertidal zone >... | reverse complement strand
AGAAAAACAACGCCTCTACACGTATTTTTGTTAATTATCACCGCTATCTGCATAATCTCAAAGAAGAGCTGCAGATGCGTGAATTTGCCGAAAGCCTTGGCATTGAATTTGAGCCGGTCTGGGCACTCATGCTTCCTTTGGAAAAGATTCTCAACTCCGTGGATAAAGATGCAGACAGTTTTCCTTTGACCGAAGAAGATCGAGAGCTGATTGACTGTCTTGCTTTGCCATTTTGGAAGGCACTCAAAGCAGCAAACAAACAGGATGGTAAATCCTGTCGCCTGCAGAATGAACAGGTGAGTCTTAACTTTAAGGGTGATGTTATGCTGTGCTGTGGTTTTTTTGACACCAGCAAATACACCTTGGGTAATTTTCTTGACCTGCAATTGGAGGAAATCCAGAAACTCAGGTTTAATCATCCTGTATGCCACCGTTGCAAGAGATTGGGGGGCCATTTATATCTGAATTACGGCATTGACGAGATGGATGAACTGGCCTTGGCTAATATCTCCCAAGAGGATGCCGATCTTCTGGATCTGTTTTCTGAGATTCATAAAAAGCGGCTGCAAAAACGACTTGCAAAATTTCACAACCGATTCTTACCAAAAGTGCTAACCCTTGAGCAAAAAAAAGCTTTGGGGAATTATCTTTCAGGTCTGCAGCAATTTATAATCCATGTAGGGCGAACAAGGTTCGGCAAGAGTAAACGTTCATGATTAATGATATAGTTTTCAAGGAGTTGACCACCCATAAGGATGATCGGGGCTTTTTCCGAGAGATCATTCGGGTCAGTGATGGTTTCTTCGCAGAAGGATTCGGGCAATGGAGCCATTCTCTGATGTTTGATGGTGTCATCAAGGCCTGGCATTTACATCATGTACAGACCGACTGGTGGTACGTGGTGAGCGGCGTTCTGCGTGTAGGCCTGTGCGATTTGCGGCCTGAATCGTCCACTTTCAAACAAACCATGGATTTTCTCATGGGAGATTTCCAAGAGGCCGCGGCATTGAAAATACCTCCCGGGATTGCCCATGGCTGCAAGACAGTCCAGGGACCGGTGCATCTGCTTTACATGACCTCGCATGTGTATGATCCTGAGGATGAGATTCGCATTTCCCATGACGACCGGGAGATTGGTTTTGATTGGTTGAGGGGGCCGAAAATTGGGTGAAGGGAAAACTTTTACGATCTGAATATCTGCCCTTCATTGGTAAAACCATTCTCATCACCGGTGGCGGTGGCTACCTTGCTTCAGGCCTGGTCGACTTGCTAAAAGACATAGAATGTAGCATAATCCGAATGCACAGGCGGGGGTCTAGTCCGGTGCCGGTAACCGGCGCGGCGCAGATCGATGATGTGGCCGGGGATATACGCGATACTTCAGTGTGGGAGAATCTCCTTGCCGGTATTGATTATATCTTTCATTTTGCGGCCCAAACCAGTACCTATGTTGCCAATTCCGACCCGGTAGCCGACCAGGAGGTCAATGTCCTGTCCATGCTCCGCCTGCTTGAAACCTGCCGCGGGCAGGGAATATATCCGACCATATGTTTTGCCAGCACGGTTACCATTGCAGGGGTTCCAGAGCAACTGCCGGTTAATGAAAGTCATCCGGATCATCCGTTGACCATCTATGACCTGCACAAACTTATGGCTGAACAGTATCTGCGCTGGTACGCTGAACAGGGCTTGGCTCGGGGCGTTACACTAAGACTTGCAAATGTATATGGCCCGGGATCACTCAGCAATCAAACTGATCGGGGCATCCTTAACCAGATGATCAAGCGGGCCCTTGCCGGTGAAGCCCTGACTATCTATCGGGCCGGTGATCAAGTACGTGACTATCTGTATGTGCAGGACGCTGCCCGTGCCTTTCTGGCGGCAGCCCTGAATATTGAAGTGCTGAATGGAAAATATTTCGTCATTGGCAGCGGTCAGGGACATACTATTGCCGAGGCCATAAAACTTGTCGCTGCAAGGACCGAAGCCAGAACCGGGAAGCCGGTCACGGTGCAGCATGTGGATCCGCCCCGCGATCTGTCACCCATTGAAGATCGCCACTTTATCGCCGACTCCAGTCGATTCCACAGGACCACAGGCTGGAAAGCACTTTGCCCCCTGGTCAAGGGCATCGATCTAACCCTGGAGGCTTTTTCATGAACGTACTGATCATTGGGGGCGCCGGATTTCTTGGTGCCAATCTTGTGCGCCGCTGCCTGGCCGAAAGTGATGTTCTGGTCACAGTAATGGACTCCCTGGACCCTCATCTCCATGCAACTGTCCACAATCTGCAGGCTGTCTGGCCTCGGATTCGTTTCGTGCGGGGAGACATGCGTGACGAAACTCTACTGGCGGATATTGTGCAGGGCCAGGATTTCATATTCAACTGTGCCGCCCAGACTTCTCATCCGCTCTCCATCCAGTATCCGCTACTGGACGCAGAAATCAATTGCCTGGGGAACCTGAAACTTCTTGAAAGCATCCGACTGCTTAACCCCTCCTCCCGCATTATTTATACCTCAAGCAGCACGGTGATCGGCAAAGCCAAGACAAGCATCGTGGATGAAGACCACCCCGAACATCCCCTGGAGATATACTCGGCCAATAAAGGGGTGGCGGAAAAATATTACCACATTTACCATTCACTTCATGATTTGCAGACCGTGGTCCTACGTTTCGCAAACCTCTACGGCCCCTATGGTAAAGGTTATCCGGAGTTCGGCTTCGTCAATTACTTCATCCATCTGGCCCGAACCGGCCAGGAGATCAAAATTTTCGGCAGCGGCAGCCAGACACGCAATGTCCTCTACGCAGAAGATGCGGCTGAACTCCTCTGGCGGGTAGCCAGGGAACCACGCCTTATCGGAGGGAGCTATTTTGCCACCAGTGAGGAGCACCTGAGCGTGCAAGAGATTGCAGATACGATCGTCAGTATTTTTCAATCCGGAAAAGTTACCAATATAGACTGGCCCGAGGAACGCAAACGCATAGAAGTGGAGCATGTGACTTTTTCCTCCCAGCGTCTTCGTTCCATTATAGACTGGAATCCGCAATATGATCTGGATTCGGGACTTCGCAGAACCAGGTCCATTGTTGAGGCATAATGTAAGGAGACACTGATGAAAATCGTAATTACCGGCGCTCTGGGCCATATAGGCTCGCGCCTGATCCGAATGCTGCCCGACTCTTTTCCTGAAGCTGAGATTCTCATGGTAGACGATCTGTCCACCCAGCGTTACTGTTCGCTCTTTAATCTTCCAGCCCAGGGCAGATATCACTTCCTAGAGGCGGACGTGATGCATGTTGATCTGGAAGAGATATTCACGGGTGCTGACGTTGTGGTGCACCTGGCTGCCATCACCAATGCTGCAGGAAGTTTCGAAATCGCCGATCAGGTGGAGAAGGTTAACCACAAAGGTACGGAATTGGTTGCCCGGGCCTGCCTGAAAACAGGCGCGGCCCTGATGTTTTTTTCCTCCACAAGCGTATACGGAACCCAGGCGGAAATTGTGGACGAGGAGTGCGGCCTTGACGAATTGAAACCGCAAAGCCCTTATGCCGACTCCAAGTTACGCTCCGAAGAGATGCTTAAGGTCATGGGAAAGGAAGAAGGGCTGCGCTTCATTTCATGCCGTTTCGGTACCATCTTCGGGGTGTCGCCTGGTATGCGATTCCATACGGCGGTAAACAAGTTCATCTGGCAGGCCTGCCTGGGCATTCCGCTTACGGTCTGGCGCACAGCTTTGGACCAGAAAAGGCCGTACCTGGACCTTGAGGATGGCGTCCGCGCCATCCTCTTTATTATCGAACGCGATCTCTTTAACGGCCAGATCTATAATATCCTGACCACCAATGCCACGGTACGCGAAATCGTTGAAAACATCAGGGAGTTTGTCCCCGACCTGGAGGTCAGCCTGGTGGATGCCAGAATCATGAACCAGCTCTCCTACACGGTGTCGGACGAAAAATTCAGAAGCCTGGGATTTCAGACCACAGGAGACCTGCGGCAACAGTTGAAGGATTCCATTGCCATGCTGCGAGGAGTGCGAAGTTGGTAGAAGATGAAACAGGTGGCAAGCCCTTTGTCAGCATCGGTGTCACAACTTACAACCGTCACGATTTGCTTTGCCAGACGCTGCATTCCATCCTGGCCCAGACCTATACCAATTTCGAAGTTATCGTTGGCAATGACTATACCGAAGAAACACTCACCGGTGAATTAATCGGCATTACCGACCCACGTATCCGCTTCGTCAATCACCCACAAAATTTGCGGGAAGTGGGAAATATGAATAAACTCCTCGAATTAGCGCAAGGTCATTACTTCACCTGGCTGTTTGATGATGATCTTTATGAACCTGATTTCCTGCAGACCGCTCACGACTGTCTTGTCGAAAAAGGTTTACCGCCCGCATTTTTTCCCTCCTTCAGGATGATTCTGCCCGGGGAAAAATTTAAACCAAAATCAATTTCCCGTAGACCAATCACAGAACTCACTGGCCCCGAGTTCCTGCGAATGTATTCTCCCAGAAGACCAAAGATAGTCTCAACCTGCGGCCTGTTTAAAACCTCTGCGTTGAAGGAAACCATTGGCGGAGTGGAGGAATTGAGCCCTTCCGCTATCGGTGTTTATTGTGAGTATTTGTTACTTGTGCGATGTGCATTGCTTGACAGGATAATTTTTATGGATGCTCCTTTTGTTATTTTCCGAATACATTCCAGTTGTTGGAGTGAAAACCCTATGGAGCTTGACAAATACCTCTCGGCGGGGAAAGAGCTTATCCTGAGAAGTGCTTTAATATTGCGACATCCCACTCTGTTTCCTGATTTTGATGCAAATCTCCGGATGATTTGCGAACAACACCTAGTCACTGTCGCGCACAGATTCGCTAAAATTAATATCACCCGAAAACAATTCGGAATTGGTACCTGCTTTCAGACAATTTTAAAATACCGACAGGAGGCTAATCAGACTCTGAAAGCCTTCTATGACCAGGGTGGGAAAACCGGTTTCCGGGTAAAACTTGCTTTTGCGAATATAGACGTTTATTGCTACTATATTATCCTGATGAATCTGGCTTCCGGTTTTTACCGCAGAAAGTAAGCATTTTCCTTTCTAATGCCAACCTTGTCTGGCCCAATTATATGATAGACTATGAAAATCTTCGCAAAGTGAACGAACCGTTTTTCCCCGAGTTCAGTCGCATATTTAGTGAAACCATGGAGAGCGGCTGGTATATTCTCGGAAAAAAGCTGGAACGCTTTGAACAAGAATTTGCGGCCTATTGCGGGGTTTCGCATTGCATTGGAGTGGCATCCGGTCTTGATGCATTGATCCTTTCTCTTAAAGCATACGAATTCCCCACCGGCAGTGAGGTGCTGGTTCCATCCAATACCTATATTGCCACAATTCTTGCCATTATCCATAGCGGCCTTAAACCGGTTCTTGTGGAGCCAGACCTGCGAACATACAACATCGATCCGGCCAGGATAGAGGAGCACATCAACCCAAAAACGGTGGCGATCATGGTGGTTCATCTCTACGGCAAGGTTTGCGCCATGGAAAGCATCATGGATATAAGCCGGGAATACGGCTTGAAAGTGTTAGAAGACTGCGCACAGGCCCATGGCGCCCACCTCCGTGGCTCAAAAGCCGGAGCTTTTGGTGACTGCGCAGCCTTCAGTTTTTATCCTACCAAGAATCTTGGCGCCCTCGGGGATGGAGGCGCTGTGACAACCAATAACAGCTCAATTGCAAAAAAAATCAGAATACTGCGCAACTATGGCTCGGCCAGAAAATACCACAACGAATTGATAGGCATAAATTCCCGTTTGGATGAAATGCAAGCAGCTCTGCTCTCAATCAAACTGGCTCATCTAGACGGGATCAACAGCCATAAACGTAAACTGGCAGCACTCTATCATCAGGGACTGGGGGACGACTTTATCAAGCCCGTCATTGAAGAGGGCTTTTTTGATGTATACCATATTTACAACATCCGGCATCCCCAGCGGGATGCACTGAAAACATACCTGGCCGGGAAGGGCATTGGCACTGAAATCCATTACCCGGTCCCCCCGCATCGACAGAAAGCCCTCCAGGGCATTCTCGGCAATAATACTTTCCCGATTGCTGATGAGATTCACTCCACCACTTTGAGCCTGCCTATTTCGACCTGCCATTCAGAAGAGGATATCACCAGGGTGATCGGGGTCATGAATCTTTTCTAGAGCCCCGGCAGCAAAAGTTTAAATTACAAACGGGATCTGAGCATGATAATATCATCCGTATAAATTTATACAGTAACAGGAGTGGCAATTATTTTTTAGCTGTTTTCCGAATGATTGAAAAATTTCAGTAAAAGCAAATTTGCCATGATCATAATAATCATGGCCAAGAACGGTTCAGGCAATCAGCTGCTTTCGTGAACAAAATAAAACCTGGAGGGCTAATTTTATGTATCTGAAATTCCTAATAAAAGTATTTTGGCTTTCTCCTTCCTTGCGCCCGATCCAAACGGTAGGGACCTGTTCAACTTTACAGCCAAGTTTTAAAGGCTTGACAGTTGTTTCTATATAAATCTCATGCAAGGTTCCTTCCCAGGCAATTCTTGAGGCAACATCCCGCTTTATAATTTTAAATCCATAAGTTAGATCACCGATCTTCGTCATGTACAGTATTTTAAATACGTGCTGAAAACACCAGTTGAGAATCAATTTAATCGGGTCGTAGTTATGAAAACCTCCCCCTTTCATCCATCTGTTGCCCACAACAAGGTCGCAGTTCGTTTTTTCTATCCTTGCAACCATGCGGTCTACCGCTTCAGGTTCCGTTTCAAGATCAGCGGAAAGCAAGGCGATATAATCTCCGGTGGCTTTTCCAATTCCCTCTCTGATGGCCCATCCAACACCGGGGTTATGCTCTTGAATATGCACTTTGATAATTAGAGGGTACTTCTGTTCAAGTTCCCTGCAGATAAAAAGACAATCTTCACTGGAGCGTGGAGAAACACTCAGGATAACCTCCTTGATATAATCCCTGTCTTTGGCTAATAACCGATCTATGGTCTGTCTAAGGGAAAACGTTTCCGAAAAAACGGTCACGACAATGCTGACGGAAAAATCTGGCCTGGCTTGTTTAGTCATTTCTCAAACATGCTCATAGTAGTTGATTTAATTTGAAATTATTGGCCAGTATTCGGGTTTTTGCAAAGCGTATAGTCTTTATACAATGCGACAGCTAATTACCTGTCTTTATTTCAGGAGATATAACAGTTAATAAAACCTGGTCTTGTTATAACATATCAGATAATAGTTTACGTTCCCAACTTTTCATCACATTTATATGTTATTCTTTGTTCTAGCGATGAAAAAAAGGAAAAGTTTAGATAGAGCTTCACGTGCGCAAACCAGTTCAGTTAACTTCTTTTTAGGCCTGACTTTAAATTAGCTCAAGACTTCCGCTTGATTGTTGATTCATGTCCAAGTAAATTTAATGCTGAAACCCAACAGATTGTCTGTCTGGAAAGCTAATGGTGCCAGCTAAACTAATTCCTTGCTTGGGAGGCAAATCATGCTTGAAGGAAGCTTGAAAAACGTTTTACGGACTGGTTTCAAAAAATTAACGGCTACATCTTCCTGATTCCTCATTCGGATCGCTTCAAATTTTGACCCTCAAGGAGTTATCGTGAAAACATTGATTACCGGCATTACAGGAATGATTGGTTCCCAGTTTGCCCTGAAACTTACCGAAAAGGGCTGGCCTCATATCGGAATTGCCAGGCCAAGTGCGGCCAGTAGGATGCAGGCTCTTGAAGATGAGCGTATCAAAAGGGTTGATATATTAGACAGGGATTCTTTAGAAAGAATTTTTGCCGATTACTGCCCTGATCTTGTTATTCATATGGCGGCACAGGCTTTTAACATGCTTTCATGGGATGCCGAAGAATTGACACATATTACTAATTTTCAGGGCACAGTCAATGTTTTAAAGGCGTGCCTAAAAAATGCTCCCAATGCAAAGTTTATTATGGCTTGCAGCAGTGCAGAATATGGCTATGTTAAACCTGAGGATTGCCCACTCCGTGAAAATCGCCTGTTACGACCTGTCACACCTTACGGGGTTTCCAAGGTAGCAAATGAAAACCTGGGATTTCAATATTTCATAAATTATGGCCTGGAAGTCTTCCTTCCCAGGCTCTTTATCCATGTTGGCCCAGGTCACCCCCCGGCAACGGCGATACAGAATTTTGCAAGGCAGCTTGCCCTGATTAAAAAAGGTTATCTTGAACCAATTATCAGAGTAGGAAATCTTGAATCGGCCAGGGATTTTATTGATGTCAGGGATGGAGTTGATGGGATGATGCTGATGCTTGAAAAAGGCACACCGGGTGATCCGATAAATATCTGTACCGGAAAAGCACATAAAATTTCAGATATATTGAATCTGCTGATTGAGATTTCAGGGTTAAACATCGAGATAATTAAAGACGAAAAATTGCTCAGGCCTTCTGACGAACCCCTCCTGCTGGGTGATAATTCAAAACTTAGAGCACTCGGCTGGAAACAGCGATTTACGATTGAGCAGACACTTGAAGATGTTTACGCTGACTGGTTGTCTCGTATCTAGCTTAAAATACTTATCATAAGATCATGCATATGAAAAAACCTGTCCATATCGTTTTTACCACCATTTATCACCCTGCAGTCCTGGATAGTCTTTTTGAGAACATAGCCAGGTTCAACAATCTTGACGTCGTCAAAGTTTGGGTGGTCGGGGATAAAAAAACGCCTGATTCCTGCGGGGAGATGGCTGCCAGGGTCAGCAGGCAAGGCCTTGAAACAGTTTATCTTGACATCAAGATGCAGGAACAATGGGGCAGAAAATGTGAGTCATTTTACAATCGACTTCCTTATAATAATGAGACCAGAAGGAATATCGGGTACCTGCATGCCTGGGAAAACAACTGTGAAATAATGATAAGCATTGATGATGATAATTACCCTCTAGAAGACGATTTGGTTGGATTTCACAGAAACACAGGAAGTACCTGGAAACAAGGACGTCTTCATGAGAAAACAGGCTTTCACAATATATGTGAGTATTTGGAATTTATTCCAGATCGCCAAATATTCCCTCGTGGATTTCCTTTCCGGTTAAGGGGGACTGCAAACCAGCCGGTAATCCTGGACGATGGGAAGTCAGTTGTGATTGGAGCCCTGGGGGGACTCTGGCTCAACGATCCGGATGTGGATGCAACAACCTGGTTGAATGGCAGCATCAAGGGAACCGGGTATAATGGTTTGGACATACAGGTATTGGATCATTCCACCTGGACCCCACTGAATACACAGAATACCAGCATTGTCAGAGAATTAATCCCTGCCTATTTATGCATTCCCATGGCCTGGAAGGTCCCAGGTGGCAGTATTCAGCGGTATGGGGATATTTGGGGAGGCTATTTTCTCCAGGCCCTAATAAAGGAAACGCCTTACCATATTGCTTTTGGAAGACCGCTTATGGATCATAGAAGAAACCAACACGATTATGTTGATGACCTTCGGTTTGAATATTGGGGAATGATATTGACGGACTGGCTGCTGCAAAAATTAAGAAAAGATTTTCAACCAGTAGCTTCATCTATAACTGATAGAGTTGATGAACTAGCTAATTTTATAAAAAGTATTATTCCCGAGCTGCCAGACTGGTGTGCCCATGAAATTAGAGAATTTCTATTATGGACATCGGGAAATTTGAAAACATGGGCGGAAGCCTGCCGTACATTAGATTCCAAGAGTGAAGAATCATCACTTAGCATTTAAAAGAGGAGTCACTGAAACTTGCAATAAGCAAGTGTAGCAACCTTATATAAGCAATCGCAAAAACCCCTTAGAAGTCAGGACTGTTTCAATGAGACAGTGGGCTCCCTTTGAAGCAAAAGTAGAAATTGTATCATTAATTAATAACCCTCTGGGGCAACACTGTGGACCAACCTGTCATCAGTAAAAATAGAGGCCTTCTTTTTGTTGTCGTTTCGGTGGCCGCGCTTCCGTTTTTATGGGCCGGATTTTTTACCGGAGACGATTTCCTGATCAGGTTTTTCCCGCATGATGCAATTTACTGTTTTCAAACCGCATGGAATTTCTCAACCACAGGCAAAATAAATTTCAACGGTGTCAATTTGACATAAGGGTTTTTCTTCTACTCTTTTTTTTCGTCTCTTCCATTGTCACTTCCCTTTTCCCTAAACCTCATCTGTTAAATGTCTTTTTCATGTTGAATGGTTTCCTGATCTTCGCCTGAATCATTCTATGTCTTCAAAAACTGATATGTAGTGAAGATGACAAAATAAAAAAATGGATTTTTATTTTCTTTCTCTTCCACCCTTTTTCTTCTATACCTGGACCAGCTGCGGGTTGGAGGCAGGCATGGCAATAGTGATGACAGCCCGATTCTTGCCGGATACAAATTAGGTCTGATTAAAAACAGCAAGGCTTTATCACTGGAAAGTTTGAAACACTTAATTGTTTTGGCAAGGAGAAAGTACAACGTATTAAAAAAATGTACCGCCTTGATCAATTTGATGCTATCTTTGCTTATGGGAATAGCATGGGGGACAGGGAGATGCTGCAGATTGCCACCCATGCGTATTATCAATACTTTAGATGAAGAGGCAGCCCAGATTCCAGTCTATTTTAAGAGGTTCGAGACCATCAATTTAAATTTTTCGATAAGTTTTTTAGTTCTTTGACAGTTATCGGTAATGTTGGTGAAATACCATTCACATTCTTTAATGTGAAGTTCGAAGTTTTACTTAACGCCATTAAATTTTTACAGGCATATTTTTGTAATACTCCAGAAGGCTTCGATCCCATTGATATGGACACCTCATATAGTTAAGTGTTTGTTTTCGTTGATGTCGAAATGCTTATTCATAACCTACATCAACAAAGCTATCATATCAACGCCAGCCATCTGTATGGTTAAACTTTCAGGGCTGATTCTGCCTCAGATGATGACCTGCAGGGTCTTGGCTGAGCAGTTTGAGACAATTTCTGCATTACTATCCTGACGCTCTAAAAATCAAACACCGGCTGCTTGAGTGTTCCACGATATCATAATCAAGAGGCCTGGTCTTCCCCGTAACCGTGAAGGCCCCAAAGAAGCTCTCATTTACTTCAACAACACCGGAGAACTTTGCTTTTTCGGAACATTGATGCCCAAAAATCAAATTCCAGGAACTATTTAAATAACTGTTAATGGTTTTATAATTCAGCTTTAATAACTAAGATGTTTTGCTAGCGTTACTATCAATACAAAAAGACCTAACTATTTTTAAATGTTTATGTCTGCTAATTTTACTGTTGTTAAGCATGCTCACATACTTTCAAGAGTAAATTTTCTGGTATAGAGCCATAAGCAAAATGAAGAAAAATCTGCACTGGATCAAAATTTTCCAATATATATTCATTAATATTTTTATAAGCATATTTCTTTTCGAGATCAGCTCATATGTTTTGTTCGAGAAATTTGTAAAGAATTTAGAACCAAGGTACAAAACAGGGTTTTCTCTCTCATATGGCCGCGGATATCCCCGGTACCACTTTAAGAATCACCCGAAACGAGGATTTGACATTAGTCCTGGTGTTGAAACGGTAAGTTGGACACCAGTTGACGCTGGTCCTTATAAGGTATGGGGAAACTCATTTGGCTGTTTTGATAAAGAGCGGTCTTTTACAAAAAGGCCTGACATCTACTTAGCTGGTGATAGTTTTACCTGGGGTTATGCGCCTTATTATAAAAAATTCACTACGATTATTGAAAAAGAAACATCTTCCACCGTTATGAAGTGTGGTGTTACGCATACTGGACAACGCCATCAATTTTCAAAATTCAAAGAAATATCTCAGAAGATTGGCTATTACCCAAAGACTGTTATTATAAATGTTTCGGGTAATGATATTGCTAATGATTTTGCATTTCCACACACAACAATTATTGACGGATTTATGGTAGAAGACACATTCTTGGAGAAGAAAGGTGATCAATACAGAATTTTTAGAGAAAATAAAAAAGCTTTAGAAATGAAATATTATACAAACACTACCGGCTTGAATTTAATTATGAGAAATATCAATGAGGTATTGAGCAACTATTCCGCAACTTATAATCTATTGAAACATGCAAAAAGAAGAATTCTACTTATATATTGGAAAATTGCAGGCCTGAATACAGCTGGTCGAATAGGTATATATGACCTTTATAGTGAGAAGAAACAATATCCAATTAATATGTATTATGCGGAGCCGAATAGAAAGGTTTTAAAGGAATGGAAAAAACACAGTGTAGCTAATAACTACCAATTATTAATTTCACTTATCAGTTACAAGACGGGATATTATAAAAAATTTAAAAAATTCTTAGATAAAGAAAAAATAAAGTATGTTAGTTTTGCTCAATATTTGTCCAACCAAAATTTAAACCCTGAAGAATTACATTGGCGACATGATGACCATTTTAATATTAAAGGTAACAGACTGTATGCCGAGTTTTTAATAAGTTATTTGCAAAATGATATAAGTTATTAGACTGAGGCCTTAAGTTTACTCACACGCTTTCGTGTGATATTCTGTAATTTACTCATAAATATCAACTTATTAGAAGTTAATAAATCGTTTTCCATCTTTAGTAGTTTCTCTTAAACGGCATGATGAACAAGCTTGTTCCACATAATGACAGACGTGCTTTTATCCTTTCTGTTCTGGCAGTCACACTCCCTTTTGGGGGATTCGGTCTTTTTTCCGGAGACGATTTTCTGATCAGGTTTTTTCCGGACGATGCGTTTTACTATATTCAAACAGCATGGAATTTCTCCACCACAGGTAAAATTAGTTTCGACGGGGTTAATTGGACCAACGGGTTTCACCCACTCTTTTTTTTGGTTTCTTCCATTCTCACCTTCCTTTTTCCGAAATCTCATCTTTTAAATGTCTTTTTCTTGTTGAATGTTTTTCTGGTCTTCACGGCAATCATTTTATGTGTTCAAAAGATATTCTCTAGTGAAGATAACAAAATAAAGAAATGGATTTTTATTATTTTTTCTCTTCCACCTTTTTTCTTCTATACCTGGACCAGCTGCGGGCTGGAAGCTGGAATGGTAATATTGATTACAGTCCTATTTTTCTGGGCCTGGGTTCTGGCCCACCGCAAAAATTTTACCGATCAGCGCCAAAACCTGTATCTTGGTGGGACTATCACTTGCCTGATGATGACCCGTCTCGATTTAATCCTGGTTCTGGCACCTTTTATTCTTTTCCTATGCTATAGGTTTCTTCAAAAAAAAAGCGTGATAGGGCTACAACATATCGCTGCAATTTTTAGCCTGCCGTTATTTTGGGGAGGGTTTTATCTGACTATCAACATCGGTTTCACGGGACATGTTGTCCCTATTAGTGGAGTGGCCAAAAGCTTCTTCTCTGTGCCGTTCTGGATGTCCTGGAATGCTCTCACGGGGGAGGACATACTCGGCTCAATTTTTGCTATCCTTCCTATTTTTGGTAGTTTGACGATTTTCATTTGCGCCATTATTCCTTCTATCAGAAGCCGTTTCCCATCTATACCTCTCACCGGAATATTACTTCTCAACACTGGGATGGTGTTTTTCTATCTTTATCTTTACTTTTTCGCTTCCCATTTCTTTAGCTGGTATCTCTCCTTTCCAGCGGCAGTACTGTTAATTTCAGGAGTTATGGTAACGGAGAAAACTTTGCCGGCATTTCTCTCCATGGAATTTCAGAAACGGTTTGGAGTTTTGATTTTTGGATGTGCCCTTTTTTTCAACGTTAGTGCCAATATTTATTTTCTGGTAAGGTTAGTGCCTTGGGACTTCAACGTGTCATACCATCTGCTGAACATTGCGCGCAAAGTTGATCAATTAAGCGGGCCTGATGCCGTAATAGGTACATTTGATGCTGGGATCATCGGCTTTTTTACTGCCGGCAGGGTCATTAATCTTGATGGATTGGCGAATAACTTCGATTACCTGGATAATTATCTCATCCCCGGACGACTGCAAGAATATTTTACCAAACAAGGTATCACTCATTTTCTCGCTAGAGGACGACACTTGCGCAACATAACGCTAGTAAAGGATGGAAATTATGTATCTGCGATTTTGCGGGAAGATCCTCGAATCAATTTGTCTCGGGAAAAAGAACTTTTCCGTTACACAATCCCCGGATCTTTTACGGTTTTTCTTTTTAAGCTTAATTAGTGAGAACTTTTTATAACTTCTCACGCGCCAAATTAATAATAATGATATTTATGAGAATAGAAGCAAATTATTAATTAACAACATATGGTCTTTTGATTTCTTCTCTGTTTTTACACTTAAATTTACATAAACTTTCCCACCTTGTTTCTTCCACGCTTTCCCTCCATCGAGTATAGTATTTATCGGTGTTGACTATTAAATGATGTTAAAATTTATATTATTGCCCTATTGACCAATCATGGATATTGCCTTGAATGCAACATTATTCCGGCCAGGCCAAATGGGAGGCATGGAAACCTACTTCCGAAATTTGCTCTACTCCTTGCAAGAAGTGGATGATAAAAACAGCTATGCTTTGCTGTGTGACCGACACTATGTTAATGAACTGCCACTTTCAAATAAAAATTTTAAAGAAACGTTATACAATTTCACTAAACCTTCTTTCAGATGGTTGTTAAGAGGAATCATCAGGAATATTACAAAAATTGATATTTTGCAATCAGCAATGAATTCTCTGGACGTGGATGTTATTCATCACCCCTTTTCTATTCTCAATCCATTGGACCTGACCATTCCTTCAGTTTTAACATTTCACGATATGCAGCATGAGTTCTTCCCAGATTATTTCTCAACTTATGAGATGAAAATAAGAAAAGAATTTTACAGCCCATCTGCCAAACAGGCGACCCGTATCATTGCTATTTCAAACTATTCCAAGTCATGCTTAGTCAAAATGTATAACATAGCGCCTGAAAAAATTGATGTGATTTATCATGGATACAACTCGCGATTTCGGATCATTGAAGATAGCAGCCGTCTGGAACAGATTCGGTTGCGATATGGTATAAGAAAACCTTTCCTCTATTACCCTGCCGCAACATGGCCTCATAAGAATCACATAATGCTTTTGGCTGCTCTCAAAATGCTGAAAGACAAATACGCTTTTGAGGGGCAATTGGTCCTATCCGGCATGACCAGAAAAACCAACAGCGAACTAAAGAAAAAAATTGACCAATTGGGAGTGGTAGATTCGGTTAAAATCCTTGGCTACCTTCCGTATGAAGATCTTCCCTATCTTTACAACCTTGCCCGCATGTTGGTATTTCCATCACTGTTCGAAGGATTCGGTCTCCCGCTGGTTGAAGCCATGGCATGTGGTTGTCCTATTGCATGTTCAAACACAACTTCCATTCCTGAAGTTATAGATGATGCAGGGGTATTTTTTGATCCGACCTCTGCTGAAGATATCGCTGAAAAGGTTTCAATGCTCTGGAACAGTGAGGAGGAAAGAAAGACATTAATAGGCAAAGGCTTGGAACGAGTAAAATCCAAAGCGTTTTCCTGGGAAAATAATGCCAGGAAAACTATAAAAGTATACAAGAAGGCAGTAGAGGAGCTATGAAAATTTGAATTTCAGCACTTAAAGCCCTAGTATTAAGTCTTGATCTTTGTATTTTTTTCAACACGTTTAAACAGAAAATGAATATACAAGATTGCAAGACTTAAGTTAGCGACACCTTTGAAACGAAAAATGTTAAAAAACAAGGTCAGTTGGAAACTTATTTTATATTCCTCCGGTAAACCTTATGAACCCATTGGTCAGCATTATAGTTCCCTCGTACCAGCAAGCCAGATTCCTGCAGGTTGCCATAGACAGCGTCCTCTCCCAGGATTACGAACCGATGGAGGTGCTTGTCCTGGACGGCGGCAGCACCGACGGTTCCAGGGAGATCCTGGAAAGCTATGGTGACAGAATCTGGTTCCGCAGCCATCCTGACAGGGGACAATGTCATGCAATCAATGAAGGCTTCGAAAAGAGCCGGGGAGAATTTGTTGCCTGGCTGAATTCCGATGATTTCTACTATCCGGGAGCTATACGTCACGCCGTGGATGTTCTCAAGCGAAATCCCGAGAGCGGCCTGGTCTATGGAGAGGGAAATCTGGTGGCAGAAGACGGTTCTGTCATGTGGAGATTCCCAGAAACAGTACCCTTTGACCTGTGGCGGCTGGCAAATCACTCGGACTATATTCTGCAGCCAACGGTATTGTTCCGGCGAGATGCTCTTTTCAAATGCGGTCTGCTGGAAGAAAGTCTCAACTGGGGCCTTGACTGGGAGCTCTGGATCCGCATAGGAAAGCGGTTTCCTTTCAGTTATACGAAACAGGTGCTGGCGGCCAGCAGGATATATTCCGAAACAAAAACAGCAACCGGCGGTTTTAAGAGAATGAGGGAAATTGTAAGAATACTCAGCCGGCATGAGGTAGGCATCCTTTCTCCTGCGGTCATTTCACATGCAATTATTACAACTGTCCGGAAATTTTGTAATGATGCAGAACTGATTACCCCTGAAGTTATGACAGCAAGTGTTCCGGGCCCGCTCCAGAAAATTGCAACTCCTGTTATTGAAGGAGTTGAGCGCAGATTGAGAACATGGTTGCAGAATGTTCAGGGAGTCTGGCAGGATGGCTTCGTAGGGGAGCACGGGAAAATATGGCTGCCTTCGGATGGCCGGAAGTGCATTCTTGAAATCAATGGGAAAAATCTTCGTCTTACAGGCCAGCAGGTGAAGTTACGTGCAGCAGGAAAAACCGTTTCCACCCGCCATCTCTCCCACGGCGAAGAGTTCAGCCTTAAACTGAGGAT
>Ga0209536_100007182_pt1 | contig 16918 bp, 20 predicted proteins | sample DeeMarSeWOR28_12_FD_187461 | JGI IMG/M metagenome (GOLD analysis project Ga0209536, IMG submission 187461) | Marine sediment microbial communities from White Oak River estuary, North Carolina - WOR-2-8_12 (SPAdes) (version 2) | ecosystem: Environmental > Aquatic > Marine > Intertidal zone >... | reverse complement strand
AATCCCCTGGCACCCGTGAAGGTCGATGAGATCGAAACGGACTACATCCTTGTTTCCCACGGCCATGGCGACCACGTCGGCGACAGTGTATCGATTGCCAAACGAACCGGAGCCATGGTAATCGCCAACCACGAAATCCATACCTGGATTGCGAGCCAGGGGGTTGAAAATGCCCACGCCCAGCACATCGGCGGCGGGTTCGATTATCCCTGGGGCCGCGTCAAGTTGACCATGGCCCAACACGGCTCGATGCTGCCCGACGGCTCCTACGGCGGCAACCCGTGCGGATTTCTGTTCTACATCGAAGGTAAGAAAATCTATCATGCCTGCGACACCGGGCTGTTTTACGACATGAAGCTCATCGGCGAGGAAGGCATCGACCTGGCCATCCTGCCCATCGGCGATAATTTTACCATGGGCCCCGATGACGCCCTGCGGGCCGTAAAACTCATCGAACCCGGGCAGGTCATCCCCATCCATTACAACACCTTCGAGGTCATCAACCAGGATCCAGCAGCCTGGGCGGTCAGAGTGGAAAAAGAAACTCAATCAAAAGTAGCGGTTTTGAAACCGGGCGAGAGTATCGAACTGTGACGAGTTCCAAGCGCATAGCTTGTCGCTCATAGCTCATTGCCGAAGATCAGACCAACAGGTTTATTTGATTTGATTTCACAGGATTTCAGCAACGACAGCATTCAAATATGATTACAACCCGGTCAATTGAGATGAAGATGAATACAGAAGAAAAAGTATTGGAAGAAATCCGGCGGCAGGTGTTCATCCGCGCCAATCAGCGACGCCGGGAAGCCGAGCTCTCACGGGAAGCCCGATACACCTTAGATGCCCTGCAGGCGCTAACAGGATTGCCACGCCGGGAGTTGGAGACTATCGCCGCAGATGTGAAGGCCCGCTGCCATCAGGAAGAACGTGATTTCTTTTCGGTTAGAAATCAATTCCTCATCGTTTTTTCAGGTGTGGCGCTGATCGGCTTTTTTCTTTGGGCAACTGTCCGGTTGTTCCTCTATAATCTCTGATGCAGCGGGATGTCGGTTGAAGGGCCCTGTCTGTAGCGGGGGTCAGGTCCTGCATGACATGCTTAAATTAAACGCTGATCTTAATCTTGGCCGGCACAGAAGGCGAACTTGCGGGGATCTTTTTTGGTGTAGTGGTAGGTTCGCACCAGTGTCTTGATAAACTGCAGCTTTTCGGCGGAGGTCCCCTTGAGACTGATACCGCTTTCGTATTTACCGGGTCCCTTTTTTCTCGTATAAACAATCCGGCCCTTGATTTCCACCAGGTTTTTATCCAGGTCGACAAACGACAGCAGGATAAATTCTGAATCCAGAGCCTCAAAGGTTTCGATGTTGATTCCGGTCTGACTGGCATTCTGCACGGCCCCCAGATTCTGGCTCAACTCGTTGCCTTTCGAATCAAGGGTTACATAGGAAATCGGGTCACAGATGGGGACTCGGGGATATTTTCTTCTTTCTGCGGCTACCATGTATTCTATATCGGCTAATCAATCAAAACCTTTAAAAAAACACAACGGCTTTGTCATAAGCCCATCTGCTGCGTTGCGCTTCATCGTTCGTCGTTCCGGCGTATTGACCATACGCGTCCTTCGGACACCGCGATTGCGGTACTACATCACGATTCGCGCGCCTTGCATATGAACTTATGACAAAGCCGTTTGTGTTTGATTTTTACCCCCATCCTGGGGGACAGATCAGATCCCTCAGCCGGAGGGCCTGCAGGACGGGGCGGCAAAACCGCCGGATCCGGAGGGTATCCCCTGAGCCCGCACGCAGCCTGCCGACATCAGCTTTTCCACATCCTTGCAATCACACTCGGGACATTTGGGAGCCGGGTCATTGGCCGACATCGTCAGTTCTTCAAAACAGTGACAGCAGGCTTTACATTGGTATTCATAGATCGGCATCGGATCATCCTCCTTAAAAAAATTTCCTATATGATAATGTCGTTGCCGACCATGTCAAGATGCCACCGTTGGTTGAAAAACATTGCGATGCAGGCAACCGTGTGAGTTTGTGTCTCAGCAGTCTTGGATATTATAATCCATTTTAAATCTTGAATATTGTTCTAAATAAACTGCCGGTGCCGGCTTTGGTGAGGACTTCGATTTTGCCTTTATGATTTCTGACGATGCGGTCAACCACGAGCAGTCCCAGCCCGGTGCCATTGTCGCCTTTGGTTGAATAAAATTCCTCAAATAAATTTTTCTGGGTCGTTTCATCCATGCCATCGGCGTTGTCTTCAATCTCAAACATGAAATGATTTTTATCATAAAAATCTGCTCGAACGATGACGGAATGAGACGGTTTTTGATCATCCTTGTCGCAGGCTTCCAGGGCATTCCAGATCAGGTTGCTGAGCATGCGGATCATACTGGGCGCATCCAGGGTCGTGTAAGGCAGCGAAGGATTCAGCTGGCTATTGAGCTGGATCTCCAAGGTGCCGGCTTTTTCGTGAAATAGCTCGACGGCCTGGTGAGCGACTTCGCTGGGCTTGACCGACTGGAACTCGGGCGCCCGCTTCTTGGACGAAAATAATACATCCTGGGTAACCCGAGAAATCCCGGCAACATTTTTGCTGACGATCCGCCATCCCTTGGCGGTCAACTCCCAATCCCGATCTTTTAGGCCTTCATCGACAACATAGGCTCCGCCCTCGAGACCCTCGAGCATATTCTTGATATCGTGGGTTAACAGCGCAAAGGACTGGCCGATGGTTACGAGCTCCTTTTGCGCTTCCTTGATCAGGTTGACATTGGTTAAAATTTTAATTACCGCCGATACCCGGCCGAATATGTCAAAAAGCGGGGCCGAGTAGACGATCATCTGGACTGACTCGCCGTTCTTCAGCAGAATGGTTTCTTCAGCGACGTGGACCTGTTTGTCGGCGAAGGTCTTCTGCACCGGGCACTCGTTGCACTTATGCTCGGTACCATGAAATACCGAGTAGCAGGATTTTCCGATGCCGTTTCCGAAATCATTGATAAAGGTCTGGTTGCCAAAGAGAATGTTCAGGTTGGCATCCTGGATGCTTAAATGGCACGGCAGGGCATCTAAAACGCTTTTGAAGGTCAAATCGTGAAACTGAGAGGCATCCGGTTGTTTCATGTCATTTCCACCAGCTGATGCACGTACGCGGGTTTAGATTCCAAAAGCTTGCTGAATATTTTTCTGTATGACGACTACCTGGCACGGGGCAAATTTGGAGACATTGGCGGCCGTTCGAACACGGGTGGCACGGTCTTTTTCAGGTATGCCGAGTGCCCCCAGTATGATCATGTCAATTCGGCTCTGCTTGGCATACTTGATGATTTCGACATCCGGCGTACCGATCTTGGCGACGAATTCGAAATCCTTGAGGTAAGCCTTCAGCGAGTCTCTGTATTTTAATTTCAAGGCCCCGATGGTTTGTTGGATGATATCCTCGCCACTGGAGGCCGCATCGGCGGTGCCATCGGAATCCGATGACGTTTGGGCCACTGAATTTTCACAGGGATCATCCGGCATAATAACGTTGAAAATATGCAACTTGGCATTGTCTTTTTTGGCCCAGTCCACGGCATGAACAAAGGCCGTATTGGCATGTTCGGAAAAATCGGTGCAAATCAGAATGTTCTTATATGCGGACATGGGGCGGTCCCAAACTGTTAGTTTTATGCGTTTAAGGGGAACGGATGCTGGGCGGGAAGGCCGCCGGAGGATGGACACAGACCGGGATGAATTCGGGTGAAATACATTTATGCAAACTCTCCGTCGGTTATGTCGAACCTGGCTGCTATTCAGCCGCCCAATTCATACCAATTTAGTATGTTATAACACATCTCCGACGTTTCGCCAACCCACTATTTATGAAACCGTCCCGGATCAAGAATCAAATAATACTTTAAAATTATTATACTTACCACTAAATTCAAAAAAATTCTTAACCGGCAATCAATTCCGGTGAGGTATTTTCGATATAGGGCCTCATTGCGGTCAGCGCGTTCTGGGAAGCAGCCACCAATTTATGCACCTGGGTTGGCCCCATCGGTGTGGAGATATTAAAAAATGCACGCGTGGCACTGAAAATGCCTTGCTCCAACAACAACAGATGAAAAATTGCTCTCAGATCCGTACGGCCGGTCGCAGCACTGCGCCAATCTTTAACCTGACGCTCGGTAAAATGGATCTGGGCCAAAGAGCCTGCACCGGTTACCTGAGCTGTAATTTGAAGCCTGTCCAAAACTTTCCGCAGACCGGTGCGCAGCTTTTTCCCCAACTGATTAATGCGATCGATCTCGGCAGCGGTCAGGGCAGTCATGGCCGCCAATCCGGCTGCCATCGTCACCGGGTTTCCGTTAAAGGTTCCCGAATGACCGAAAAATTCGGTTTTATTCGGCGCGAAGTGATGCAGGCAGGTGTTGGAACCTGCCAGGGCTCCCACCGGGAATCCGCCGCCAATGATCTTGCCCAGGGTCGTTAAATCAGGAACAATGCCATAAAGTTCCTGGCACCCGCCCCTTGACAGACGAAAACACAGCACTTCATCAAAAATCAACAGGATCTTGAACCGCGTCGCCATCGCTCTGAGCATTTCGAGAAATCCCGGCAGCGGGGGTATCATCCCGCAGGATCCTGCAACGGGCTCGACAATGATGGCCGCCAGGTCTCGATGGTGGGCACTGATGATCTTTGCGGTTATCTCGCTGTCATTGAAAGGTGCAACTACACAGTTTTCTAATATATTCGGCGGCACTCCGCGATGTTCAGGCACGCAGTAAGGATTTTCGATGGGGCCCGCACCGGCCAATGGCGGCTTGATACTGATTTGGACACTATCATGGCTGCCGTGGTATCCGCCTTCCATTTTCAAAATTTTATGGCGCCGGGTGATGTATCTTGCCAGACTGATGGCCAGCATGGTTGCTTCGGTACCGGAATTACAAAATCGAATCTTATCTGCGCCGGGCAGTCGTCGGCATAGCGCTTCCGCCAGCAAATACTGGCTCTCGGCCGGCGAACCATAAACCGTTCCCGAACGGATCTGGGCGGACACCGCCGCTGTAATCTTTGGATGCGCATGACCGTGAATCAATGAGTTGTAGTTGTTTTGGAAATCAATGTACTCGAGCCCATCTACATCAACAAGTGTAAATCCCTGCCCGTATTTCATAAAAGCCGGAAATGGAGAATAAAACGTCACACTCCTGGTATCGCCCCCGGGCATAAATCTCCCGGCTCTGGCGTGCATCTGCTTCGACTTGGGCCTTCTGGCTGCATAGGCGCTATGCAGTTTCGCAATAAACCTGTCTGGTTCCATGATAGTTTTCTTACATCACCACCGGCTGAATTGCAATTTTTGATTGACCGGTCATGACAAAACGTGATGCCCATAACTATTACATTTTTTACCCAACATGAGAACCAAACCCTCCTATTATTCCGAATATTTTTTCTTTAGACACCGGCCATATTCTGTTCAACACATTGAAATTAATATATATTCATACAACCCCCCCTATTTGGCATGCATTTTGTAGGGTTATGTTGTTCGGCGCGCGCATCATCAATATCCGCCCGCAATCGCGCAGATATTGACAGAAGCCATGACGGGGAAAAATGGCTGTGCCCGCCGCGCACGCAAGGGAGCTGTCCAGATTGTTTATATCCCTATGATTACTTTGGAATTATTGTTTGGAACGCTTATATCCAAGGCGTATCTCATTCAAGCAAAATTTACGCCCAAGCCCGCCGGTCTCTCGGTGCGGCTTGGGCGTATCTTTTTCCCCCAATAGAAATTTCATCACATCGTTGCCGCAGGGGTTAAGAAAAGGAATGCCGTGGGCTCAACGCCGGAAAGAAGAAAGCATAAGCGCCACCAATATGAGGCCATTATTTCCCATGATATTCTATCATCGGAGATCCGACCTGCTGGAAAAATGTACAATTTCAGTAAACGGGGCCTGTATTTTGAATCCAGACACAACTTCTTGCCGCTGGAGGAAATTTTTGTTGAAATCATAGATCGAGCTGCCACATCCGAAACCGATTTGGAGCTCTTATTTGATGTCCAAATCGTCTGGCGCAAAAAATTGCAGGACGCGCCGTTTCCCTATGGCTATGGTGCCAGATTCAAATTTTTTAACGATGCCATTGAGAATAAAATCAAAGCGGCACGAATCAAACAAGTGCCTTTCTCGCTGCCGCAGACAGCAGTGACAAATGAGAGCGAGGCCAGGCAGTTTCCACGCAGGCCCTGTCGAAAAGCGATCGTCTTCAGGCACGGCCAGCAGGTATGCAACGGATGGATGACGAGCATAAGCCGCGGAGGCGCGTTTATAAAGACCCGCAACAAATTCCCCCTGGGCCGCGAAATCAGGATTGTTTTCACCGCACGGAAAACAACGGCGAAGGCAGAGCGCCTGGGCTGGATTGTGCGGGTGGATTCAGAGGGGCTCGGTATCAGCTTTGATCGCAGATCAGGTGCCGAGCGCAGGTACGACTTGGATCGACGCTTCGGTGGAGACCGCCGGAAAAAAAGTTCACCCCCGCCCCGGATATAAAACATCATAAAAAAGCCATTGGGTCCGTCTACGACCTGAAATCCCATTCCGGATCGCATGTATTTGCGTGCAGGATTCAGGTATAAAGTTTTCTGATTAATTGCCGATACTTAAATATATTGGTCCCTCACGGCACCTGACTAACCGGTAACCGTTGCGGTGGGGACACCTAAAAACCATTTAGCGCCAGTATGAGGACCCCAAACAATGCTCAAAGATGCAATAGCCAGGGCTCGCAAAGCCGTCAAAGAAGCGCAGCAAAATTTCCCGGTCGAGTCGGCAGCTGCCATTGAACAGGTGTACGCCGATATCAAAAAGCTCAACACCTTTATCAACAAAGAAATCGATAGTATTGAATCTGACAAGAATCTCAATGAACGGGCCAAAAGCAATGAGAGACGCAAGGTACTGGAGCAGGCCGGCAGAAAACTTGAGCTTTTAAAGGAGAGAAGAACCAAATCGGCTTTGATAGAAGAATTGGAAACCAAGCTGGCGGTCGAATCTGGCGCTGAGGATGAATCCGTATTGAAGTTTCTGCGGGAACGTGAAGTCCGCGACCGACTCTACGGCATGCCGTCAGCTCAAATTCTGTCTCATTTTGGGCAATCCCTTTTCGAGGGCAGCAACCGTCTGCTGTTGGATGCCATCCTCAATGCACCGCCGGGGTTCGAGATGCTGCCCCAGGATACCCTCCAAAGACTCAGGGAGGTAAGAACCCAAATTATGAGACCGGAAATCGCCGCCGAACTCGAAACCACCCGCAGGCTGAACACCTTCATCGATCAGATTTTCTGGGTGGTGAAGAAAGAGTTGGACGGTTTAAGGCGCAAAGAGCTTCCCCCGTCATTGACGACCGACAAATAAGATTTGAGGCCTATGGTGAGCATTCAATCCGACCAGCGCAAGAAAAAACGCTTTAAATATGAAGCGACCATCTGGCATGACAATTTGTTTCCAAGAATTTTTTACGAAACAAGAATGCGGGATATCAGCCAGGGGGGTATCTATTTTGAATCGGATCAAACCCTGTATGCCGGTGAAACGATTTACATCGCCATCAAAGACCCCTCCGGGTCTGAGAATGATTACCAAAATTGCGCCCAGATCGAGATTAAATGGCGCAAGATTTTAACGGGTTCAACCTTTCAGTACGGCTATGGCGCTCAATTTATGGATTCGCGCAATGCCGTGTTGGAAGCCATCGACCCGGACAGCCTGGTCTCAGAGGTTTCACCGGACAACGGCTATAAACTTAAAGCGGACGCCCGTCAGGATCCGCGGTCCTCTTACCGCAAGTTAACCTTTTTCACCGCCGCAGAGCGCAGCTACAAGGCATTTATTACCAACATCAGCCGCACCGGCGCCTTTGTCGTAAGCAAATATAAATTCTCCCTGGGGCAGCAGATCACGCTGGTGATCCCGGGAGACCAGAAGCACCGTGAAATGAAGTTAAAAAGCACGGTGGTCCGGCTCAGCCCCAAAGGCGCCGGCATCAAATTCGATCGCCGCACCGGCAAAGAACGGCGCAAAGGCAGGGATCGCCGCCAAAACAAGCGGCGTGGGGTTAAAGGTTAGGTAGCCATCGCAAAAAAAGTGGGTCTCCCGGCATAGCGGGGAGACCCGTCCGGTCTTATCCTGCTGGTGGACCTTTTGAAACAGCTTCTTTCAATCATTTATCGCTGTAAACAATGGCTTCAAGTTCCATGAACTTTGAATTGTAGGTGACCGATCCACCCTGTCCGTCAGAGACACGAAATCTATGGATGCCTGATTTGGTGATGATGATGGCGTCGGCGCCGGATTCCTTGGCCGTAGCAATCGCCTTTTGCTTCATTTCTTCCTCATTTTGACGCCTTGCCACGCGATCGTCCTGCACGCGAATGGTCTCAATCGTTTGGTAGGGCCTTTTGACCTCATCCGGCGAATTGTATATATCGAGTTGGCCGGTATTGGGCGGTAGGGTCGTATTGGCCACATCCGTGACATAGACATCCGGGCCGCATCCTAAAAGAAGCAACATGAGGACTGGTGCCGCCAAAAAAAGCTTTTTCAATGTTAACGTCATCGTCATTTTGATTCATCCTCTCAAAACGAGAAACGGGGTTTTGACCTCAACTCATGCTCACCTCATGATATCGGTTCTCAAATGGGCTCCAGCAGTGGCTGATGTTCTGGTATCAGAAATCGCAATGGGTGATCAAATAAAATTTTCAAAAAGAAAAACGATCACACCGCCATCAGCAGGGCCGTTGCGATGGTGAATCTGTCGCCTGGCGGCAGTCGGTGGGTCATTTGACTGACAAACCGGCGGTTGACGTCGACGAGCCTGTTGTTCAATCGAGCCAGATCGATGATGTCTTCGGCAGGAATGGCGGATAAATACCGGAAGTTTTTTTGGCAAAAGCCGATGGAGCGGTGGCCCCGGTATTCAGTGCGCACCGGCAGGCCGTGGGTCCGGCAGATGACGGCACGGGCAGCGTACAGTTGGCAGGCGCCGTCTGCCAGCAGCGGACAGGGTCCGAAAGTGTTGGTGTGCCGGGCCTGTTGTCGTATACGGCGCCGCATTTCAGGCGGTTTTGCTTGCAGCGCCCGGGCCAGGGCAACGGCTTCAACGGGATAAACCGTAAGATGGATTCGGCAGCAGTTGCCGGCACACCCCTTGGTGCAGGCAATCTGCTCTGGGTGCCGGCTGACGATCCGCCGGCAGCGCCGATTCACATCGGCGATCATGTCGTGATAATCTTTTAAGGCTTGCAACGTAACTCCAGTTACCAAACACTATTTTTTTTGAGTTCCCACCCGCCAGGCTGCGCTGCAATTACAATAACCGCCGAATTTCTGATTGCCTTGCCGGACTCGCTCCGGCATCCGTTATTGCACGGGGTCGAAAAAGCACTGGATCCCGGATCAAGCCCGGAATGACGAACCGGAAGTATCGGTTTTTTTTAATTGTGACATCGTCTCATGCGCGGGAATGACATTGTCACCGATATTTGTTATATTGCCATCATAGCAGGAATCTAAAAATTAGGAAAATACGAATAAATTCGTCAATCACACACGTCACGGCCCATATGATCATCATCACCGACGCTCACGTTAGCAAAACCAACGGAAACGATGCGACCTTTTTCGAAATGCTTGAATTGGTTAAGGGCGGTCAACAGGATATCATTTTTCTGGGAGATATTTTTGATTTATGGATGGCCCTGCCCCGCTATGAAAATGATATTCACCATGCGTTTGTGGCCTGGTGCCGTGAGCAGAAAAGGCAGCGCACCATTGGATTTTTGGAAGGTAACCATGAGTTTTATCTGGCGGCGGAAAAATCAGAGGCTTTTTCATGGTGCTCGGCAGATGCCTGGTATCGGGATGATGCCGGAAGCCTGTTTGTGCACGGGGACCAGGTCAACCGCCGGGACAAAAACTATTTGGTTTTCAGGAAACTGATCAGAAACCGGTTGACCCGCCGGATACTGTGCCACCTGCCTGGCGGGCCCCGACTGGCACAAACCGTCAAACGGCGGCTGAAGCAAACCAACCACCGATTTAAAATAAATTTTCCCCGGTCGGAAATAGAAGCTTTCGCCGAATCCCGCTTTGCCGAGGGTGCGGATCCTATCTTCATGGGCCATTTTCACCGGGAATACGTCTATCGCAATCGGGATGCCAAGGCGCTGTACATCCTGCCGGATTGGTACAGCACCCGGAAGGTGACGGTCTTTGATCAAAAAACGAAAAAAGCAGCTTTTCGGCACTGGAATCAGGTCAGTGGGACATAAAAAGCAAAAAAAGCTCCCAGGCGATAACGGTGGAAAAGGCTATGATCACGCAGGAAAACAGGGAATGGGTATACATGTTTAATTTGTTGATAAACACATTCTTGAAAATCAGCAAGATAACAACGCCGAAGCTGGTCAACAGGTATTTGGCAATGATAAACGGGAGGGGACCGTATTCAAGAAAAAAGGCCATCACGGGATTCAGCTCTGATGATCCGCGCTCTATCAGAATCAGGGTTAACAGGGCATCAAAGACGCTGAGCATCAAAATCGCAGTGATGGCGGTAAAAATTCGCTGATTGTAGCGATCAAAAAAAAATATCCTGGCTTTGTCTTCCTCACGCCGGGCCGATTCCCTGCGACCGTTGATCAGAAAATAGCGGAAATCGGCCTTATTCATCTGCCTGCGATCCTCGCCACAGCGGCGCTCTCGGTCCGGCCGATCACAGTTATCCGACAACACAACTTTTCCGCTTTTATTCGTATTTTCCATATACTAAATGGCGTAATCGCAGGTGATCACATTATCCTGGTTCGAAATAACGGGAACTTGCGCAATATCGATGTCGTCCAGGCAAAAAACCCGACGATAGTCGATCAAGCGGGGCTTGTTCATGGCAGCCAACTTGGCAGCCACCTTTGCCAGCGTGTCGGCCTTAAATGCTTTGGGCAGGTGTCTGAATTTAGCCAATGCTCTTTTAAATCGCTTGAGCTGCTTGAGCAGGGTTTGGGTCAGATAGTCGGCGGTAATAACCGAGCTGGTATCGTATACCGTCTCCGGAGGCCGGATGATGCTGGCGCCGGGGGATATGAGGACGTAGGAAGATATTTTGGGTTTGAGAGGAATTCCCAGCCTTTTGGGAAGGATTTTATTCTCGATCAACAGATCAGCCAGGACCTGGATCCTTTTGATGTTTTCTTCGATGGGGGAGGCCACGGCTTGATATTGATGCCCATCGTAGACCAAAAAGTCACCTTCAGCGGTGATTTTTATGGTGTCATTGTAACTGCGGGATTCGAAAAGATGGATATCCAGAAATTGGTTGATGAGAAGATGGTCAATGTGGGTGGCAAAGCCGCTGCATTCAATTTTTAAATCGTGAATGATCGCCCAGTCAGGACAGTCGGCACAATAAAAATTTATGAAATGGGCGGCTGTCTTGCCCCCGTTTCCCTGCGAATTTAACCTTTTCAGCTCTCTTTCAATCAGAAACTTTTTCGTGGCGCTCAGATTCAAGGAAAGCAGCTCCTTCAACTGCGCAATGGCTGTTTGGGCTGGGTCTCTATCCTTGATCAGCATTTCGCACTCCCGTAAGATTTAATTTCACCACAACACGCACTTACATCTTGGTTGCCAAAAAATCGTAATGATATTCAGCAGTTTTTCTACCACCACGCATACCGTAAACACTTTTTCCGGGATATTATTGGGAAAAGCGGTGTAAACCCGGTTGCCAATTTAATATCGGCCAAATAACCTCCGACTTTAGGATTTTTTAATGTTTTATAGTGGTTGGCAAAAACACGGTCTGTTATTCAAAGGTTTTTTTCTGCAACCACTTATACCAGCCAGAACGTTTTGATGAAAAGCGGTATAAAAGTGATATCTGTAATCTGGAGAAGATGCCCGTTGACCGTCCACACGTCCCCGGGTAGCCGAGGGGCGTTAACAAAAAAAACGCCAACCCACCCAAAAAAGCAGCCGAGATTTTTGAAAACCGGAGAAAAATGTGATAGCGTGGAGGTGCGCATCCACACTTTACCTTGGCCCTGTTCGATCAAAACCGTATGACCAAAAAACATGTGAGTATCCTGGGAAGTCAGCTAGACCCAGTCATAGCCCGATGCTTATCTGGAATTATCGATCAGAAAGAAGACATAATCCCCGCTTTCGCGTAAATGGTGATGCGATCGTTGTGTTGAAGTCGCACCCGGCCACCATGGGAAAGCTGATTGATATCAGCATGGAGGGGCTCTCATTTCGCTATATCCATAGCCTGGAACGTCTGGATCAAACCAGCGTGCTGGACATTTTCCAGTCCAGCGGCGGGTTTTATCTGGGCCGCACCGAATTCGTTGCCGTCTCCAGTGCCAGAATATCGGATTTTGTTCGAAGATTCAGCGTCCGATTCACAGGCTTGAATCGCCGACAAAGATCCCGGTTGAAAAAATTTATTGAAGATTTTACCATCGGCAGTGCCTAATCCATGAATTTCGGATTTGGGATTGCGGATTTTTAGAAAGTACGGGAAGCTGGTGTTTGTCGGATTTAGATTGTCGTTTTGAATTCAAAAGTAAAGGGATAGAGAGTGGATGAACCTGATCAAGGGCATTAAATATAATTTGCGCGGTCTGGGGATGGGATTCAAAACCCCGCAATTACTGCTGCTGGGTCTCATTCGTTTTCTCATCGTGATCCTTATCACCATTTTTGCTGCCGGCCTGATCCTTGTGTACCATCAGGAAATACTGAGTTTCATGTGGACCAAGCCTGAAAATCCCTGGGTGACGTGGCTGTGGTATCTGCTTTCCTGGCTGCTTTCGGCTGTTTTGGTCGGCCTGTCGGCCGTGATATCTTTCTTGGTTTCCCAAATTTTATTCAGTGTTCTCATCATGGACCTGATGTCCCGGATTACCGAAAAAAAAGTGACCGGCACTATCCGGGAAACGCGTAAGATGCCGTGGTGGCAGCAATTTTTGTTTCTGATAAAACAGGAAATCCCGCGCGCAATCGTTCCGGTATTATTGTCAATGCTGTTGCTCATAATCGGCTGGCTGACGCCCTTGGGTCCGATGATTACCATCTTATCCGCGGGGATCGCCGTTATCTTTCTGGCCTGGGACAACACGGACCTGACCCCCGCCCGGCAGCTGGTCCCGTTCAGTGAAAGATTCCGGAGCTTAAGGGGCTCCCTCCTTTTCCACCTGGGCTTCGGCCTGCTTTTCTTGATTCCGGTGCTCAATATATTGTTTCTCTCATTTGCACCTGTAGGCGCGACTCTTTACCAGATTGATAAAAATAAAAACTAAGGGTTCAGCGTTCTGGGTTCAGAGGTTCAAAGGTTCAAAGTTCAGGGTTTGAATGTTACGGTTTGAGGTTTGAGGATCGCTTCGCTTCAGGTTTGAGGCAAATTCGGATGGGCTCATTTTATTTCTGACAATCAGCCTCTAACCTCCAACCTCAGACCTCCAACAACCGTAGCTTCCACCTCTGAACCCTGAACCTTGAACCCTGCTGGTGGGGTCGTAGAAGCCCCAAACCCAGAACCTGCTAGAGTAGCCCCATGAAAATTAAAAATGCGAAAAAATTGACGGACTTAAAATGGTTGAATATGTTCGATGTCGCCTATCAGGACAAAAATGGCCGCAACAAGTCCTGGCAGATCGCCACCCGTGCCAGGCAGCCCAAGTGTATCAGTGGCCGCTATGCAGCACCTGATGCCGTGGTGATGGTGGCGTTTCACACCGCGGAGAAAAAAATTGTCGTTACCCGGGAATACAGGGTGGCCCTGGCAGATTACGAGTATGGTTTCCCGGCCGGCCTGGTTGATGAAAACGAGAGTGTCGAGCAGGCTGTCCGCCGCGAGCTGAAAGAAGAAACGGGATTGAATCTTACCCGGATCATCCGTGTCAGCCCCCCACTCTATTCCTCGGCCGGTATGACCGACGAGTCCGTGACCATGGTATACGTTGAGTGCAACGGCCGAATTTCAACAGCGGCAAACACCGCATCTGAATTAATTGAAGTCGATTTTGTCTCCCCGGCGCAGGCCGCCAGACTTTGCAACGACCCCAGCCTGAAATTTGATGTCAAAGCCTGGTTGGTGCTTGCCAATTATTCAAAAACCGGCCGTCTGTGAAGTTGACTTGCCGCCGACTGTCCTTACTATATACGCAACGCACGCGCATCAGGATGGCAGGGTAAGGGGAATGACACCATAATGGCACAAGGGGATTATTATCAGGTTCTGGGGGTGGATCAAAATGCCACTGACCAGCAGATCAAGGAGGCTTTCCGCAAGCTGGCCTTTAAATACCATCCGGATCGCAACACAGAAAACCCTGCGGCCGTTGAAGAGATGAAAAAGGTCAACGAGGCCTACGCCGTGCTTTCGAATCCGGCTAAAAAAAAGGAATATAACACCTTAAAAAATCAGTTTGGATCCTCAGCCTACACCCATTTCAGGAGCCATCACTCCGAACAGGATATCTTCAGCGGATCAGACATCAACCACATTTTTGAGGAAATGGCCAAAGCCTTCGGTCTCAGAGGATCCAACGAAATTTTCAAAGAATTTTACGGCAAGGGATTTCAGCGGTTTGAATTCAGAAATCCCGGGGGATTCGCCCGGGGTTATGTTTTTGGCAACCCGTCCAAGGCCGGGCGCCCGGGGCAGGCGCCGTTCCCGTTAAGCGGGAATAAAGGGAAAATGGCGCGCTTTTTGATCCGCAAAATCAGCGGTGTCCAACTCCCGGAAGATGGTGCCGATATTGATGAACATCTGTATCTGACGCCCGAACAGGCGCTGCGGGGCGGACCTTACGCCTATTTTCTGCGCCGAAAATCCAAAAAGCTGGTGGTTAAAATCCCCCCCGGGGTTCGTTCCGGTCAGCGAATCCGGCTGGCCGGCATGGGACAGGAAGGCAAGGGGGGGGGCAAACCGGGAGACCTCTTCCTAAAGGTTCACATCCGCAAACCCCTGTTGAAATCACTTAAAGAATTTTTTGCCAGGCGAAAGGCAACATGATGAAAACAATTGTCTGTCATGGTGACAGCCTGACCGAGGGCTCCGATCTAAACCCCCATTATGCCTGGCCTCGCCTGGTCGAAAACCAGGTAAATGTGAAGGTCGTCAACAGCGGCATCGGCGGAGATACCAGCGGTGGTTTGCTGGCCCGTTTTTACCCTGATGTGGTTCGGCATAAACCCGATATGGTGCTGATCATGGGCGGCACCAATGATCTGTGGTGGGATCTCGACGTCAATTTGATTCAGGCCAACATATTCGCCATGACCTGCCAGGCTGAGTATCACAATATCGTTCCAGTGGTGGGCCTCCCCCTGCCCCTTTGCATTGAAAACGCCCGGCAACAAAACATGATGGCGCCCATCGGTGGATGGGAGAATTGCGTTCAAAAATTGGATCGTCTGGTTGGGGCCCTGGCATCTTCCGCGGCCGAGAGCGATATTGCCAGCCTTGACTTTTACCACCTCTTTTTGGACGCAAAAGGTGGCGTGCAGGGCAAATATTTTTTGGAGGACGGCCTGCATCCCAATAAAGACGGACATCTGCTGATGGCTTCCCGGGCCGCGGAATTGCTGAAATCCACTTTTTACCTTGCCTGACCAAAATCGGAGGTTGACAATTCAGTGATCGTGCATACACAATTAGATGGAAGATTAAGCGTATGAACATTAGGCCTGTAATCCCGGCGACGCCGCAACATTCTGAAATTACCCCTGAAACGCTGCTGTAGATCCACTGCGCGACTTCTGGCTGATTCAGCCGACCCGCTGCTAACACCCGCTTGCCAAAAAGACAGGATCTTCCCCCGCCACCTTTTGACAAGGTGAATGGACCAGTGCCAGGACTGCGCATCTATTTTCATTTTGCATCTCCGGTTCCGGACCGAGAACCGGGAAAGGAGGGATTATGAAGACCACCACCCGATCGATGGAACGGCTCATCGAAGAACAGATGCAGAGATGGCAGTTGATGCATGCGGAAAAGAAGCCAGCAAGAGACGTCCTGCCCGTCATCACCATTTCCCGGGAGCCGGGCAGCGGCGGCAGGATCGTTGCCCAAAAACTGGCCGCCAAGCTGAATGTAGCGGTCTTTCATCAGGAAGTGCTGCATGAAATGGCCAAACGTGCGGAGGTCAGCCAACAAATGCTGGCCACCATGGATGAAAGAGGCCTTTCGATTCTGGAGGACTGGATATCATCGCTGGTTTACGACCGCCACATGTGGCCGGATGAGTATTTAAAGCATTTGATGAATGTAATCGGCACCATCGGCAAGCACGGACGGGCAGTGGTCGTGGGCCGGGGCGCCAATTTTATCCTGCCCCCGGAACAGCGCTTCAGGGTGCGGATTACCGCTCCCCGGAGATTCAGAATCCAGAATGTGGCACGCAAGTTTAATGTCTCCAAAGATCAGGCCAAAAGACGTGTTATTCAAACCGAATCAGATCGCCGGGCCTTTATCCGGAAATATTTCAACTCCGACATTGCCGATCCCGATAATTATGATCTGGTTATCAATACCGAACACCTGAGTCTGGACGGCGCCACCAATGTGATCGCCGCGGCGGTGGGTTGCGTGGTGGAATGTGAATTGGAAGACCCACTCCGTTTCGAAGATTAAAATACGGTTCAGGGCTAGAGGGTATGAGGTTCAAAGGGGGGGGGCTTCGCGCTGAGATCCCACCAGCAGGATTCAGTTAAAAGCGAACTGTAGAGCAGCAGAATTTCGAATATTGAATGTCGAAGGATGGGATCGCTTCGCTCTGTCTTTTCTGTTGTAAAAATCGACAATAATCATTCCTTCGACATTCTAGA
>Ga0209536_100007181_pt1 | contig 16919 bp, 20 predicted proteins | sample DeeMarSeWOR28_12_FD_187461 | JGI IMG/M metagenome (GOLD analysis project Ga0209536, IMG submission 187461) | Marine sediment microbial communities from White Oak River estuary, North Carolina - WOR-2-8_12 (SPAdes) (version 2) | ecosystem: Environmental > Aquatic > Marine > Intertidal zone >... | reverse complement strand
TTACTCTCCAAATTGCCCTGTATCCATACCTTAGCATAACCGGAGCTTGGACTGCTATCGTGATAGTAACACATCTTTATAGTGTGTATAGAGTCTGCCTCTATCGAATCCGTCGGAGTCCAGTTGTCGCCCACTTCACCAGCATCTGTGCGGTAATACTGCATGTACTGGTCAAGGTCGTTGCCTGCATTGCATCGGGCAAGTAGTCTTTGAATGGATTGACCGCCGCTGTCTGCTAAACGCACTATCGTTATATACTGTGTCGTGGCTGTGCATCTAGTCAGATTGTCGGTTTTCCAATCAACAGATGCGCAAACCAAAGCATATTCAGACGGTAAATCTTTGTCCAGATAAGCTGTATCGTTACCTGGATTAGATGTGAATAGCACTTGATCTGAGGAAACCGTACATTCGGAATCAATATTTTGAGAATCCCACTTGCCATTGTCGTCTGCATCGGCGGCCCCATTCCAGTTTGAGCTGAACAGATAGCCACCAGATTTTCTGACAAAGATAAAACCATCAGAGGATGAAGTGGATATAAGCAGTATAAAGCAAAATAGTAAAAGAAATAGTTTTCTCATGATCAATCCTACGGCTTCTTAAAGGTTAGCTCTACATACAAACCCTTTGGAGCTGTGGTCTGAACCGCATCAATGTCGATTCTTATACTATCACCAGTAGTGACATCGTCATTACCAGTGTCGATTGTACCAGGTTGGGCCGATGTAATGGTGTCTGTTTCTCCCGTTTCGATCCGCATAGCGGTTGATAAGAAGTCTGATGTTTGGGAGACATTATAGACCATAATATCAAGATTACCAGTCGTGCCAGCTGTCTGCACTTGAGCCGCAACTTCCACCAAATCCCAGCCGTTGAACTTCGAGGGTATCCTAAAGAAAACATCTCCTGCACCATTTCCAGTTGTAACATCCTGTGAATCATCAAAAACAAGAATACCAACGACTTCACTCTTGATGTCCAGTGTACCGGACTCGCTTGGCAGCACCACAGCATAATCGGCTGCAAGTGAATCGGCTACATCCAAGGTTATGCAATTATCTCCGTTGCCGGTCAGCTCACACAGCTTTAAAAAACCCGCTTCATCATCATCACCAGGGAGAAGTGCATAGTCCACCTGGCCGCCGGCACGCTGTGCCGTGATCCTTGCGTTGCAATCCTCGACTCCGGTGCCGGTAGCAGAGCAGTCGCCGCCGATTATAATATTATCATCAAAATCAGTTGCATCTAAATCCCGAAAAATGAGCTTTGGGGCTGAAGTTGGTGCAAATCCCCATGCGGTAAATGCCTTCCAGACACCATCGCCACAAACTGCATAGCTATCAGGTTTTATAGTCCAAGGAATATTTTCGTCTGATTCATCTCCGTCATCAAACCAATAATAAATAAGCATGCTCGAATCAGTATCAAGGACCATAGCAAGGTCATTTTCTGCTAAGACTAAGCATGATATTGAATCAAGATCACCAGACCCACCCCCTTCATATCCAGTGAAAGCCCTCATCTTGCTTGTGGCAATAGCCTCATTTACACTAAATATGAGTAATAATATCAATAATAACAGCACCAAAAAATATTTTTTCATATTAGCACCTTAATTTATTGCATCGATTTCATCGTAATAATCTTCAATGAATTGCTTTAGGTCGATTCCAAATGCCTTTAGCTTGCTTTCCCATCTGTTTAATGGAAATATATCTATAATATCCGGTATGATCTGATCATAAAAATCAGATAGATATTGCGGTTGCTGCCTTGCATATATTATCAGCGAACATATAAAAGCAAGCACACTAAGATTTAAATCAATCAGCTTTTCGAAACTCAGCGAGCCTATTTTTTGAGCTAATTTTGCCTTAGCTATTCTTATCAATTTGTCGATTCGTTCTTGCTCAATTTCCTCAGCAGTTTTTAATCTTATTATTCCATCATTAAGTATTAGTTTATATCTATCAGCATAAGTCATTGATACCAAAACAGAACCGACGACTTGAATACAATGCAATTCAAAAACGTTATTTTTTAACCTAACCCAGATTTCGCTTAAATCTGCGAGATCAACAATCGCAAATCCGTTCCAGCGAAGACGCTCAAGGCCGACACCAACAGGGAGGTTGCCAATTTCAATTCCATTTTGAGAATCTAACTTTACTATTATATCTTCTTCAATTAGTGCTTTCAATCTTTAATATTTCCGCATCGTTATATATCAATTCTTTAATGTTTGCTTTAATATCATCAATTAATTGAGCTTTAAATTGTGTCATTACTTTTTCTATAGTTAGTCCAACTTTCCATGAATTATTCTTTGCGTGATCCGCTGTTTCCTGCACCCCCCGCAGGGCGTAGGCTAAATTGGGAATTTCCGCTGCAATCCATTCGGGCTGAAATAAATCAACCATTCTTTTTTCTATTTTACCGTCTGGACCTTCTCGCTCGATCTGGACATCTTTAATGGTCAGCGTTTTTATAAATTCTTCCCTCACTATTTTCCTAATATCCTCTTTGTCTTTTTTACTTAACACGGATCCCCCTTAAATATCAATATACTGTAACGTCATAACATAAGCAAGCAACCTATCAGTTCCATCATGGGTATGAGTATGTGCAGTGCCAGTCTCCGAACCGTCCTTAGTCCAGTAGTCCTGCCCCAGGGCATTTGAACCACTGGCATCAACTGCATAAATATAGCTAACCGCAGAAGTTTTGGTCATTCTTGATATAGTCACTTCCGTTGTCCCATTGCTCGCCCAAGACTCGTCATCAACATCCGCTGCGTTGCTCTGATACCATTGGTGATTATGGGTGTGATAATGTGCGCTTTCTGTATTAATGCCCGATATGGTCCAAGAACCGGCAGATGCCCCCCCAGTTGTATAGGTTGAGCCCCCCTTTATTGCCATTAGGCGATCACCAGCAGCAGCAACAACTGCCCATCCATCTATCGCTGTGTTGCGGTAAACGGGGATTCTATGAGTTGTATCGCCATGTAATAATCCATACCATGTACCATCGTTATTTCGCAATTTTAAAATACCTTTATTACCTGTGTCGGCATCCGTATCGAACCACTCCATGCCAGCAACGGCGTTTGGTGGAGCTCCAGTTCCTGAGAAATTTGATTTTAAAGCAGCAAAATTATTTTCTATATTTTGCAAATCTGTCTGGCCTACATTGCCGCTCTGAAAGCAATTATCTGTATATGTCTGAGACATAATTTATCCTTTAATAAGTAAAAAATTTGAGGGTGTAATTTTGAACATAAGCATAGATTTCATCTGTTGGATCAGTTATCGTTATTTGCACCTGGAAATATCTTGCATATAAAATACTCGATAAAATTTCCATCTTATCAACATAACTCGTTGGTGGAGACGTACCGCCATAATATAATCGCATAGAAACCTGGGGTGCCTGATTAACGTCGAAAACATCTCCCCAACTGTTACTGCTAATACCAATATCATCCCAGCTTGAAGAATTAATTTCGTCTATCTCTTTAATGACCAGTTCATCAACAAAAATAATATCACCATTACTTGTACCCATTAAATATAATCGTATAGACGAGCACCCAGAAGGGGCTTTAAAGAGATGTGAAAAAGCTGTCCATGAACTCGCTGCATCTTCTTCGGGGTATCCACTATCTGGGTCTATCCACGCGCTATTGGTAACATCATAAGTAGCAATTCGAAATTCGTCACCAGACCCGTTTTTATAATAACCGTCTAACCGATACCATTTACCAGCAGTTACAGATATATTTTGGTAATAACCACCAAGGGCTGCACTTGTAGTAATCTGCGCGCCACTTCCACTTTGCCCTGATACTTCAGTTGCATCGGCGCTGCTCGCTGTCCATCCGGTCGGCTCGTCGCCGCTCCATGTTTCAAAATCGCCGTTGGTCAATAAATTTGAACCAGTTAAAACTATAGGTAATTGTGAGTCCCAAGTAGTGCCTACACCTATAACAACAATATCAGATTCGAGGTAAACTAATCGGCGCGCTTCTGATGTTTTATCATATATCTTTGAAGTAAAAGTGCCTGTCAAATTCCCGTGTTGATGTCTGCATTTTAAATAATCATCTGAATCATACTCAACCCAAGAAGTATTATTGTGCACACCGCCGCCAGTTGTAGGCTCAGGATTGATTATGCAATGCTTATGCATAGCATTTTGAACAACAAGACTTGTCAAATATGTTAATTGAGGCCTGGTTGATAAAAGCCCATGACAAGGCATATATACTTCAAGTTCTTTGTTCATTTATAAGTAATCTTCGGTTTCATCTATAGCCGAATATGTCCATCCGTCGGGTGGTGATTTTAAGGCATTATGACTAACTGTTGCAGACCGTGGAGTATCACCATATAAACCATTATTCCCGAGAGTATTACACCAAAAAGTAAAACCACCAGTTGGGGCAGGTTTAACGCCAGTCAAGCTCAAATTGGGAGATCTTAAACTTGCAAGATGAACGGCGCTGTTGAATGCAGCACCAAGGCGAAATTCGTATAATTCAACATCGGGATCAGATACCCTCGGAGCCCACAGATTTATATTGTTCTGATTAACACTTGCAGTCAAATAGTCAAGCGAGTCTGGCGGGTCATTATACCCAGTGATAGTTTGATCAACAATAATACCATTTGATTTGACCCCCCATATTGAGACAGTGATCAGCTTTATATAGTATCGTTCGTTTTCTTCAACTGGGTCGATAAAAAAATCATCAGTTACATTAAATAGGTGTTCATAAGTACTATTGTCAAAACTTATCCAAACCTCAACATGTCTAAGCCACGGATATTCATCAGGAAAAGAAAAGCTCACTCTAAGCCTTGTAAAGGTTCTCAGCCGATAGCTATAGGTTTGTTCTGTAAGCGTGATATTCGTCACGTTTGGTGGGGCTTCATTGGGATCTGGAAGGGTACACGTATAGGTACTATCGGCTGAGAAGTTATAATCGTCATCATATAAAGACAACTGGTCATAGAGTAAACTTAAATTAATCAGGCCATCCTCTTGAATTATCGCAGATTGAACCCGCATTGCTTGATCTGAAATAGACAAAGCATCTGAATTAAATGTGACAATATCATGGGGTTCAAGCTTCAGGGCGTCGTCTCTAAAGGTTCCTGTAATAACACGATTTAATTGTGATCTCTCAAGATTATATACCCCTAAGTCACATGCCATTTGCCTATCTGTGCAACCTGAAAGTTTTAAGTCTTTTATTGCTCCTTGCTCATCTCCAATTATTACCTGATCAGTAACATAATCTTTATCGGGGTCAATATAAGTTACTCTTATAGCATCGGGTCTGTCAAATCTTGAAGGTTCACTTATTGATATTTGCGCTTCACCATCAGGTCTTTGGAAAATATGCTTGTCTTCTATCGTTAGAGCGGATGACTCGTAATTTAAATCGCTATATCTTAAATATATTTTTCCATCATACCAGACAAGATGCCCCCTAAAATGCATACATATTTGGTCGATGACGTTTTGAGCCGGTTGCATGCTGTCAAAAACACCGTTAAAACCCCAGCCTTTTGTATCACAGTAATTTGCCGCAGATGTCCAGCTTGTCGTGTCGAATTTTGAAGAGGCGTAACCCAAACCATATCTTGTGCTTGTCATGTAATCATAAAGGCATAGTACGGGATTGTCTGAGTATGCAGTAATATCATTTCTAAAGTTATATACTTTCCGACCCTGTAGCGTAACTAATCTTTTGGGGAGGCCTTGGAAGTAGTTTTTATCATAAGTTAATTTATATACAATGTAAGACGTGTATGGAAGTGGATCATTCCACTCAGGAAAAGCAGTTGAGACATTGCTATCAACGGTTTGATTTGCTGTACCACTGTGAAACCAATAACTTACATTGCCTCCATATTCATTATATAATTTATCTGCAAGAAAAACTTGATCAACTCCACTACTTTTTGCTATTCTATAACAAGGACCCTCTCCAAGTGTTTGTATAATCCATAAGTACTTATTTTTATACCCGGACGTTCCGATAAAAATATCATTCCCACCTATTTTTATCGTTCCATAAACTATTCTTATTGGCTCCTCTGTACTTCTTGTGTTTGTTCTTAGGCCCTTGCCAATATCTGTATCATCAAAATCCTGCTCTGTTAAATTATTGAGAATACGTCCGACAACTGCGAGGCCAGCAGAAATTAACAAACCAACTAAAATAGTTCCTGTTTCTACACCCGGCATCTATACGCCCTTATAATATCAAAGTCATTTTTACTTAGAGATATAACACCATCAGTTTCTGATATACTGAGAGCAAAACCGTTTCCAATATCTATACCAAAAGAAATACTATTATTTATATTTTTGATTAATAAAATATCACCCGCCAAAGCATTTGACATGGGTATTTTTCTTGCTTTTGTTTCTATAAACTTTATTGCAACTTCCATTAATTTTGATGGTTCTTCAAGATAAGCATGCTTGTAATTCTTAAAGTTAAAACCATCTAAAGATTCATCGTCTTTGATTTCTATACCACAATTTTTAAAATAAGCTATTATTAGAGTAAAGCAGTCTAAACCAATACTCGGATCTTTCGACCCGAGCTTGAACTTTTTTCCGAGCAAATTAAATGTCTTTTGATATAGACCTATTTTTGTACTCTTCCCCAAAATATATCCTTATCAACAATATCAGGTAAAAACCTGAACCCTCCGAAATGAGATGAGTTGTTTAATACTGCGCATCTTTCAAAGGTTCTATCGCACCATAAAGCACCAGCAGTTGATTGACATTCTATGCCGGAAGTACCCAACGTTGATGAATTAAATACTTTCCATCGACATGATGGAGAATGCTTGGATAGTGTGTGCTGTGACCACTGATGGAAAATAGATGTTACTGTAACAGACAATCTGCCCTCATTAAGACTCCATGCATCTATTTCGCCTTCGAATAAAGTAATACTCGATGAATCTATAATGCCGTAAGATGCATTTAGCACTATTAAAGATAACACAACATCTCCACCTTGAGGAGTGCCACCAACAAAAAGAGAAGTCATTACCTCGTCAACGTTATCAATTTCTATTGTTGCCTGATCGACAATATCGTTTATGCTATATTTAATCGGTTGAAATTTAAAGCCTTTTGGAGTATAGGTATTAGTTAAAGTTATCGGTATATCGCAATCGGTATAGTAATAAACAGTTCCATCGCAATCCATGCTAAGCAGATAAAAAGGTCTTAGCTCTTCAGCTTCAAGTTGCGCTAAAATATTTGTACTGATTGTTCGCATTTATGCGTTTAATAAGCCCTTTAGTTTTACACCAGAATTAAAAATCCTGTCATAAAAGTTTTCAATAGATAGGATGTCATCAGAAAAACGACACCTTATTTTTAGTCTTCCAGTAAAGTCATATGTAATAATACTACCAGTTACAGGCGGGCCAGCGCCGCCAGCAACCACGGAAACAAATGATACTTTGTCTTCTCCATCAGAGCCACCACCGTAAGCCATTGTGTAATCACTGGTTGTAACCGCTATTCCATTTATATTAACATCCTGAGTTGCCGCGCTTGAATTTTTTGCAGGTAAATTAAATATCAAAGTGGTGCTATCGCCAGTTGCTACATATTCACTTGAATAAGTATTATAAGATGTAGTACCTTTGCCTGTGCTTTCAAACCATGCAAATGAGTTATAAGAGCCCCTTCTACCACAATAGAATTCCCATAAAACCTCAGCTTGATTTTTACTGATAGATTGATATCTTAGCGTTATATCTCTTTTGGGAAATAGCCATTTCTGCTTTCTGTTTTCTGCTCCTTCTTCATCAAATTGACTAACCAGGGTTTTATATCTAATGTCTATTAGTACTGGGTTTGCATAGGGTGAACTACTATCTGGGTAAACTGCCATTATTTTATCATCCGTATTTTACTAATTAGATTTCTATTGCCTCGCTGTATTGCTCCTACCGTTTGATTCGTAAATACTTCTTTATTTCTGTCGGCAAATTCCGAAAAAGATTTTGAATCCATTGCATAAATATTAATATTTGTGACACCAGCTTGTCCATCTGTTTTGACTCCCAGCTCTCCGGTTTCAGTTCTTTTTAGAGGCATAATTGCTTCGGGCCCTTTTTCTCCCATAAGGCCAACACCACCTGAGGCAAATGGAAAGATAGTTGGACCTGTTACTATACCGCCCTTGCTAAATGGCACCATTCCGAGCTGATCAAAAATTAATCCTTTTTCACCCCTAAGTATTGAGCTAAAAAAGCCCGAACTTTTAACACTTGGGATACTGGTAAAAATCCACTTTACAAACATTTGCCCCATCAGGTCAGCCCATGCGCGAGCTATGCTATTAAAAATCGCTTGGCAATAATCAACAAAAGAGCCAAGCTTTCTGGTTAGACCATCATAAAATAAATCAGAAAAGTTTTGCTGCATTGCCCAGAAAGTTCTTTCACTCATTTCTTGTAGTAAGCTAAATTCTTTTTCTGCAATTTTTGTTGTATTTTTAATTAATGTCCAATACTGCTCAAAGCGTGCTATTTCTTGTTCGTCGGGCGTTGGTAATACAGGTTTATCTCTTTGTAAAATCTCAGCCTGTTTAAATCTTTTCCATTCAAAAGCCTCCATTGCATCATATACGGCCTTTAATGGTTGTATAGATGGAACTTTAATTAGCTCTAATTCGCTGATAGTTTTTAAATCTTTTGTCAGCAATATCGTTTTACTTCTAAGGCGCTCCATCTCATGCCGCGAAAGATGGTCAATATTTTCTCTAAAATCAGTTGCTAAGACCCTCGCAAGCTTTAGGCGATTTATAGTATCCCGCATCTGTTCGCTTAAAGATAAAAGCATGCTTTCTTTGCCAGGAGCTTTTGATATTTCAACTTCTTCTATAGCCTGTTTAAGGTCTTTTAATTTTCGTTCTAATTTAACAATTTCAGATTCGGGGTCTCTAAGTCCATAAATTAATCCGGCAAGTCCACCGGCCCCAGCTCCATATGGACCAGCCACTTTTCCACCTACATATGCACCACCGATTGCAAACAATGCCTCTCTTGGTATTGAATCCCAAACAGATTTAAAGCGCTGCCAAGCATCTGCCAACCCGCCAACAGCGCTTGAAATGCCCTGAATAGCGCTCTCGACTTTTTGTTCTATCAAAGCGTCATTATTTTTAATCCACTCACCAAGTCTAACGTTGATAACTGCAAGATGCTTTTTTAGGACATCAAAGACACCAGCAGCCATTACTTTTCTTTCAAGTTCTACGACATAACTCTGAAAAACAGTTTTTAAACCTTGCCAACTGTTCATCATTTTTTTGGCCGCGCCACCAAAATCTCTTTCCATTCCATCCCAAAGAGCTTTTAAAATCAACTGCATATCAATGCCAGCTTTTTGCACTTCATTAACTGTCATACCGAAGGCTTCGCGTATATATCTTTTGGACTCAATTCCAACCTGGGCAATTACGTTTAACTCTTGACCCATAAGCTTACCCATAGCTGACATCTGCCCCATCTGTAATGCTACTCTTTGTAAAGCGTCTTCTCCAAAAATAGAAGCAACATCAGTTAGGATTTGCATCTTTTCAATGGTTGGATCAAGGCCCATTGCTTGCATCATTACAAAACTGTCAACAACTTTCTGAGTATTAACGGGCATCTCCAGTGCCCAAGCATTTAAAGCATCAAGTGTTTCTTTGCCTCGCCCACGTGTAAGTTGATTTAATTTAATCTCCATTGCTTCGAAGCTTGCAGCAGTCTCTATTGCACTCTGAGCCAAACGCTTTATTCCGTAGCCAGCAGCAACAGTAAATAATAAGCGCTGAAAATTTCTTAGAGAATTTTGCGCACGATCAAAATTGATACGGTCAAATGTACGTTGCATTAATTTTGTTTGCCGCTCAGAAACCTGTCGTCCTTTCTTTAAATCTTTTTCTAAACGGTCAAAACGAGCATTTATCTCAACATAAATTTGTCCTAACTTTGCAGCTTTTGCCACTATTATTTACCTGTCCTCTTCTTTGACCTGTTAATCTCCGCAACATGATGCCAAGCTTTAAGAACTTTTTCGAAGCAATCAAGTTTATTTTCAATTCGATATAATCGCATTATAAAATCAACAGATTGAAAATTAAGATCAATAGGTGCACCATCAACACCAGCAAAAATAGCCTGATTTAAAACCTTACTGAAAATAAAAATAGCTTCTTTGTTTTCTTCAAGTAGCGGCTCAACTTTGCCTTTACCACATTTAAATCCGCCACAAATTGGCTTTACTGATTTTCTTTCGAAAAACTTTCTGCATATATCGCAGGGGGGGTCTTTAACCATCCACGCTGCGAATTGAGTTAGTTTTTTTCCAAGGTATCCTGCATTTTTTTATTATCCTCCCCCAACTGATTTAAACAGTTAACAACCCAATCAGCAAACTCCATTGAATTAGACATTAATAGCATTTTGTTTTCAAGTGTACACGGTATATCGTTTCCATCTGGGTCAGTTATATGCCAATCAGATATTTGATAATCCCACAAATATTCACTAAACTTCTCATCGTCTATATTTTCTACTTCGTATCGAAATGGCCGCTCATCTGAATTATCTGGTCGATAGTATTCTACTTCTTTTTTTACTGCTATCTTTCTCAGCTTCCGAATTTCACCGATTGGAATATTTCTAAGATCAACCCATTCCGTTTTATTACTTTCAGGCCAATAAAACCGTGCTGATTCGTTTAGGTTCTTTAAATCAAAAGGCATTTCAAACCCCCTCCCATAAAAAGATTATGCAGTTGAAAAATCAATCATCGAACCGGTCACTTTACCAGTAAAAGAGATTGAACACAGACCGTCTTTATTAGTTCCAAGCTCCATACCGGTTATATAAATACCGCTATTTGCAGCCGATGGAACTGACCAATAGCCATAACCGTCAAAGTTGGTGTCGTCATTACTCCATAGTTTTAACAACCACGGGCTCCAACTTGCAGAACTCGAATGAATCAAAGTGCCGCTTGTTAATGCCCTTATCAAACTTGCCTGACCAGTTGAGTCGGTTGCATCAAACCAGCCACTAAAAGAAACTGTGCCGGGGTCGAGCATTCCTGGTTTATGCTTTGAGACCTCGTCGCTAAAAGCCGTAAAATCTATCATGTTGCGAGTGATACCACCTATCGACCACTCACCTAATTCTGCAACAAGATCAGTTGTTTTAGATCCGCTCGTCTCATTTATTGTAACCTTTCCGTTACGTCCTTCAGCCACACTCATTTTTATTTATCCCTTCTCCCCCCCACTTGTTTTTTTAATTATGTTGACTTGCGCAGTAATGCGCGATATTGCAGACTATATTGCCATATCTCCTTATTTGGAATCATATCAGGATATAATGTTAGCCATTCATTATCAAATCTAAACTTTAAAAGCGTGTGATTGCTAACCGAAAAATTAGCTTCATCAAACGCATCACGCGCTTTCTTTTCTAAATCCATTACTTCACTTCCATCTTCATCATCAGAAAAGATATGTACTGTGATTAATGATTCTTCATAGTCGGTTTTAAACTGCCAATCATGAATATTACTATCAAGGCTATAAACTGCATAAGGAAATTGCGTTCCCTCGGGTGCATATTCAAGAAATAACCTGCCACCAATGCCATTATAAAAAGATGTAGCAAGGGCAGTTTGCGTATACGTCCATAAACCTTGAAATAAATCTTTCATTAGCTAAAAATTTCTCTTATTCTTTTATTGTAAAGTCTTCTTTCGCGCTCAAGCGGTTCTCTTAAAAAAGGATCCTCGGGTAGTGGTCTGCGCATCCATTCGTGAATTTTATATCTTTTATCTCTACCTTTCGCCCACCAGCTTTTAGTTCCAAGCTCAACGAATGATGCATAAAAAACATCATAACTTCCAGCCATTACAATATATCCAACTTCATCAAATTTTGATGGATACATTTCAATGGAGTCTCTAAGAGCACCCCGCCTTCTTGCCTTCCACGATTTATCTCCCCCCGTTACTTTTCTTTCCTCTCCATCCCAAACAGGGCATCTTCGTTTTGCTGCTGCTTTTATTCTTCTTGCAGATGCCCTATTGAGTTTTCTAACAAGATCTTTTGAAGCTTCAAGGATTTCATCATCATACCATTTTATCTCGTATTCCTTATTAGCCACTTTCTGTCACCATTAAATCAATATAAATGTTTCTTTTGTCTGCATTGATAATAGAAAGAATATCGTAATAAGTTGTTGAATCTCCAAGCTGTATTCTATGCCTTGGAGTCAACCCGTTTGTATAACGGATACGAATACGAGAAGTTATTTCACTGCCAAGCTGTTGAGCAGTTAGAAGTTCAGTTCCGCGCAATGGCCAAATAGCTCCCCATACCGTTTTGAAATCTTGGTAATCCTGCTTGCGACTTGCACCAAACCCGCCACCGGTTGAACTGGTTGGCTCTTGTATAATTAATCTGTGTCTAAGTGATCCTGCTCGCATGATTAAAACCTAAACACTCTATACGGAGATAATAAAGCCCTTGATGCCATTGGAACCATATTCATTGGTTGCCCAACTATAGAATCCTCTCGCTGTTCATACCAGTGCCCAATCAGCATCAACATCGCATTTTTTATGCTCCGGGGTATATCAGAAGTGGCAGCATATCCGCAATCGAACTTGATTTCAATAGGATTTTTTTGGTGCAAAACATCAGTCGGCCAATCATCGTTATTGTCAAGAACAACTCTCCCTGGCTCAGAATAAATGTCTGCTCCCCATGAAGTAGTTGAGCCTGTTAAATTAAAAGTTGTAGTGTTGCCAGTTGAGTCAGTATATTTAATGCCATCAGTTGAATTTATATTTCTCAATGGTGCATATGGCAATTCTAAATATTCTTCATTCGGCCAACCATCAAGATATACTTTCCATGTTTGAGGCATTAATTTTCTGTTTGTATAGTTCTCGACATATTCAACAGCAGCAGACCGGTAACTTTTTAATAGGTCATCGTCAATAGTTTCACCACGTTCTATCCGAAGATGATCTTTAATTTCCTCAAGTGCAAGTGGATATCCAGTTGATCCGGTTACTAATACGGTTTTCATAATTTCATCTCGTTCATTTAACTAAAATTCTGTCCAAGTCAAAGGGTCTGGTCATAAGTCGTGTCGATCCAGATAAAGACCATGTAACGGTGGATATAACACTGTGTAATCCCTTAGGCGCAGAAGTACTATGAGTAAGATAGATAATTACTTTATGACTACTATATGTAACCGCAGAGATTAAAGCCGTACTCGCCGTGCCGTCGTCAAGATATGAGGCTGTAGCCGTGGCCGTATCTATAGTACTGCCATACGGCACAGCCCCGTCATTCTTGGTTGAACCCGTGCATGGCGGGAACCTCATTGAAATCGGTACGTTTTCATCACCTGGATATAACGTGATGCTACCAGAACCCTGAAATGCATCAGGCATTTTTCAACCCCTTAGCCTATAGTTGTAGGTTGCTTGATCCAAATATACCACCACGGCATCGTTACTGTATCACCAGATTGTAGTTTTTTAGTGGTGCAAGTAGTGACGTAATAAAGAGTTGCCGTAGTACCCACATGAATATGCCCTGCAACACCAGTCGATTCGAGCGTAGTCGCATTTATTAATTCTGCCTTAGTGCTGACATTAACTCTATAGCCTGATGTGTTAGAAACAACAGTGTAATCAGAACTTGAGCATGCGGTTGCCCAAGCAAGCGCATTGGTAGATTCCATTGCAGATGACATATTGCTATGTTGTGTATTTGTAATAACAATTACCTTCGCAACCCCTGCTGCTTCTGTCGTATAAAAAGTTTTAAAACCTGTTTCGTAAAAGTGAGTCGATGCGTACATTCCCATTTTGTGTTATTCCTTCCTCCCCCCCGCTATAGATCCGCCACCACCAACCATAGGGTTTTGGACCTCAAGAATATGATTTTTGCCCTTTTTCTTTTTTTTCTTTTCTTCATCTAAATCAATTATTTTTTTATCTTCAGATTCCATTTATCCTCCTAAGCGGCTCTCGCCACAAATAGGTAATCGTTATCCTCAACACGTTGATTATAAGGCGAATCCCTTGCTATAAATGTAGCTGAATATTTTAGCCCCCTCACTAAATTAAACGGATTTGAAACTAAACCATGTGAACAGTTACTTGCTATTATCCACTGGTCAGTCGAAATCAGCATGCCATCAGCTACATTCGCATGTGAGGCATTCTGTATATTTAACCGGCGATCTATTAAGTTCGTCGGTATATACGCTTTATTTTCTAAAGAGCTATTGTCAACGGTAAGGTTTTTAATCTTTGTTAAGTCTAAAACCTCACCTGAAAGACCGTGCGCACTATTGCGTGCATAAATTGGTCGCGTTCTATACCTTGTCACTTTATCGGCAACATGCTGATGAACAGCGTCAACCGGACTCAAGGTGCAACCAATTCCGATTTGCGACTTCTCGGATATTATACCATGTTTTGAACTAATAGCAACTATATAAGCGCAAAAATTTATATTTGGCTTATCTGAGCTAAGACCGTGAGTGGCGTTCTGAACCGATAAGACTTGCGCTTCAGTTACTTCAACAACCTCAGAATTAAGACCGTGTGCTGAATCCTGAACTTCAACAACAAGGGCTCCAGATAATTCAACAACCTCAGAACTCAAACCATGAGTGGCATTTTGAACCTCAAGAATGCGTTCCTTGGTTATTTCAATAGACTCTGAATTAAGCCCATGAGAGGCGTTTTGAGCCGTTAAAAGTTGCCCAGAACTTATATTTGCAACTTCAGAATTTAATCCATGAGTCGCATTTTGTATTGAAAGAACCTGTGCCTCGGTTATTTCAACGACCTCTGAGCTAAGGCCGTGTGAAGCATCTTGAACTGTGAGGAGCTGGCCGCTGGTTATTTCAGCTATTTCAGAATTTAAACCATGAACCGAATCCTGAGCCTCAAGCAGATGCCCTTGAGTTATGCTAACTTCTTCAGAGCTTAAACCATGTACAGAATCTTGAACTGATAAAAGCTGAGCCTCGGTTAATTCAACAACCTCAGAATTAAACCCGTGCAAGCTGCTCTGAACATCAAGAAGATGCTCTTGGGTTATACTAACTTCTTCAGAACTTAAACCGTGTGAACCATCTTGAACCGTTAAAAGCTGACCCGAATTTATACCAACGACTTCGGAGTTAAGCCCGTGTGAAGCATCTTGGACCGATAAAAGTTGGGCCTCTGTTATCGCAACGGATGGAGAGCTTAACCCGTGAACTGAATCCTGGACATTGAGAAGCTGAGCCTCTGTTATCGCAACAGATTCAGAATTGAGCGCATGAGATGAATCTCGAACTTCAAGTAAATGCCCCTGAGTTATACCAACGACTTCGGAGTTAAGCCCGTGTGAAGCATCTTGGACCGATAAAAGTTGGGCCTCTGTTATCGCAACGGATGGAGAGCTTAACCCGTGTGTGGCATTCTGAACCGTCAAAGAACGATTACTTGTCAACCCAACAACATCAGAGCTAAGCCCATGAGATGCGCTCTTAACAGAAAGTAGCCGATTGCTGCTTATTTCGATGGACTCAGAATTTAAACCGTGAGAAGCATCCTGAATATCAAGTATTTGGGCGCTTGTTACCTCAACGGTTTCCGAATTAAGACCATGAGAACTATCCTGAATTGCAAGAACTTGTGGACCCGATAATTCAACAACTTCTGAGTTTAAACCATGCGAAGCATCCTGAACTGACAGGACTTGCGGCCCTATTAATTCAACAACCTCAGAACTTAAACCATGAACGCTATTCTGAATTTCAACAGTCTGGTTTTTGCTTAGGCTTATAATTTCAGAATTTAATTGATGAGAGGCATTTCTTGGCTCAATAGTTCGATCTAAGGTTGCATTAACAGTTGCAGAACTAAGCCCATGCGAAGCATCTTGTATTTCAAGGATTTGCCCTTCGGTTATTGCAACATCTTCAGAGCTAAGACTATGAACTGAATCCTGAACAGAAAGCAAGTTCCCCCGAGTTAAACTTGCAACTTCCGCATTAAGTTCGTGTGAAGCATTTTGAACTGTTAATTGCCGGCCAGCCGTAAGACTTGAAACTTCAGAGTTAAGCCCGTGTGAACCATTTTGAACATCAAGCTGGTGATCTTGAGTTATCGCTGCAACCTCAGAGTTAAGCCCATGCGAAGCATCTTGTATTTCAAGGACCTGGGTCTTTGTTACTTCAACATTTTCTGAGCTTAAATCGTGAACTGAATCCTGAATTTCAAGAGTCCTACCACCCTGTATACTAACAACTCCAGAGCTAAGACCGTGCAAACTATCTTGGATAGTAATATAACGATCCGAAGATAACTGCGCCTCTGGAGATTGCAGACCGTGCTCACAGTTTTTTGTACTTAAATAATTTGATTTTGAAAGAGCAAGTACTTCAGATTTGAGCCCTAAAGTACTATCTTGAACCGTCAGAATTTTTGGTGTTGCGAGTTCAGCGGTTTCTGATGCAAGACCTAATGTGCTGCTTTGAACTGATAAAGTTCTTTCTCGTGAGATATTAACCGTACTGCTCGATAAGGCATGCGCAGCACTTTTTGGCGACAGATTTCTCTTACTTGTTAGTGTCGGCTTAGAAGCAAGATTGCCGTGACTGCCGTTTTGAACAGTTAAAGTCTGTTCAGCACCACCGACAGATACAGATACATCAACAAGTATCCTGTCACCATAAACAGCCATTTACTTACCCCGCAGTTGTGACATCGGTAAAGATTTCTTCATCGTCGTCAAGACTTATAGCGGAACTGCGCTGTAGGCCAGCCCCCGTAACTGC
>Ga0209536_100007180_pt1 | contig 16920 bp, 15 predicted proteins | sample DeeMarSeWOR28_12_FD_187461 | JGI IMG/M metagenome (GOLD analysis project Ga0209536, IMG submission 187461) | Marine sediment microbial communities from White Oak River estuary, North Carolina - WOR-2-8_12 (SPAdes) (version 2) | ecosystem: Environmental > Aquatic > Marine > Intertidal zone >... | reverse complement strand
CGAAGAAGAGACAAGACCTTTAACGCTACATTGTAAATATTGCAGATCTTGGTTTTCAGCAAAAAAATTTGATATTATGTGTCCAAAATGCGGACATGATCAACTTTATGTAGCTTACAATTGCACAAATTGTGGAAAATGGTTCTTTAAAGATGAACCAAAGAACACTTATTATTGTAAGACTAAAGCCTGTCAAGGTGTTAGATTAATCATAAGAGAAAAAGAAGAAATTGAGAATTTATTAGCCCAAAAAGGGAAAATTTTAAGAATATTTGAGATAAAAAGAAAAAAGTATAGTATATTAGATGAATCATAGACAAAAAAAGATCTATCAGGTGATGACTCCTTGGATATAAAATTATTCGTACATCGATTGAAAACACGCATTAATCTGCAATTTTTCAAGCATTCATTGTTAGATCTGAGACGGGATAAAACAAAAGCTGTTTTTGGAGTATCGGGGATTGCAATTTCACTATTTTTATTGACTGCCATTGGCATGTTAAACGATACTGTTAACTTTAATTTTTTATTATACATTACCTCCACAACAGGAAAAGCTGATATCATGATTACAAAGTCTATTCAAACGGATCTTACATTTGATCCATTTTTTGATCAAGACTTAATTGATGATGAATTAGCAGATATTGATGGAGTAGATGAATTCTTCCCTCGCATAATGATGCTTGTTAAAACTTCATCAGATAATATTAACGTGAGTGCTTCCTTTCAAATGTATGGCATTGATTTTGATAAGGAATCTGATAATGGGAATATTGGAGATTTGATTATAGTAGATGAGAATGGAGAAGAAACTAACCAGATATATAATAGTAAGCCTAATACAGGAGAGTGTGTAATCTTATGGAATGTTGCTGAGATTTTAAATGTTACAATAGGCGATTCAATTAATTTAGAATACCAGAATTCAAACCTAAACTTAGAAGTTGTCCAGATCTGTGTGCAAGACTTGAAGTTTTTACAATTTGAAACTTCTCTGATACTCGTAGGCTTAGAGCAAGCACAAGATTTCATGCAAAGGACTGATCAAATTAATTTTATTGTAGGAACTATTAAAAATCCTAAAGTAGTTTATGATGCTAGCAACTTAGACAGAACAACTCGGAGATTAAGAATTATCAGTGCCAGTATTCAAGATAGGTTAGATATTAATGAATATACAATCGCTCTTCCAAAGTTAGCAGAGCTTGAGGGAGGGGAGTTCCTTCTAATGACTGTAGCTATAATGTTTTGGTTCATAACTATCCTTTCAATGTTAATTACAGCAATTCTAATCAATAGTATTCTTTCTACTTCAGCTGAAGAAAGAGTTCGAGAATTTGGTATTGTTCGAGTAGTTGGAGGCAGAAAAATATATCCTGTGAAAATGGTTCTTTTTGAGGGTTTATTATTGGGATTAATTGGTTCAATTGCAGGTATAATATTAGCTGTTGTATTCATACAACCGATTGCTCAAGGAATGTTCCAATTATATAATTTTGATTTTTCATTTTCTGAAGTTGATTGGGTTATTAAACCAGAAACGTTTTTAATGACATTTTCCATTGGAACTTTCGTTTCATTGGGAGTAGCTTTAATTCCGGCGTTGAAAACAGCCAAACTTGATTTAATAAAATCAATTACTCCATTTCAGACTGAAGAGGAAGGCTGGGAAATCAAAAAAGAAGGGAGTATGAATGTTAAAAGTTTTCTGATAGGTATATCAGTGGCGATGATAGGCATGGTAGTTTTCATCCTCCTTCCTAATATCTTTGTCACAGGGGATTTTATGCAAACTTCAGCTTTATTTATTGGTCTTCTAACAGCAATATTGATTGGTTTAGTTTTTGCTTCAATTGGTATAGTTCCTATTGTTCAAAGAATTTTTTTAGGAATAATTTCCCCAGCAATCAGAAAATATAGAAGTATTATAGCTATTTCCCTTAAGAGATATAGAAGGCGCAATACAAGCACAGTTATAATGTTTGCTATTAGTTTCTCCTTTATTTTCTTTATAACAAGTACAACAGATATGCAAACTCGAAATATGACAGTAAATCTAAAATTTCAATATGGTTCAGATTTAGTGTTGATAAATCAAGAACTTAATATTGAAGAAAATGCCTTAACATTAGAAATGGTCGAGGAATTAAAAAATTTGCCGGGGGTAGAAAAAGTTGCTCTATCACTTCATAATACGTTTGATTTTCAAGCTACACTTGCGGCGGTGTTTGATGTTAGTGAAGGTCAAGTTGGCATTGATCCTTCGGCTTCAGAGGAGATTTTAATTGATTTGTTTGAATTTTACGCATCTCAAGAAGAAGAAAAATTCAGAACCACAGCTGGAGACCTAATGGATTTTGATGTTGTTGATGCAGGTTTTATTGGAGTCGATGAGGATTTCGTTGATTTAATTGATAAAAATCTTTTAATATGGAAAAGTGCGAGGAGTAACACTGAATATTCATTTAACGAACTCTTTTCTAATAATAATACTTGTATTGTAGCAGCATCAATTGCGAGTGTTCTAGGGATTAGTGAAGTTGGTCAATATATTCGCATTACTTTTTATGATCCTAAAGTTGAAAATGATCGTGGTAATGTAACGTTATTTCGAGTTGTTGGAATTTCTGGGGGTATTCCTGGATTTTTTAACTTCCGATCTAATGAACAAGCCGCATATGGTGGAGGAATATTGGTATCAACAGATAATTATATGCGTTTAATGCAAGTTGCAAATCCCGGGGAATCGAATATGATTGTTGATAAGGTATTTATCAATTTAATTGAAAAAACTGAAGCCAATATTGAAGAAACAAAAGAAGAAATTAGTTTAATGTACCAGGATAAAGATATCGTTATAGACGATGCAGTTTCGAAAATAAGTTTCATGGAAGAAATGACACAAAGACAGAGTTTCCTCATGGAACTTATTTTGTCTTTTACAATAATGATAAGTATCTTTGGTTTGGTCAGTAGTATGTATTCCATTATGCTTGAGAGAAAATTTGAAATAGGAATATTACGCTCAATGGGGATGAAAGTGCGCAATGTAAGAAATATGTTTTTGATAGAAAGTATGATACTACTACTTGGGTCTGGGATATTAGGGACAATTATAGGATCCTACACAGGATATTTGTTAGAAACCAATATGAGTATCATGACTGAAATGCCAACTATTTTTAGTCTTCCAATGGATACAATACTAAGAGTTTTTTTATTATCAATTTCTATAGCGTTTATAGGGACATACCTAATATTAATACGATTATCAAGACAAAGCATCATGGATATTTTCCGACAGACTTTTTAATCTAATTATTCATTTTTTTTTAAAAATTGAGTTAATTTCCTAATCGCCTGACCTCTATGAGAAATTTTATTCTTTTGAGTAGTTGAAATTTCAGCAAAAGTTTTATCTGGTATTGAATTAGGTATAAAAATAGGGTCAAATCCGAATCCTCCTTTCCCTCTGATAGTTTCAGAGACTCTACCTTCAACTTTTCCTTCAAAAAAGAAAAATTCTTTACGAGGTTTAAAATATAGAGCAATAACAGAAGAAAAATGTGCTTCAGACGATTTGAAATCCTCAATTAATCTCAGAATCCCTTCGTTACCAATCGTCCTCAACACATATGATGAATATACTCCAGGAAAACCACGAAGAGGATTATCCACAAAGAATCCTGCATCTTCTATGAAAAAGGAGGAGTCTAAGTTTTCCTTTATACTTTTTATCTTAAAAGACGCTACATCCAATAAAGTTTGTGCTTGAATCTCAGTTGTTTTAATATCCTGTTGTTCAACGTGATAAGAGGGAAGTTCATTATTAAAATTCTCAGATACTTCCTTATATTTATGGATATTTCCGGTTACAAAGTAAACTGTATTTGCATAGGTGACCATAATTACTATAAGTTCTTTATACTTATTTAGATATTCGAGTTCGATAAGGATTGACTAAGTCTAATTGTATCACATTCCAAAAGTTTATTTTCTATATTTCTTTATTTATTTTATACTAAATCTTATTAGGACTGTAGAAAAGAAGAGAAGAAAGCGAAAAATGGCTCGGATGCATTCAAGAAAACACGGAAAATCAGGGAGTACACGCCCAGCAAGATTAGAAAAACCAGTATGGGTCGAACTCTCCTCTGATGAGGTTGAGAGCGAAGTGGTTAAGATAGCAAGAAGAGGAAATTCTAAATCTATGATAGGGACTATCATGAGAGATTCCCGAGGGATACCTCTAGTTAAAATTGTCACGGGAAAGAAAGTTAGTCAAATTCTCGAATCAAATGAAATAAAAGAACCACTTCCTGAGGAACTTGCGAATTTAGTGCGGAAAGCCTTAAGTATAAGAAAGCATCTTGAAACAAATCATAAAGATCTTGAAGCAAAGAAAGGGTTAAATAGAACAGAATCCAAAATTTATCGACTAATTAAATACTACAAAAAGAAAAATGTACTAAAATCTGATTTTAAATATGATCCTGAAAAGATCAGAACCTTAGTAGCGAGATAGGGGGAGTCTAATATGAGTTCAAAAGCGAGAAAAAAAAAAGTAAAGACAAAAAAGGTTTCCTTTAAAGATAAACAATGGTATACAATTATAACCCCTAAAATCTTTAATTTCAAGCCAATTGGAGAAATTATTGGATTGGAAGAAAGTATTATCGGCAGAACTATGGAAACTTTGTTATTTGATTTTACAAATAAATACTCTGATATCAGCTTGAAATTAAAATTTCGGGTTATGGATGTTAATAATGAAGCACGAAAAGGAAACTCAATATTTGTAGGGCATCAATATACCAGTGATTATGTTCGATCTTTAATAGGTAGAGGTAGTTCAAAGATACAAATCATTTTAAACAGCACTACTAAAGATGGATATATTTTTCGCTTGACTACTATTTGTACAACATTAAAGAAAGCAAGAAGTTCTCAGATTATTTTAATTCGTAGAATTATGAAAGAAATAATTCAGGAATTTGCTAAATCACTCAATCATGAAAAATTTATTGCGGGTATAATTTATGGTGAGTTTCAGAATCAAATTCAGAGAGTTGCTAAAACGATATACCCCCTTTCAAATTGCGTGGTTATTAAAAGTAAATTGGTATCCATTCCAGAGGGAGGAGAGGATAAGGAAATACCTGATGATCAGTTTGAAATAGTCGAAATTGATGTGAAGCGATCTCGTAAATCAGAGATCAGACGTTCAGAAAGAATAAACGTTAAAAAACTATCCCAACCAAAAAGAGCTCCAGCAAGAGAAGAAATCCCAGCAGATTTACCAGAAGATATGAAAGAGAGCGAAGAAAGCGAAGCTGATTAAATTCTTCCTTAATTCCTTACAATTTTATTAGAGATTTTAATTTTTTTCCAGCATAAACTAAATTAAGAATCCGAAAATATCTATTTATTAAGTCTTAACCATATTTATTGAGCTAAAATTTAGTAGGGAAAAAAATGTCAAATACAGAGGGAAATCGTAATAATACCTATACTTTTGATGATTTTCTATTTGTTAGAGATCATTTTAATTTTTACGTTGACGATCTGTTTTTTCAAGCCCTTATAGAAAAGTACACTGGGGATGAGTTTGAAAAGATCGATCGTGATTTAAGGGCACTCTCGGAGTACGTTTCTTTTAGGTTTAAAGGTCTCGCTGATAAAGCAAATGAGCTTGAAAACCGCATTAAGGTTACAAAAGTTAAACATTATGATGCACACAATCATAGAATTGATAGAATTGAACGTTGTTTGGAAACAGAAACGTTAGAAAAGGAAATCTTCAGTCTCGGTCTTTACGATCCAAATCGAAATAGTGCTTGGAGTAGATTTGCAAAAATGTTTTTACTATATCAAATGGGGGAATCAGGGGTAATGTGCCCTGTTGCATGTACACACGGGATGGTATGGTTAATGCAGAAATATGAAGATTCCCTCGTTCCTGAAGCAAAAGGAATCCTAAAATCTGTAAGAGAAGGTGAGAACGGACATTATAAAGTTGGGGCTCAATTTGTATCTGAGATACAAGGAGGGAGTGATGTTCCAGCAAATCTGGTAGAAGCCATTAATGTTGAAGAAGAGAAGCCAGATGGTTATTCTCAATGTTGGAGATTATATGGACAAAAATTTTTCTGTTCTGCAATGCAATCAGATTATGCTGTTGTTACAGCAAAACCTAAAGGAGTTCCGTCTTCAACTAAAGTCGCTGCTTTTGTAGTCCCATTATGGCTCCCTGGTAATAAAGAAAAAGAAATAAGGAACTCATTTACAATCGACCGATTGAAGCAAAAACTAGGAACTGCAGAATTACCTACGGCTGAAATAACATTTAATGGAGCAGTGGCATATCCAATAGGACCTCTTGAAAAAGGGTTAGCAGATATCGTTGGAATTGTTCTTTCATTATCACGATTCCATGTAGCTTTTGGTTTGGCTGCGCAAATGTTACTCATTGCAAGAGAAGCGATATTATATTCTCAATTTAGAACTGCTTTTGGTGTTCCAATCTCATCTTACCCAATGATGATAAATCAAATTAATGATTTAGAGCACTTTGGAAGAAGAACAGCCGCAGGAGCTTTTAAGGTTTATTCTGAATTTATCCATTTTGGGGAAGAACTTAAAAGTGGGATAAGAGAAATTGAACAAATTGAAGATGAGAGTGAAAAAAAAAGACGTTTCAGACTCCGAGAATTAATTATGCTCCAAAAGATTGTAGTAGCAGATGAGGTTCCAGGAATGATAAGAAAAGCAATTTCGTTTTATGGTGGTCATGGAATAATGGAAGATTTCTTATCATTTCCTCGATTTCACAGAGATTCGTTGGTACAAGAACTTTGGGAAGGCCCCCGAAATGTATTACTCACACAAATTCATCGAGATCTTCAAAGAGTAAAAAGCTGGTATCCCCCTGATGAATTCATAAGAGATTTATTGACTGGAATGCAAAATGATTTAATTGATGAGTATGCATCCACATTCAGACGAATTATTAACCATGATACACTTCTTAGAAATGATGAAGAAACCTTGGAAATTTGTAGAGTGTGGGAAGCTTTTTCAAATAAATTATTTATTGCTTATCAAGATCAAGCACTTACTGAGCTCAATTTTGAAGACCAACCATTGAATTTTTCAAAATTAGTAAGAACTTTTAAGAAAAGAGAAGCAAAATCTAATTAAAGACTAATATTTTTCTTCAAAATTTCACCATTTTTGGTTTGGTAATAAAATGTATTTGAGAGGACATCCTCATTTACTAGAGTTTCGTCTCCAATTTTTGAATTTACTCCTATTTTTTTGCCACACGTAATACTCACATTGTCCCCGGTTTGAGACTTGGCTCCCAAAATAGCACCGAGTTTCTGTCTTCCCGAATCAATCAATTTTCCTTTTATCATCATCTTAACATCTTTATTATCAGAACGAGAGTTGGAAATTTTGGTGCCTGATCCTAATCTTACTCCCTCGCAAATAATGCTATCTCCAATATAATTGAAGTCAGAAATTAATGAATCTGAAAAAATTAGTGAGTACTTTACCTCACTCCTGCCAATTTGACAGTTTTTATCTATGAATGAATAAGGTCCAATTAAAGCTTTTGGTCCGATAATACAGTCTTTACCTATAAAACAAGGTCCTTGAATATCAGAACCAGATTTAATAATCGTTCTCTTTCCAATATAAACATTCCCAGACGTTTGGGCGTCTTTCTCTACCGTACCTAATATTTGAGGACTTAAATTATCTAAAAGAAAGTTATTTGCCTCAAATAGTTGCCATGGTAAACCAATATCATTCCAGAAATGATTGGATATTGCTATTCCCAAAATATTTCCATTTAATTGATTGATTAGAATTTCAATAGAATCTGTGAATTCATATTCATTTCTAATTGATTTTTCTGTTTTTTCAATAGCTTTAAAAATTAGACTGGAAAAGATGTAAATTCCAGCATTAATTAAATTACCCATTTTTAGTTCTTTGGGTGGTTTTTCTACAATTCTTTCAACTAATCCATTTGAATTTAAAGAAATTACTCCATAATCTTGTGGATTATTAACTTCATATAAAGTTATCAACCCATCATACTTTTCAGCATTAAAACTCTTTAGAATTGTATCATATGCATCTGGATCAACAAAAATATCACCATACATAATCAAGAAAGCTTCGTCCTCTATGAATTCTTTCGCGAAATTAACGGCATGAGCAGTTCCCAGATATCGGTCTTGGGTAACATATTCGATTTTGATATTAAGTTTACTAGATACAGCTTTAAAATGGTTTTTAATTAAGCTTTCCTTATATCCTACAACAAAAATAAAATGGTTGATTCCTGCTTTGTTTAAACCTATCACTGTGTGTTCCAATAACGGTTTCCCATTAAGAGGAATCATCGGCTTTGGTCTAGTTGAGGTTATTGGTCGTAATCGTTTACCTTCTCCTGCAAGTAATATAACTGCTTTCATGAGGGTAATCTCTTTAATAATGTTGTTCAGTGGTCAAATTCTTTGATAACTTCATCAAGATATTGATTTAAATGTTTGAACGGTTTCAAGTCTCCCAAAAAATCTTCCTTAAAGATGTTATCTTGCGCCATTTTTGCTTTAAATTGCTTGAAAATTCCCTTAATTCTATAGAAATCCCCCGATGCAATAAAATCAATCGAATAACCATTGATATTACCAAAAAAGATAATGAGTTTCCTTGTTAGATCTTCCGTATCATTAAGATGAATTTCCTTTATCCGGGTTTTTGCTCGGATTTGAGTATTCATTGATATTGTTTCTAATTTTGCTGAAAGATCCGATGTAAAAAGTTCCAAATTTTCATTGGTTTTTTCACGTGTCATATTCATAAGAAGAGAAATATCAAATAGTTGAGAAATAATTGGTAAACCTTGAGTAGAAATTCCCGCGTAAATTATTGAATTTTTGACATTATTCCCCACCTCATCAAAAATTATTTCTTCTTCTAGTGGTTCAGAATATTTGTCTTTCAAAAATTGCACAATTAAGGTAATAATTTCATTGAATACTGGTTCTTCGGATGCTTGTTTTAGTTCAGCTAGATTTTTATAATGAAGATTTACTTGTTTACTAAAATCATTCACAATCTTAATTGTTTCGCTCGACCCAACCTGAAAATCACCAATGATACAAAAAAATAAGTTTTGATGTTTCTTGGTGACAATATGTTTTACAATAATCCGTTCTCTTCCTACTCTTTGGTCCTTTAAGCAAATCTTCTTTAAACGCCAAGTATTTTTCGGATTAATACTTCGCAGTAATTTTTCAGTGAAAAGGAGTGTTTCAAATGCATTATATCTATTATCGTCTGAACAATATAGAATATCATCTTCTAAAATAATCGTAAAACCAGTAATCATTGAAATAACTTCAGAACGTTAAAAGAGTAATTAAAGAACTTTAATTAACTAAAAATAATCCCCCCATATAATTTTTGTTTTTTTTAAGGTTTCCAAGTATTCAGATTTCTTTTAATCTTAGGATTATCTTAAGCAAGTTCATACTTATTATACAATCTGTATAAATTTATTAGCAATATAATGCTTAAAAAATTAAAAAACCTTTTACAGTATTTCAGTGATAAATGATTCGGTTAAATTCTGAAGAAGAAGAAGATATAAGAAAAGCATCAAAAATCTTGATGAATTCTGAAAATGCAATTATTTTAACAGGAGCGGGTATTTCAACAGAATCGGGGATTCCCGATTTCAGAGGAAATAGTGGAATTTGGGAGAAGTATAAACCTCAGATCTACGGAAATATAGAGTCGTTTCTCAAAGATCCTTCAAAATTCTGGAAGTTGGCAGAGGAAATTGCACCTACTCTCTTCACTGCTGTTCCAAATCCAGGTCATTATGCTTTGGCGGAGCTTGAAAAAATGAAAATAATCAAGGCTATTATAACTCAGAATATCGATGAACTTCATCAAAAAGCGGGAGCCATCATTGTATACGAAGTTCATGGCAATATCAATAGATTTACTTGTTTAGGGTGTCGTGCGAGTTATACTAAGAGTCAAGTTTTAAACAAATTGAAAAGGAGGAAAACTTCGCCTCCATCATGTGACTATTGTGGGGGCCCATTAAAACCATCAGTTGTATTATTTGGTGAGCCTCTTCCCAATTTTGAGAAGTTTATGTCAATAGATTTAGCAAAAAAAGCAGATGTAATGTTAATAGCAGGATCTTCATTGACTGTAGCCCCAGTTTGTGATTTGCCAATCTTAACATTAAATGGTGGGGGCAAATTAATTATTGTCAATGATCAACCTACATATCTTGATGATAAAGCAGAAATAACGATTAATAATAAAACCGGAATAATTTTGCCTCTAATTGTTGAGGAAATTAAAAAAATAAAACAAGATCAAGACCAAAATTAAAAAACATGATTGTTAATGACATTTCTGAAAATTTAATTGTAAAGGATTGGCGTAGGATAGATTTTTCTTTTGGCTTAATATATCCGAATGTTTACACTTTAGGAATGTCCTCCTATTCGATTAGGCTTCTTTATTACCTAATTAATTCCTATGAAAATGTTGCCTGCGAGAGATTTTTTTTACCTGATGGTAGGATTACCTTCCCTGCCTCAAAAGACATTAATCCGGATTTAAGATCTCTTGAAAATAAAATTATGCCCATAGAATTTGATATCTTAGGATTTTCATTACATTTTGAAAATAATTTTAAAAATCTGTGTTGGATTCTTGACAAAGCTAAAATACCACTAACATTTGAACAGCGTCAAATTATTAGAAACGAGGAACAAGTGAGATATCCAATCATCATTGGGGGAGGTCCAGTGATCACATCTAATCCTATATCCTTAGGTAAAATGTTTGATCTTTTATTCATTGGGGATGCTGAAAACAACTTAGATTTATTCTTTAAGTTATTCCGGAATTATACCTTGGAGAAGGTATCGTTTTATGAACTTTTAGATCAAGCACAATATATAGAAGGAATTTATGTTCCTTCTTTAAACAATAAAGTAAAACGCGCAGTTCTTAAAAGTCTTGATGACTCCCCTGTACCTATATACCAGTTGGCTACTAAACCTTCTAAGAAAGAAAATATATTTGGAGATAACTTTTTAATAGAAACTAGTAGAGGATGCCCTTTTCAGTGTAAGTTCTGTATTTCTTCTTTTCATAATTTTCCATTTAGAAACAGAAGCTTTGAAAATATTGTTAAAGTAATTGATAAGGGAATAAATAGTTCTGAATTTGAAACAATTAGCCTAATAGGATCTTGTGTTTCTTCACATCCAAAATTTATTGAAATATGTGAGTACATAATTGAAAAAGGAAAACGTCTAACTATTCCATCTATCCGGATTGATCATATAACAAGGGAATTAATTCAAGTACTTGAGTCGGGAGGTATTAAAACGATAACAATTGCCCCAGAGGCAGGATCAGATCATCTTAGATATCAATTGGGGAAACTTATTTCAAATGACAAAATTTTATCGGTTTTAACTCAAATAAAGAATTCTAATATAAAAAATGTAAAATTTTATTTTTTGATCGGTTTACCGGATGAAACTGAAGAAGATATTAACAAGATAATAGATTTATTAAAAGATGTCTCTGAATTAGGATTTAATCCTCGATCTTTAAGAGTAAGTATTAACCCTTTTATTCCTAAATTAAATACTCCCTTTGAAAAGGAAGTATTATTCTATACTGAACAAGAATTAAACAGCTTAGTTCTGAAATTTCAATATATCGAAAAGAAACTTAAACCAATCTCTTCAATAAAATTAAAAAAAAAGAATTATAAAACGATTGTAAGAGAGGCACGCCTTCAAACTATGATTTCTTTAGGAAACCAAGAACTTTCAAACCTTCTTATATCGTACTATCAAAACGGTGCTAATTTAAGCGCTTTAAAGAAAGCTGAAAAGGATTTACAGTTTCAGGCCAGTGATTACTTACTAAAAGTAAGAGACGGTTATAGTCCTTGGATAATTTAGAAAATTAAAAAAAAAATAAGGAAAATTTTAATCTATCTTTTTAAACATCTTTTTTGCTGTCCCACAAACAGGACAGATGTCAGGAGGGTCTCCCTCATGAGTATATCCACATACGGGACACAGATAAATATCTTGTTTCTTTAAATCTTTACCGTCTTTTAACGCCGCAGCAGCTCCTTCGTAAAGCTCATGGTGGATTTTTTCAACGTCGTTTGCGTAATTGAATGTCCTCTCAGCGCCACTATTACCGTCTTGCTTAGCATCTTCTATGAACTCGGGGTACATTTTAGTGAATTCGTGATGCTCTCCTTCTATGGCAGCCTGAACATTTTCTTCAGTAGATTTTATTCCCCCAAGTACTCTAAGATGATTATGAGCATGAACTGTTTCTGCTTCTGCTGCCGCTCTAAATAGTTTAGCAATTTGAGGAAATCCCTCTTTATCCGCTTTTTCTGCAAAAGCAAGATATTTACGATTTGCTTGCGATTCTCCAGCAAAGGCGGTTTTTAAATTATCTTCTGACTTTGTCATTTTCTTATCACATTATGAGAATTTTCAATTTAAGAGTATATTATGCAATTTTTTAATTTGGCTTTTATAAATAATAAATTTTATCATTAGTTTAAGAATTTCAAAATTATTAGATTATTTGATTGCAAATATGTGTTTGATTTATTTAATGTAATAAATCTTAATCGACTAAAGTGTTTTTAATTTTATCTACCATTTTGGTAAGATAATGGTCTGCCAAGCCAAACTTAACGTCAGGATTAAAAACAAGTATTAAAAAATAAGTATTTAAGATATATTCGGAAAAGATGAATTTCTTATCACTCAAAGTATAAAATAACTTTAAGATTGAATTATTATAAATCTTAACACGGAACTCAACTTCTCTCAAAAATTTTTTTACATCAATTTTGTTAAAGGAAGAATATATTATTTTTCCCCTATTAGTTAAAAGGATTATACCAGCTATTTCTTCCTTTAGGGAGAAATCTTTTAAAAGATGGATAACTTTTCTTTCTTTTTTTGAACCAAACTTGCTATTCAATGCATCATTAATAACTCTTTCAACAGTTTCATTTAGAGCACTGTCATAAATAATTTCAGCATTCACATTTACATCGTTTTTTTTTAAATATAGGATAAGACGTGTATGAATTTTTGAAATCAAATCATCTAGGAGAGTCAAATTTTCGAACGTATCACATAAAACACCGTAGTAGAGTGAATCTTTTTCAAAGATCACTATTTTAACATCTTCCATCTCAATTAACTGAAATCTCTTTCCAATCATTTCTCGACCAAATGACATTAATGCAGAGATGAATGGTGAAATAAGGTTCTTCTCGACTTTTATATAATCAGTAAAGTTCCTTCCATAAAAACAAACCCCCGATTTGTTAAACACAAATAACTTATGGATAAAGGAATTGTTTTCATGTTTCTTGATTTTCGAAGATAATTTAGGATGATCTTGTATCATCATATTGATGATTTATATTAAAACTATAAAAAGCACATACTTTTAGATTGAGCCCAACTAAACTAATCTAATCAGACGTTCCATGTTTTCATACCCTGAAAATCAAGTTTGGCAGGAAGAATTTGATAACCATATTCAATTAATTTTTTCCTAACAGTGAATTCCTTACCAATTTCAGTGATAATCGTTGCTGAACCTCCTCCTCCTGCTCCATTTAATTTAAACCCAATTGCCCCATTTTTTCTTGCGATTTCTTCTGCTTTTGCAATGGTTGGATTTGTCATGAACTGATGTAATTTCTTCTGAGCCTTCCAATTGGTATTCATCACCTCTCCCATATAATTGGTGTCATTAGAGTTTATAGCATTTTTCATTTCATAAGCACAATTCTTCATAATTTCAAAAGATTCTAGAGTTTGCTTTTCACGTTGGATATAATTTTCTATAACGGCTTTGTGTATACTGCTTGAGCTCCTAGATCCAAAAAAAATTATGATCATTTGACTCTCTAGCTGATAGATCAATTTTGAACTAATTTTCAAGGGAGTCAATGCTACTGAAGGATACTTAATTTCCATGAAGTTTATTCCTCCATATGTCACAGCATATTGATCTTGAACTCCACTTTCAAGGTGCAATTCTTCTGTTTCAAGTTGATGGGCAATTTGAGCAATTCTATCTTTATTAAAGGTTCTATTAGATAATTTAGCAAGAGCCCCGATGAGTGAAACTGCTATGCTTGCACTTGTTCCTGTCCCACAACCTGGTGGAGCTTCAGTTCTAGCATAGATATCAATTCCTTCGTTTATCTCTAATTTTTTTACTACTGCCTTTAAAAGATCAAGAGTTCCATCATATTCTATCTTCTTAAAGTCAAAAATTTCAGTTTTAAGTCCAAGGTTTTCTGAAATAATATTTATATTATCCGATTTTGTTTCTAAAATTCTTATATAACTGTAGAGATCCACGCACATATTAAAAACTGCGCCATTGGGATAAAACCATGTATCTGTCCACCCTCCTATATCACATATTCGAACGGGTGCTCTTGATAAAATGATATCAGACATTATCTATCCGTAATTCATACAATGATTTATAGTTTTCTCAGTAGAGAATTGATAATCATTTAATTAAGCTTAATTATTAAATAATACTAACTATTTGCTATTTGGAATCACTCCTAACTTGCTTGAATTCCGTAAAAGTCTAAATTCTGCCCCGTTTATTATAGAATTTTGATCTACCCCATTTTGCATCTACAAGGTGATTATTCGTGGTTTAGTAGGATCGGACCTTAAAGTTTAAAAATAAGAATGACGGAATTATTATTGACGAGAATTTATTTTCAAATGGTTTTCAATCAATATAGGAGGAATAATAAAAATGGCCAAAAAAGCAGCAGTGGAAGCCCTTTTTGTAAAGAGTAAAGTCCGAGAATATATCAAAAGCAAGGGTTGTAATACAAGCGGGGACTTAATTGATGGTCCCGCCCTAAATAATGCTATCATTGAAGTTCTCGACAAAGCAATTGGGCGTGCCAAAGCAAACAACCGGAAAACAGTCCAAGAAAAAGACCTATAAATATCTTGGGGAAGTATTAATAAATTGAGTTTTTTTTTTTCTTATTTTATAATTTCATTTCCTCTAGTTCAGTATTAGGATTTTCACTAAATTAGCAGTCTATTTACGTTTAAATCCATGAAATATGATGTGATAATATAATTACACACACAACTATAAATAAAGAATAAAAATTCCCTCCCAAATCGCCTTGTACCTTGGACTCTTTCTTAGAGGTTTGGAATTTATTATTCTTATTTTTCCTCTTTCTTCTATTCTTACTTGCTTTCTTTATCAATTATAAAAAATCCAGTTGAAATAATGCTTTTTAACCTCTGTAGTCGCTCTTTAAGCATTTTCACTCGTTCATATGGACCTGAAACTGCAATAATTTCTAAACATTTTCCATATTCTAAATGAACATGCATTGTAGAGATGATAAGATCGTAAAAATGATGTTGGATGTCATTCTTCAATATCTCGTCAGTTTGGTGGACATTTGCATACATAGATGTTGAACCATAATCATGATCATGATCCGTTGGATGAGAAAGTTCCTGTAAGTGATCGTGGTGCTTTATATCAGGATGCTCATGAGTTATAATAAGGGTGATACAGCCAACGACATTTCCTGAGCTAACTAAAGTGTTTTCGTCACTTATCATGAAACTATGCATTGCTTTGCGAATAGCATCTGATCTCGAGATTCCTAACTTATTTCTAAATTTTTCAAACTGTTTGTATAACTTCTCCGGAAGAGAGATTGTAAAACGTTTATATTCCTCCATTTTAAACAAGCAATAAATTTTTTCTTTTAGAGAAGAAACCTATTTCTTAATGAATATTGCGATTGGTACACTTGCTTCACGCCATTGAGCAATTTTTCCAGAATATTCTAAATCTAGCTTGCTCCTACCGTGATCTCCGATAATAATCATCAAAGAATTCTTTCTTAATTGTTTATAATTACTTAAAATCCATTTGTCTGTTCGGTTAATCAATTTTTCAATTAAATCTTCCGGTGTTCTTTGCTTCAGTCTCTTCTGTTGCTTATGTAAATTTTCAAAGTCTAAATAATGCATCCAAGATAAATCAAAATTATTTGTTACCTTTGCCGATTCAACCCAAGTACTCATATCCGTATCTTTAGGAATAGACTTCGTACCCCCATCATATCTTTCTATATCTTTTTTCCTCCCAATAAAGCAAGATGTTTTACCAGCATCTTTTATGGCTTTTAATAGATGAAACCCATTAGGTTCAACTTCAAAACCACCAAACATTAATTGGTGTAATACTCCTAAAGTATAAGGATTTTTAGTACTTAGTAAAGCCATAAGTTCTGAATTGGTTATCATAAAAGAGGGTTTGAAAAAAGTTATCTCAAATAATTTGTTACATAATGAATCAAATTATGCATAAAATGTTATCCCGACAAAAGTTGTTAGAGTTTACACTGTTTATAATGTTATATTATAAAAACATGATTCGTCTCTTGAATTACATTTTATATCGATTTTTGCATAAAAAATATATCAGTTGTATTTAAATAATATATAACATACACGAGGTTATTAATTACATATATTACAGCTGCACTAGATAAATGAAATTAGTGCTGAATATATTTTGATAATAAATTAATGTGTTTATTTTGAATAAAGATGTCTCGCGGATACTGAAATGTATAAAAAACTAAAAAATACACTCATTAGAACTATCGCGCAGCGCGGTTTTATTGGTACAGTGAGTTTTATTAATAAAAAAATAACTGATAAAATATCAAGCTTATCACCAGCAAAAAGAAAAATAATTAAAGCACAAAAAGAAAAA
>Ga0209536_100007179_pt1 | contig 16920 bp, 19 predicted proteins | sample DeeMarSeWOR28_12_FD_187461 | JGI IMG/M metagenome (GOLD analysis project Ga0209536, IMG submission 187461) | Marine sediment microbial communities from White Oak River estuary, North Carolina - WOR-2-8_12 (SPAdes) (version 2) | ecosystem: Environmental > Aquatic > Marine > Intertidal zone >... | reverse complement strand
GGCGGTAGAAGCAAAGGCAGTTCGGGCAAGAGCGGCAGCGTTCAATGCACGAAATGTGGTCGCGTCGTACCAGCCGATAAGGCGAAGAAATACACTAAGAGAGTATCAGCTGTTGATCCTCAACTCGCTAGAGAACTGAGACAACAGGGTAGCTACATACAAACCAGAAGAGTCACTTCATACTACTGCGTAAGCTGCGCAGTTCATGCTGGTAAGGTTCAGATTCGACAGGCCTCTGAGCGGAAAACTGTACCTGGTCGACGTCGCTGATAATAAACACATCATGAACGCTCTCCTTGAGATTTCCAAACTCTCACAGGAAAACTAACAAACTAGCTGGTATTCCAAATGCCAGAGTCCACCATGTTAAGATTCATCCAACTTCTTCCACAAGTGTCTCCAAAAGCAGACTTTCTTTTGAAAGACTTACCTGGCTCAGGGAATCGTATTGATGTCCTCTGCCGAGTCCTCGCAGCATGTTTTGATTGGGGACCAATTTCATGGTCATTATCAAAACTCGAAGTTATTGCAGTGATTGGAAGCTCAAAGTCACTTACGTTTAGCACACCAAATGAACAGTCACCAAAAGGAGAGGTTGGATGGGCATCTGTGATACGTGAATCACTAAAAGGAACTCCGCCCAGTTATGTTACTGCGTTAGATGAAAAATTAGAAGATATAGTGAAGAGATTGAAGCATTCTGAGAGATCTTCAATCTGGGTGTTAGATGAGGCGGGTACCAGTCTATATGGTATTAAAACAATCGATGTGAATACTCAGAACAGTTTTATGCTTGGTGACCATAGAGGCTTCGATTCTGAGTCTGAGAGAATTATATCAGAATACAATATTCAACGAATATCTCTCGGGAAGAAGAGTTATCTTAGTAGCCATTGTCTGGCTGCAATAATTGCAGAGTTTGAAAGGAAGAGCGACTAATGCCAGAAGCGACATTCAACCCTAGTCAACAGCCCAAAGCAATGACACGACTTGTAAACAAACTTACCAAAGAGATGCTTTGGATGTACATTCTCAGACTACTTCAGGAACGTCCTCATTATGGATATGAGATTAAGGAACTTATCACAAAACGCTTCGGCTTCTCTCCTGCAACTGTCAGTGGGTATGCAATCATCTATCGGTTGACAAAGGATGGTCTCATCGAAGAACAGAGTAAAGATGACTCACCAAGGAAATACTATGCGATTACAGAGAAAGGTAGTCAAGCGATGTCTGAAGCAAAAGCATTCCTTGGAAAAACAATGGACTTAGTCTTTGACCAAACCACATAGAGTCAGCGGGTTTCAATCGAATTCGCTATTTCCTCTGAACGACGACGGATTTCTGGCTTGTCAATCTGAAAGTCTAGACCAAACTTTTCTACTTTCAGACTTGCTACAGCAGATGCATACACTGCACTTTCAATCAGTGTCTTTCCCTCAATAGATTGCGATACAAAAGCAGCAGCATATACAGCACCTGCACCTTCTGAATCTACTTCGTTAGTCTGGTAGGATGGTATGGTGCTGAAGTCATTTCCATCATAGACCAAACAACCATCCTCACCAAGAGTGATTACACATGCATCAGATGCCCACTCAACAATCAGCTCTGCAGCCAGAAATGGATCTGACTCTCCAGTGAGTAGTTCGGATTCGAGCTGATTTGGAACAATAATATCAAGATAGCTCTGAGTCTTCTCAGCCACGCTGAAATCGCTAATAAATTCTAATTTCCCACTGGATCTAAGAATGCGAAGCTGTGGATCAAGATACACCTGAGCATCTGTTGAATTGCATATCCACTCGATGAACTCTGCATCTATTTCTTGAAGGGACGGACTCAACAAGATGACTCGTGCATTAAGGAACTCCTTGGGAATATCACGAATTGAAATCCTGTTTAGAACACCCAGAATACTCTCTTGATTTTTGATTGATGGGTTCCGTATCTCCTTTATGCTTGAGTCAGCTGCTTCAATAACAAAATACTCAGGAATCCCATATGCGTCAATTCCGTGAATCAACTTCTCATACATGTTAGAACCGATTGAACTAATGAGCGCAGTTTGTTCAAAACCAAGTTTGGCGATGGTTGCAGCTGAAATTATACCAGGCCCAGTCAACCGTCCATTATGAAAAATTGGATTTCCAATCACAACAATATCATACATCTATGCTCTCACCCTGCTCCGAAGCACGAATCATCTTGCTAGCATATCGTAACCTCTGTGCTACGGTTATGTGTGAGAGAAGTCCAACTATCACTATGCAAAGCGTAAGAATGTTGGTGATGTCTAGCATTACAAAGAGGTTGAGAAGTACTGGAACAGGTGTGAGAATGTCAATCCAGATATTTGTGGTAGGTAGAGCCAACAACAGGATGCCTGCAAACTGCAGGATGAGTTTCTCTTGTCGTTCAGCAATTCCTACAGTGCAGCTCTCCATTCCTCCAACTGACTCAGCCTTAGCCCGAGCGAAACTAGCCATTATCATTCCAAAGAGTGTGAAAAAGCCCCAAAACCATGGAACGAAAGTATCACCAGCTGCGTATGGCCACCAAGGTATTGATACAGCACCAATTGGCCCCATCATGAGTCCAAGCATGAAGAGAAACTCAGCATATCTGTCAAGTGTGTGGTCAAAGGTTGCGCCGAATTTGGATGCAAGACCTGCTGCCCGGGCAACAGCACCATCAAACATGTCCATTACAACTGTCAATATCATGACTATGAAACCTAAAATGAGGTCACCCATAGCAAAGAACCATGCACTAACAAGTGCCACAAGGACAGTCAATCCTGTAATCATATTTGGAGTGATACCAGTTCGAGCGATGGCTTTGCCAACTGGCATCATCACTTTCTGATATCTTTCTCTCAGAGATCCGAGCATAGGTTTCACAAATCCAGTACTGTTGGGCCGGCTTCGCCGACTGGTGTAGTGTTAATAAACGTGTTGTGAGGCCTTCACAACACACTCATTATTCGATCTAGAACCCACTCGTTTCCCAACAGATTCAAGAACCCACCTAACCTAGGACCAGACTTTCTTGAAATCAGAATCCTGTATAGAACGACAAATGCACGTTTGTCCTTAAGACCAACAGATCGAGCTGTTTCAAACACCTTACCCTGTAGATCTTCATCGTCAAGGGGGTCTCCTTTCAGAATCTCCACAAAGCTTCTGAGGAATGCCTTATCGTCATCAGTAAGGGTATCTCTGATTTCTTTAGGAACAGTCTGAGGAACTTCCACTAGGTCTCTTTGGCTACCAAATTCCTTGGCCCAGTTTAATGCTCTTGAGAGTCTTGGTTGAATCAATGCTTTTGTTTCAGGCGAAATCTCTGAGAGTTTGTGTTGCTTCTTCAAGACATCAACACATCGCTGCATGATTGTATCTTCACTTAGAATCTCCTGAAGTTGTGATGTGACTACCGCGAATTTGAATGAGAGTTTGGGAATGTATTCTTCACTAACTGGTCGTACTTCTGTCAAGGGATACAAGATCTTTGCTAGTTCTTGTTTGTCACTATCAACTTCATCAAACCCGTAGTAAGTTCGTTCAAAGCTCTCATAGATATCCACTAGATCAGGGATAAGGTCGGTTTGGATGTTGTTCGCCTTTTCCGGACTGGTTCTAAGAACCATATACCGGTATAGCTCAGGAGGCGCGATATTCAACCACTCCCGAGGAGTGAAGACATATCCTCTAGACGTACCCATATCTCGACCACCGAGACGAACCCATTCGAAGGGCACTTTGACAGGACCCTCCCAACCAAAGACGCGGCGGGACATCTCGAGGCCAGTGTCGTAAGACCCTCCCTTCACTGCGTGGTCCTTACCTGCAGGTTCACAGGTTGTCTTCATCACGTACCATTTTGCAGGCCAGTCAACTCTCCAGGACAGCTTTACTCTGATCTTGTCAAGTTTCACAGATTCAGAATTGCCACAGTGTGCGCACGCGTAAGAAACCTCATCACTCTCTGCGTTGTAAGCCGTCACTCGATTTGGCACAATTGACCCTTTACCACCTGACTGTAAGCGTCCACACTCAGGACAAACGACAGTTACTGGATACCAAGTCTTCATAGATTCAACATATTCTGTTTTCTGTTTCTCATCAAAGTCTCGAGCAACATATTCAATCAGTATCTCTCGGATTACTTCAGTGTGATTCAAACAGATGCGAACAGCATCCAGCATCTCTTTTGTTTCGTAGAGTTTTGTCTGAGATACAACCTCAGGAGCTACTCCAAACTCAGGAAATGTCTCAACCAACTCATTTATCCAATGCGCAGCCAGACTCTCGCAACATCCATGTGGATCGGGAGCATCAGAGTATGGCACACCCATGTACTCATCTGGTGAGAGGGTCAGACTTGGAGGAAATGACCTAATGGGGTCGAAATCATCAGCAATGAAGACAGACTTTGTTTTCTTACCGAGGGTCTGAAGTTCTCGTTTGATAACATCTGCTATGATAATCTCCTTCATGAAACCAGCATGAACACTACCACTCATGCTCTTTCCAGTGACGATGAGATATTGCTCAGGATTACGTTCCAATACTTCATCTACTACATCTCGAATCCAGTGGACAGAGAATTCATCTTGAGATTCATCAGACACCATTAATGAGTCCTCAGGCTCATCCAATGACCTGTTCTAAAGAATATTACTCAAGATGAGAATTCAGACACTCTCAAGTCATTACTGGTTGCAAAGAAGAGGTAGGTTGGAATTGATGCTAGAAGGATCACCACAATCATAGTACCAAGAACTGCAATTATTGAAATTGGAAGATATGCCACTGATGTAACAGCAGCCTCAGGGATTAGTGAATAGATACTGAGTAGAGTACTAACGATCAGTGCAGGAATTCCAGCTCTCAGTCCCACCTCTAAGCCTTCAGCAATCATTACCTTAGCAAGGAAGGATGGTTTTGCACCTACTGACCTCATAATAATGTAGTCACGAAGACGTCCAAACACAGAAACAAGCAGGTAGTTCATCAGACTTAGGAAAGCACTCAATAGCGTGACAATCGCCAATGGATTTAGAAGAGACCAAATTGCATCAATGGTTTCAAGATTTTGTTCAAGCACTGTTTGTTGTCGAAATGTGTCAAAGCCATAGCTCTCTGCCAAGATATCAATCTGAGATATGATGGAGTCTGAGTATTCATCAATTTGGATGAGCGCCAGATTTGATCCAGAAACACCGAAGTAATCCTGTAACAAGGCAAGCTCCATAATAGCCATCATACCACCATTCAGGATGTCGAAAGCCTGAGCCTTGATCTCGAGGGATCTGCCTTGAACCTCAAGGGTCTGAATGAGGGGGTCCTCGAAGAGTTCACTCGCCATCTTTCCGCCAATCCAGACCTGATTGGTATTGTCAATCCTACGACCTTCATAGTACCAGTCTGAAATTGTACCATCCCAATCCACACCTACAAGTGCAGCTGATGATGGTCGGTCTTCACCAACCCATTCCCACTGATCAAGTTCCTCGTTCCATACAGGAACCCGTTTTGCTATGATATCCGAATAGACTACAAGCCGAGATTCTACCTGATCAACTCCTAGAACATCCTCAATGTCCTCAACCAGTTGAGCAGGTAGCATATCAGCACCATCCAAGTAGGAGAAGGAATCGTTCAGTGGAGAACCATAGACTGAGTATGCACCATAGTACGATTCAAGAAGGCTAGGGTTCCCTACTGCCACTACATTGCTTCCCATTGATCGAATCACATAGTTACTAGAGGTGGTATGTACTACACCGCCCCCAATCCACAATAGGGAAGCAATTGTGAAACTCAGGAATAGAGAGAGAACTGTACGTCTAGTTCCTCGGATTCGCCTACCAGTCCCCTTTGTTGCGATGCGGAATGAGAGACCTAGACTGTCCAAAAAACCGGAAACACGGACTTTTGTACCTACATCAGGATTCAGAGCTAGAGAAGGGGACTCCTGCACTGTATCATAGATTGGCTTCTGAGCAGAAAAGTAGCCTGCAATAACAAGGATTATGGCAAGAATTGCCAGCTGAGTAACAGGAAATGCATTAGTAAACTGAAGAGTTGGTATAACTGAACCTAGCCAGATCATTCCAATCATGTATAGGATTGTGCCAAAAGCAAGACCGAGTACAATGCTTACAAGTAGTACAATTACTGATTGCGCCATGAAGAAGTCGAATATTGTATCCAAGAGTGTTCCAATCGATTTCATCAGACCAATGTCACGTCGACGAGTAATCATTTCCAATGAGATTGTTGTTGAAACAACAACAGCGCCGAGAATGAACACAAGAAGGAGAATTGTCCATACAAACGTAGAGAAGAAAGTACCAAAGGATGATGAGAGTGCTCCTGCAACCGCAAACGATGAAACATCCAACAGGATATTTCCAAACAGAAAGATGAACGTAGTTGCAGTCACAACACTAGTCAGGGAGATGACTGTTAGAGTTGTCCTAAATGGACGACGCTTCAGATCCTTTGAAGCAAACATTTGATGCTCAGACATAACGCTCTAACACCCCATTCTCCATCTTGTAATGGTGAATGTCTGACTGACTGATTATCCCCTCATCGTGAGTCATTACTATGACAGCCTTTCCATCTTTGTTCAGTTTCACAAGCAGATCTCGTATCATCTGTCCACTGTCACCATCGAGGTTTGCAGTGGGCTCATCAGCGAGTATAATTGGAGGATCATTTGCCATAGCGCGTGCAATAGCAATTCGTTGTTGCTCACCGGAACTAAGCTGCCAAGGAAGATGGTCAGCGCGGTGTTCCATCTCAACACTCTCGAGAAGGTTTAATGCATCCTCCCTTAACTCGAATCGTTTCTTTGGAGAGAGTTGCATAGGAAACATCACGTTTTCTATAGCAGTCAAGGTGGATACAAGGTTGTAACTCTGAAAGATGAAACCTGTGTTGTTGAGTCTGAATGAGGCCCTAAATGACTCATCATAGTCATTGATGGGGACATCCATTACGAATACACGACCGCTTGTTGGTAAATCAATGGCTCCAATGATATTAAGGAGTGTTGTCTTACCCGAGCCAGATTTCCCAGAGATTACTATGAAATCACCAGCATCAACTGTCAGGTTCACACCAGATACTGCTCCAATCTCTGACTTTGCTAGTGTGAAAGTCCTATAGACATCTTGGAGTCTGACGGCATGTTTGACATCACTGAGATCATCAAGATCCAAGTCATCTCTGGTGTAGTCTACCGCATCAATGTAATCATCATCAGCCATTTTTTGCCACCTTGGTTAGTGGCGAAAGTCTACAAATCCAAGATAAGGATAGGGGTTGAACAATTACTGTACCAATAGACCCTGACAGTCAATTGCAGTACGAGCCCAGTCTGTGAGTAATACTGGTTTCTCTCGACCAAAGACCTTCACAGATCGTAAGATGTCTGCTTCAAGGAGACTACTGATATAGTAGGAGATGAGGCTCTTGTCAACGTCAAGAGTTCTACTGATGACAGCCTGTGTGATTTGACCATTTGTTGCACATTCACCAAGTATGGAACCTACTGTAGGATTTCGGGCCAGTGCTGTTAGTAGCATCACTTTCTCATCAGAAGAATAGTTTGGAGAGAAAATGTGCCTAACATTTCCATTTCTGAGTGAGATGACCTGCCTATCTTGTTCCAATATTCGCAAATGATATTGAAGAGCGCCCATAGCACAACCAATGATTCGATGAAGCTCGCGAAGATGAATGCCGGGATTAGCTTCAACCTCAAACACAATTCGGTCGCGAAGTTTCTGTAGCCTACGGTCCTCTCTACGGTCAATGGAAACGGTTCCTAAAACAATCACGAATAACCCAATATCAAACGCGGTGAAGAGCGAATTTGACCAGGCTATGCTTGTACCCCCTGAATTCCAGGAGAAGAATTCAGCAGCAATTGAGATATTCTCAATACTCGTCGCGCTACCAATCCATATCGATAATGCTTCAAGTTCTGCGTTACTAGTCTCTGCATTCAGAGAGGGAGACAGATCCTGAGCCAAAGGCTCAACACCACCAAAACCAGCACCTGAGAAGACTACACCTAGGATGCCCCATGAAAGAAGCATAAGGGATAGTCCTACTAGGACGTGTTTGGTGAGCTGTCTAGTCATGTTCTAACTTCCTGTACCATTTCCTAATAGTATTTTGCAGTTAAAAACTACGTTTGTCGTAATCTTGCACTACTAGGTGGCTCCACGAGCTGGATAGGTCATTGTTATCTTGAATGTGCATGACTTCTCGCCAGTTGACATGCAGGTGTCTTCAGTGACAATCAATTTCTCATACTCGATTCTATTGAAATCAGTGAGGTATTCAAGAACAGCTTCTATGAAGCCTTTCAGAAAGAAGCACGATGGCTCCTTTGCTTCATAGCCAGAAGCATATGGGTTTTCCTCAATCTCAATAATTGCTTCTTCATCCAGCCAAAGTTTGTAGAGTTTAGCAATTCTGATGTCTCCAAAGGGCACAATCAGGGTTTCTAGAGACATCTTGATGAATTCAATGATACCCTTGAAATCTCCAGGAGGCTTTTGCTTTCCAATCTTGAAGTACTCTCGCTGTGCCTCAAGTCCCGCGAGACGACCAGCAGAGTAGTAGAGGTCTTTTACCCGGTCAGGGAACATCACAGCAATCCTATTCCCAATCTTATTCCAGGTCTTTGCGAAGAAAGCCACCATCAAGTCACGTTCTTTCAAACGTCCTTGCCACCATGGTATCACCTTTTCTTGTGACATTATCGTAAGCCTCGTTTTCACTGATTGATGATGAATTGCATGTTAAGTGCTTTATGTGTGTGTGATACATCTATACCAAGCGTACATTCCAAACACAGGTGTCTGCGCCGGTTGCTTGGCTCAGTTCTTGAAAGACCTTGGCATCAACACCTTTGAACTCCAAGATGGACTCAAGAATTCCACTAAAGACCTCACAATAACCAAACCCTCGCATTCCCTCAAGATTGACCTCTTGGCACCAAACGCATTGATCGTCTGTTATTCGAACAGATCCACGAGCGGTCTTCATGTCAACATCCTTGGGCTTCTTGTCAAATAGCACTCTATAGACAATCTCAATCAACTTAGCTACATCTTCTCGTGTGGTGACATTGTCTTTTGTTTTCTCAACAATCTCAGTATTGAGATAGACCTGCTCTCCAATCTCTCTTCCGAGGTCTCTTAGTCGTTGATTCGCTTCTTCGATACTCTCAGTTTCAGCCAAGATCTTCTCGACATAATAGGAGTAAAGGCTGATTAGTAATGGATTCTCTATTTTGGGCATTGATTTCACACCTACTAAATCATCTACAAGGTTTTTCCAATCAATTTCAAACCGTGCTTTCTGTATTTAGCAACTGTTTGTACGACCTTTGGGAGCGGGACTTTCAAAGATTCAGCTATTTGTTCAGTTGTTCTAGAACCATCGCACAATCTGATGATGTCTTGATCATCTTTCTCTACTTTACTTGTATCACCTTCAAATCGAGGGCACTTCACATAACGTCCAAGGGAGGTCTTTGTATCAGCAGCGGCTTGTTCTTCTGCAGTAATCTGGGGAACAGAAATGATACCCTTGGAAGCTCCCCACTTGAGAAGATCAATGACCCTGTTGTTGGGTTGAAACATAGAGTCCGCAATTTTCTCAACGCTGATGTCTCCATCAACAAGCATCAGAACGTCAAACCCGAAGTTTCTGTAGAGATTCTTCATCTCTTTGTAGAGCTCTGAGTCCAAAGAGAGGGCAGATGCATATTGAGGACCTCTTTCAGGTATAGTACCAGGCTGAACATTGAATGAATCAGGAGGTAACAAGTCTGCGGCTGGCTCAGGTGTGGTCTCAGGCTCCTTAACAGGAGGAGTAGCAACCTCAACAGTAGGAGTTAGTGGGGCATCTGTTGGTTCAGTGGACTCAACAGAGGCGGCATTGATGGCAATGCTCTCTAGAACTTGGAGATTGGATTCAACAGATTCCTCAAACTCTTCTGGAGGTGGAGGTAGTTCAATGCCTTCTAATAATCTCAAGACATTCTTTGTCTTCGCAATAGCCAAACCAAGCTGAAGTTCTGGGACGTATAAAACAGTCAGAATCCAATTGTTATCAACAGGAGATAAGACAACCAGTCCTCGGTCAGTATCTATAGTCATTAAACGAAGATCAGATTTGTATAGGTTGATACTATCTTTAACTCGTGGAAACAGTTCATCCGGAAAAGCAAAACTGACAAAGGGTCTACCGACCTTCGTCATTAACGAATAACCCAATACCTGGTCATCGAATCTTAATTTTGATAAAGCACGTTCCAAATCTTTGGACATAATACATACCTCACGGACACTGGTCTGACCAATACCTGCTTGTACATGATTTTCCGAAAGTCGTCTGAAAAGGATTGTGGTGGTGAAGTGGTTTGAGGACGGTCAATAATGGTTAAGAGGGGCTCTCATATTTTGAATACACATCATGAGGAACTTTGTTGGAGGTCTTTTAGCAGTCATTATAGGTTCAACATTCATTGTTATGCTGCTAGATTTAGCACATCCAGCTTATCCAGACCCATACAATACAATATGGTTCATTCTGACAGGGAGTAGTGCACTCCAATCAACACCACTCATATCTCTAACAGTCCTGGGTCTATACCTTCTTTCATGGATTGTAATAGGACTTATAATCGGTCTGTTCTCTAAACCCGGATGGAACACCCTTCGGTCAGCACTATGGGTAGGCCTGATTCACGCGGTCTTCGCACTCATTTCCTTACTTTTCCTCGACCCGGGATTTTGGGATAGTGCAAGTAGAAACCTTGACCTATTGTATCAGTTCACAACCTCACTACTTCTATCATTACTAGCAATACCATCAGCAATTCCAATAGCAATGATGGTCGAGAGACTCGGACGCCAAGCAGAGCCTCCTATCCCGTCAATGATACAAACAGTGTGTGAGTGCGGAGCAGTGTTCAAATCTAACCCTATGATTTGCTCTGAATGTGGAAAGACACTGGACAAGAGTTCTGACTAGTTACCTGTCTCTTGTAATTGCACCACCTAGGATTCCTCCAATAGCACATGCAATTGCGGGATATACTACACCCTCAAGGGATGCTTGCATGATAAGAAGCGATCCAGGTTGGAATATTGCAGCAATTCCTGTGGTGGCGAATGGAGCACTAATCATAAAGAATAGAATCCAAGTCAGAAAAGCTCCAATGATGGCTGAGAATATAGCTGATAGGAGACCTGGGAAGATATCCTTGGTCATCAGACCGGCCACTAATCCACCTGTGCCCCAAGCAAGCCACATTAGAACAGTTGCTCCTGAGGCACCATACCCAACAAGTGAACCCAAACTTGTAGAACCTAGAAATGCGGGAGCAGGATACAAAATGGTGCCAGTCACAGCCAGCCGAATTTCAAGCTCGCCAGTAACTAGAAAGTCATCGACGACAGTTGCTGCAATGAGATCGTTTGGCATGTAAACACCAAATGTCAGAATTATGAATGTCATAGCGAATGCAGTTACTAAGCCTAATAGCGTGCCTAAACCTTGACCCAATTGCGGTCCTCCATGATAGTTGGTTCTACACTTCTATTTCCAGTTATTAGGTTTTATACCTATGCCAGATGAGTAGCTAATTCTACTATTTTTGATTCGGGCTATTAAAGCAATGTGAGTGTCCAGGTACAGACCTCATCACCCAATGCCTTGCAAGACTCTTGGAAACTTTCTGCTTGAAAGCCTCTAAGTTTCATCACCGCATCAAACACACCACTTACTATGACACAATACTGTAGTCCAGGCATGTCAGTGATGTGAACTCCTGCACAAATAGGGCAATCAGCATCTGTGAACTTGATAGTTCTCTTATCATCACTAACCCAAATACTACTGAATTCCTGACCGGAATTCACCTTGTAAGCAAGTTGTAGGGTCTTAGCAAATTCATGGAATTTTCCTGCATGGTCTCTGATCCTATCAGCATAGTCCATAAGAAGAGTTTCCCCTACGCGAAAACCAATGTCCTTCATCTTGAAGTTGATTGAGTCAACAGACTCACTTGTACTCATTAGAAGGTTCATCAACTCTCTGTAGCTTGCTTGAAAGAGCACCTTACTCACTTTTGGGGTCATAGCAGTCCAAGCTATTTTTCCTTTGATTCCCATTGTTATTCCTCCAGACTCAGAATCTCGATGATTTATCGGTTCGTATGATTTTGAGTGTCTTCCCGCGATATGGAAGGATGCTTTGCAACGCTTCGAAATAAGGTATACCCACCTCAGTTGCTATTTCCTGCAATGTTCGCTTTCCATTACAGAGTTCAAGAATAGGCCTATGTTGTTTTTTTGCCTTACCAATGTCACCCTCAAATAATGGAAGCTCGATTATCTCTTTTTGAGCTGGCTCCTGTTCCTCTGGACATTCAACACTGAGGATTTGTTTGGAAACACACCAAGACACAATCTCAATGATCTTCTCCACAGGGCGCGATAGCTGTTCCGCGATTTTGTAAACTGTCAGCTTCTCATCCGCGATGAGTAGAATGTCAATTCCAACATTTGAGAACTCAGACTTGATTTCAGTATTCAAATCAGAATCGAGGGTTACTGTGATTCCGTAGTTTTCTGCGCGATGAACAACACATCCATGCCTAACATTGACTTCTTCCGGTTCAATAGTTGGCTCAGGTTGTGGTTCAGGTTCAGGAACTACTTCAGCAGCAGTGACCTCTGTGGATTGGACACTTGAAGCTTCTTCGAAGACAGCCTCCATCGAGATAGGTTCTGGAATGTCGTCTGCTTCGTCCTCATCGAATTTTGGTGGTGGGGGAAGGTCTACCTGAACTAGCAGATCGACAACAGCTTTGGTTCTCGATAATGCCCCACCAAGTTGGAAGTCTGGTTCAAAGAGAACCGCAAGAACCCACAATGGATCGACTCTGGCTAGAATGACTATACCCTTATTGGTCATGATATTTACTAGCTTCAAGTCCGCCCCGTAGATACGCAGTGTCCCCTTGATTTGAGGTATTACCTCATCGGGTAGAGAAAATGACAGGAAAGGATGACCATCGGCAGTAATGAGTGCATACCCACTGACTGATTCATCGAATTTTAACTTCGTGAGTACGCGTTCAAGTTGCAATGTGTACACCTAATCCTGTGTTGCAAATACCATTGATACGCAAGTCACTGAACTTTAAGTAACTTTGTACCATCTACTGAGAGGAGTGGAGGGAGCTCTAAAAATCTCACTATTATTTCAAGTGATGGATGAGCAGCCTCAGCTGATGCCACATAGAGAGAAGCAACTGCATTGGCTAGAACAAGTCTTTCTTGTGGAGGAAGCTCAAGAAGTGTGCCATAGATATCGCCTGCATTCCAGGCATCTCCAGCTCCACAGACTACTTTACTCTCAACATTGAATGCCGGTACAGTGGTCATTTCATCTTCGACAATGGTAGCAGAATAATAAGGCGTGTGAAGGTCTACACGTACTTCAGTTTCAGCTGCAATCAGTTTTGCACCTTTGAGCCAGAGCTCTGGTTTTGTTGGAGTTGCTTTCCAAAGGTCTTTGTCATCAGTCAATGAGGTGGCAATCCAACCAACCTCATTTTCATTCAGGCCAATAATATCCACAAGACCAGGCTTCAACACACGTTCGACTAGCTGTTGCACTATTGCAGGGTTTCCTGATGGATCACCCATGTCAATAAAGGTGTACGCTCTAGTTGAGTCTTTAATCATCTGAAAGAGGTCGTGTGCCAATTCTGCGCCATTCTTGTTGTGATTGAGATTAACCAAAGCAATAAGACCGCATCTCTTGATGACCTCAATGTCACTATCTGTGAGATCTGAGAAACTAAATTCAGATGCAGAACCACTGTCACTAACCATTAGATTGACTTTTCGACCTGAATGTTCAGTTTCAATAGACACTGTGGATGATAGGCGTCCATCGGTATGGACATGACTCAAATCCAATTCAGGGTCAACCAGTGCTTTCAGGAGAGATGAACCGTAATCATCGGTTGTAACAATCAATTTTGGACTGAGACCCAATGAGAGGAGAGCTGAGGCAGTATTGACTGCGTTTCCTCCCCGTCTAATAAACTGCTCATTATCAAGGAGATTTCCTCCACCTTGTTCTGCAAGTCGGGTTAGACCGTCTATCAATTGATCAAACGTCTTGAAAACAACAAAGTGGTCTACAAAGAAGTCTGGGAGAACAACAGGGTAGTTCACTATGGGGGGATTCTGTAGAACCGAAATGAGTCGAGTGTAATCCAACTCGCTCATCCCCTAAGACACAGTCAGTTGATGCTCTAGACTTTCTTTAGAGCAGCCTTGACCATTGCAGTAATTCTTTCCTCTTCAATGCCAGTCTTCTTGGCTACTTTTGTGATGTCACAATATGCTAGATCTTCGAATGTCTTTATTCCAGCTTTCACAAGTAGTGGAACCTCAGTCGTCTTGACCGCACGCAATGAGCCCAGGTCATCAGCGGGTTCAGCAGCCTTTGCCTTTGCAGGAGTAGCCTCTTCAGCTAGACTCTTGACCAGTTTCTCAAGGTCTTTGATGTACTGCTTGAGGGCATTCACATTCTCAGGGTGGACCGTCTTCCTTCGAAGGTCCACAATCAGCCCCATCTGCCGAGCTTCATTGATAGTGAGACCTGCTTGAGAAGTTTCTTCACTACTAAATCCACGACCTCTTTTTGGTCGACCATCTCGTGGAGATTTTACAGTTGGCTCAGCAATAATATCAAAGCTCATCGGTTATTCACCTGACTCGGCATCGAGCCTTTGGTCCGCTTATTAGGCTTTCGAGATGTACATTGTCAGAAATCTATGCAGAGTTGTGAATCATAGCTCTATGAAATACTTCACAGGTGCACTTAGAACATCCATCTTTGAAGTCTTCATGTTTCGCACGTATGTGACCACAACTACAATGGTCGTAATTTCTTGTACTCAATCGCTCACCTCGTCTTCAGAGATTTGTTGCTTTGCAATCTTATCCAGCAATTCTTGCCGTTTCATTTCCAATATTCTGTGAGGGCCATGTCCGTGAATAACACGACTTCTAGTGTAGCCTCTCTTCGAATTCAGTTTCATTTTTTCCATTGTTAATATCCTGCTCTTGTGAGTATAGTATATCGTACAGACTAAGTCTGAGATTGCTGAAAAAGCAGATACATCAAATACCAGAGTAAAAGGTCTGGTTTAGTTTAGTTGTTTGTTAACCTGGCTCTTCCTTTCTCACTTTATGCAATATTGTATCACTGGGACTGCTTATAACCTTGGGCATTTCGGTCAGATTTTCAATAATGTCGGAAAGGAATCATTCGTCATCATTTCATTTGAATGGACTACAAGAAACTGTCTATAGTTGACTGGCTAGTTTCTGACACCTTCAACATCCTGTCGAGCTTTGTTTGTTGTATCGGGTTTATCTTCTCTAACAATGAGAGCATCTGGAATGCGTTTAGAGGTGCATTGCCTGCAAAGTGGTTGTTGAAATACCCGAATGTCGTGTCCACACTATCTGTGACCTGTTCCAATCGTGGTACCCATGGCTCGAGCTCTTCAATCGAATATCTGTAGTTGAACCAAGGATTCGCACCATGTCCATGCCACCTAATGTATGAGAAGTTAGCTGTTATCCTGAGATCAATAGGTAATTTCGGTTCATCCACAATCACGTAAGCAATCCCATAATCTTCCAACAGATTGTAGACATCGTTTGTCAGCCATGAATGGTCTCTGAACTCGATAGCATACCTGAAAGACGAGTCCAGGAATGAAAGAAAGGTTTCGAGGTCACCCATTGTTGAGATGTCCCACGGAGGTAATTGAATCAAGAGCACAGGAATTCGATTCTTGATTGGTTCTAGCAGTCTAAAATACTCTGAGAGAGTGGTTCCGCCGTTTCCAGAAAGATCGAGGCGTGTGTCGTGTGTGACCTTCTTTGGAAGTTTAGCTGTGAAAAAGACATCCTCATCTAGAGTTGAAAGATGTTTGATGAAGTTAGGTTTGGGTAGTGCATAGAAGGTGGAGTTGATCTCAGCTGTTCGGAAATATTTGAGATATTGCTTGAGCATACCTCCACTGGATGAATAGAAAATTCCTGACCAGTCTTTGCCGTATGACCATCCACTTGTCCCAATATGAATTCCCTTTCTCATCATACTCACTAATCTATTCCCATATGCGACTATCTGTCTTCCGGATTTATTCACCCTGACAATGAAATTCATAAGAAGGCTAGGTGCATCTGATAGATGTGAAACCGATGCATGCAGAGAACGTCAAGGCAGAATTCAACAATCTTGAAATCCACATGGGGCCTTTCAAGGACAATAAATTCAAGCTCAAGTGTAATGTGACTTACTATGATCAGTTGTTAGTAATGGATGGGGGTAAGAGAATCGCGACCATGCACGCTCGCAACATCGGTAATGTCCATCTAGAGAAGAAAGGAATCAGGATTGCAGGTCTCAACTTCGAGATAAAAGAGGATGAAGAAGTGAGTGTGGTCAGTGGTTCCATCAGACTTGAGCTAGGTGAAGACTCAGAAGCATGGTACAAGGAGCTTTGGGGATAAACCAAGCCTTTAAACGGAAGCAAGCCCGAACGGAAAAAGCAAGTCCTGGGGGTTTTGCGATGTCCGAGAAAATAGAGTTCTTAGAACTGAGGTTTCCAGATTTACTTGGCAGAATGAAAGCAATGATTGTACCGTGCAGTCCCGCTGATACTATTGATCAAGTAGCTAAAGACCCAGCATTGGTAAAAGGGACGAGTTGCGATGGTAGCTCGGTAACGGGTTTGGCTAAAGTCGAATCATCAGACTTACGCCTAGATCCAGACGCAACA